>OJNX01000336.1_pt1 | contig 33623 bp, 35 predicted proteins | sample 1598021 | NCBI WGS metagenome assembly OJNX01 (sample SAMN01915227, study PRJEB22387) | human gut metagenome | isolation source: stool | host: Homo sapiens | place: USA | reverse complement strand
AGGGCCTGCGCGAGAGCTGCCTGCACGGCGTGCTGGCCGGCTATCCCGTGGTGTTCCTGAAGGCCACCCTGGTGGACGGCTCCTATCACCCGGTGGACTCCTCCGAAATCGCCTTCAAGCTGGCCGCCAACCTGGCCTTCAAGGCCGCCCTGCCCGAGGCCAAGCCCGTGCTGATGGAGCCCATCGGCGAGCTGAAGGTCACCATTCCCGACAGCTACCTGGGCGACGTGATGGGCGACCTGAACAAGCGCCGGGGCCGCGTCATGGGTATGAATCCCACCGGCGACGGCGAGCAGGTGCTGGAGGCCGAGGTCCCCATGGCCGAGATGATGAGCTATGCCATCGACCTGCGCTCCATGACCCAGTCCCGCGGCACCTTCACCTTCAACTTCGTCCGCTACGAGGATTGCCCCGCCGCGGCCCAGGAGAAGGCCATTGCCGAGGCCAAGGCTCTGGCCGAGGCTGAGTAAGTCTCCCCAAATAAGTACCCAAGGCCCCCGGCTTTCGCCGGGGGCCTTGTTCTGTCCTGGGGATTATTGACTTTCCCCGGTGGGTAAACTATAATAGGCTGCGGCAAGAGTTTCTTCAACCGTTCCGATTTTCCGTCGGACAGACCCATCGGGGGCTTTATTTATGAATTATCGCATCATTTTCCATATGGCGGGACGGGTCCTGCTGGCGGAGGCGGGGCTGCTGGTCCTGCCGCTGGCGGTGTCCCTCCTGTATCGGGAGGACTGCGCCTGGGCGGTGCTGGCCTCCATGGCCGTGGCCGCCGTTCTGGGCGGGCTGCTGACGCTGCTGGCCCGGCCCCGCAGCCACAAGTTCTTCAGCCGGGAGGGATACATCATCGTGGCCCTGGCCTGGGTGCTGCTGTCGGCGGTGGGGGCCCTGCCCTTCTGGTTCAGCCGGGAGATTCCCTCCTATGCCGACGCATTTTTTGAGACGGTCAGCGGCTTCACCACCACCGGGGCCTCCATCCTGACGGACGTGGAGGCCATGAGCCACGGGCTGCTGTTCTGGCGCAGCTTCACCCACTGGGTGGGCGGCATGGGGGTGCTGGTGTTCATCACCATGCTCTCCGGCAGCACCGACCGCTCCATGAACATCCTCAAGGCGGAGATGCCCGGCCCGGTAAAGGGCAAGCTGACCCCCCGGACCCGGGACACCGCCCGGGTGCTGTATCTGCTGTATTTTCTTATCACGGCGGTGCTGGTGGGCATGCTGCTGCTGGGGGGTATGCCCCTGTTTGACAGCCTGGTCCACGCCTTCGGCACCGTGGGCACCGGCGGCTTCGGCATCAGGGCCGACTCCATTGCCTCCTACTCCCCGTATATCCAGGGGGTCATCACCGTTTTCATGATCCTCTGCGGCATCAACTTCAACCTCTATTATCTGCTGTTGCTGCGCCAGTGGCGGGCAGCCCTGCGCAGTGACGAGCTGTGGACCTATCTGGGACTGGCAGTCGTGGCCACCGGCGTTATCACCCTGGACCTGCGGGGGGTGTACGGCGGTCTGGGCACCTGCCTGCGGCAGGCGGCGTTCCAGGTCAGCTCCGTCCTCACCACCACCGGCTATGCCACGGCGGACTTTGACCTGTGGCCGGGACTGTCCCGGGCCATCCTGTTCGCCCTGCTGTTCATTGGCGGCTGCGCCGGGTCCACCGCCGGCGGCCTGAAGGTGTCCCGGGCCATGATCCTGCTGCGCACCATCCGGCGGGAGGTGAACCGCCTGGTCCATCCCCGGCGGGTCACCGCCGTCCGCTGCGACGGCAAGGCCCTGAGCAGCGAGGTCCAGCGGGGCGTCAGCATCTACTTCGCCCTGTACTGCCTGTGCATCCTGATTACCTTCCTGTGCCTCAGCGGGGAGCCCTTCTCCCTGGAGACCAACCTGTCGGCGGTGGTGTCCTGCTTCAACAACGTGGGTCCGGGCCTGGGGGCCGTGGGCCCCGCCGGAAGCTACGCCGGGTATTCCGTCCTGTCCAAGCTGCTGCTGTCGGCGGCCATGCTGATGGGGCGGCTGGAGATCTATCCCATGCTGGTGGCCCTGTCCCCCTCCGTCTGGAGGAAGGACTGATTTCATGCAGGACAAACGCGGGACGCGCCGGGTTATTCCGGTGCGTCCCGCGTTTTTGCTATGCAAAAGCATAGCAAAAAATAGAATGTGCCATTCCCTCGCCCCTTCGGGGCAACCGGGAATGATGCACAAAACTTCATGCACAGAAGATTTTGCCTGTTTTCGCGGTGCGCCGCACAGTGCATGAAGTTTTATGCCCGGCTGCTTCACAGCCATTTTTTCCACTTGAAGATCACCAGCTCCACCAGAATGCACACCGCGCTGACGATGCACACGGCCAGATACCCGTGCCGGGCGGTGAGCTCCGGCATGTTCACAAAGTTCATGCCGTACCACCCGGCGATCAGGGACAGGGGCAGAAACACCGTGGTAACGATGGTCAGGATCTTCATGATCTGGTTCTGCCGCATGTCCAGTTGGGTCTGGTGCATTTCACGCAGCTGTAAGGCGTACTCCTTCTCCTGCTCCGTGGCGGACAGCAGCCGCTGGGCCCGGCCCGTCAGGTGGTCGAACAGCCGGGAGGCGTGGGGGTCGCCCTCCTCCGTCTCCTCCGACAGCACCGCAAACAGGTCGTCCAGCTGCTCATAATACGCCGCGAACACCGACAGCTCCCGGCGGATGCGGAACAGCTTCTTGTCCAGGTCCTGGGCCTGGTCCTGCATCAGGGCCTCCTCCAGAGCCGTCAGGCGCTTTTCGTATTTCTGCAGGGTGGGCATATCCTCCTGCAAAAGCCGGGTGAACAGCTCCGCCAGGGCCTGGGCCGGGGTCCCGGCCTCCAGGTCGTCCGCCAGGCCCCGCAAAAACTCCCCGTCCTCCGCCAGCAGCAGCCGCCGCTGGGTCAGATAGAAGCCGAAAAAGTGCTTCTCGCCGGTGGGGGCCATGGGCCGGGGCATGGCATAGGTCCCGGCGGCCCCGCCGCCCTTGAGCCGCTCCGCCCGGCAGAAGGCGCCGCCGGAGGGGGCAATGCGGTGCTGCTCCAGCTGGGGATACCGCTGGCGCAGCTGGTCAAAGGTCACCAGCTCCACGCAGGATGCGCACATCTCGCCCATGGCCTTACAGGAAAAACTTCCGGTGCAGGGACCGGCGCAGGGGCTTGCACACGGCGATGATCAGCAGCATGGCCCCCAGCAGCACCCCCGCCGCCAAGGGATAGAAGGACCAAATGAACGTGTGATGCAGCCCGAAGGTCAGGTTCAGCAGGAACTCGATGAGCACCGCCAGGCCGCCTCCGGCTATCAGCGCCCCGCCGAAGATATACAGGTGCCCCCGGCTCAGATACCGCAGCAGCGTCACCACCGTAGTCACCAGAACCCCGATGGTCCCCGTGACCGGAAGGGCGAAGGTCAGGAACCAGTGTCCGCCGGTGGCGAAGTTGATATACAGCAAGTACAGCCCGATGGCCACAAAGTCCGCCGGGACAAAGATCACCGGGTTGGGCCTTCTGAACCACAGGGGCAGCACCGCCAGGATGTACAGCAGCGCCACGCCGCCTGCGGCGTACCCGGACCACAGGATGGCCCCGTTGACGCTCCAGTCGCACAGGATGCAGATCACGATGGGCAGCACCGCCAGCATGGTCAGGATAAACAGCACGCCGGAGCGGTTCACCTCCTCGGGATGGCCCATGGGGTCCGGCGGAAAGGGAGGCTCCCCCTGCTGCCGGGGCATATCCGGGTGAAACACCCGGGTCCCGCACAGGGGACACACGGTTTCGCTGTCGGCCAGCTCCACGCCGCAATTGATGCAATACATATCGGACACTCCTTTCCCTTATCCCCGGCCCCGGCGGTTGCTCTCCACCTTCACAGGCAGACCCAGCCGCTGCAGGACCCGGTAAAAATGCAGCTCCAGCTCCGGCTCCTGGATGCTGCGGATGCAGTTGATATACATGGTTCCGTTCCAGGACACCACGCCGCAGTCGTGGGGCGCGGCGGCCTGAACGCCGATGATGAAGTCCAGCCTCTGCACATACGGGGCCATGGCCTCCGGCAGCTCCACCGCCCCCAGGTTTGACAGGCACAGGCAGGACTTCCGCTCGCCCACCGTGTCGAACACCGCCTTCATGGCGATGTTCTTGATGAACAGGGGCATCACCTTCAGCACCGGGGACTTCTCGCTGGCCACATTGGCGGCGAACTTGGAGCGCAGGGTGTGGGTGTTGTTCTCCAGGCCCATCCGGTGGTGCACGGCGGCGCAGATCTCGGAGAAGGTATAGTCCCCTGTGCGGGGGTCGATCTCCGGGGTGATATACGAGGCAAAGTTCCGCAGACTGCGGCTGGGGAACAGGGTCCGCAGGTTCACCGGCAGCAGCACCTTCACCGGCTTGCGGCGGCTGCGCCGGGGCACCTTCTCCGCCTGCAGGTCGGCGATGGCCTGCATCATGGCGGCGCACAGCAGCTCCGTAACGGTTACGCCATACTGCCTGGCACAGGCGCGGACCCGGTCCACCGGCACCATCATGGTCACCAGGTTCTTATATCCGTCCTTTTCCGGGGTGCCGCTGAGGTGATAGGCGGTGCTCTCCGCCCGGCTGGCGGCAACGTCCCCGGCATAGCGCAGGAAGCTGTCCTCCAGCTCCTGGGGGCTTGGCTCCTCCAGCCGGCCCAGAACGCCCTTTTCCGCCGGAACGGTGATGCCGTATTTCTGGCACAGATACTCCGCCACCAGGGTTTTCAGGAAAATGAGCCCCCCGGTGCCGTCGGTGACGGCGTGGAAAAACTCCACTGCCACCCGGTTGTGATACACCAGCACCCGGAAGGCGCAGCGCCGCACCTGGCCGAAGGGCACATGGGCCAGGGGGCAGCTTTTCTCCGGCTGGATGTCCGGGGGCTGGGGGATTTCCTCCAGATAGTACCAGAACACCCCCCGCCGCAGCCGCACGGCCATGGACGGGAACCGCCGCACCGTCACGTCCAGAGCCGCCCGCAGCACGGGCACGTCGATGGGCTCCGTCAGGGTGGCGGACAGGCGGAAGAAGTTGTTCCAGTTCCGGCGCTTGGCGGCGGGATAGATCTTGGCGGCGTTGTCCAGCCGCATCCACCGCAGGCTCCGGGCCGGGGACAGGGTCCGGTCCAGGAAGTGGTTGATGGCCTCAAAATCCTGCTCCATATTCTCGTTCAGGCAGTACAGCACATAGGCGTGCCACCGCTCCGGGGCGATGTGCAGCCTGCTGCGGCACCCGGCGGCCAGGAGCTTTTCGTGCAGGGCCCGGGTGTCGTCCAGCATCACCTCGTCCCCGCCCACAAACAGCAGAGACGGCGGCAGGCCCGTCAGGTCGCCGAACAGCGGCGAGCACAGGGGGTCCGTGGGGTCCTGGGTATAGCACCCCGCGTAAAACTGCAGCAGCTCCGGGGTCATGGAGGGGTCCTTCTCCCGGTTCTCCCGATAGGAGTCCCCGGAACCGGTCAGGTCCGTCCACGGGGAGATGCCGATCAGGCCGCAGGGCAGCTCCATGCCCAGCTCCTTCAGCTTCAGGCACAGGCAGTAGATCAGCCCGCCTCCGGCGGACTCCCCCGCCAGCAGGATCTGCCGGGGCTCATAGCCCTTTTTCAGCAGGTATTGATAGCTCTCCAGCGCATCGTCCAGGGCCGCGGGATACGGATGCTCCGGGGCCAGACGGTATGCCGGGCAGAACACCCGTACACCGCATTCCGAGGCCAGGGTGGCTGCAAAGCCCTTGGCATATTCCAGGCTGCCGCAGGTATAGCCGCCGCCGTGGAGATACAGGATCACCCCGGTGCGGCGCTGGTCCTTGGGCATGACCCACGCCCCCTGAAAATGCTCAAAATCGTGGTCCCGCACCAGCACCTCCCGCCGGTGCAGGGCGGTCATCAGCTCGCCCAGCTTGTCCTGGCCCTTCCGGGTGGCCTCCAGAGACAGGCCCGCCACAAAGGGCTTGAAAAAAGACAGCTGCGAGCGAACCAGCTTTGCGTGCAGCTCCATGCAATGTCGTTCCTTTCCTGAAAATCTTCTTAACCCTTTTATTATACCAGTTATCCCGCGTCTTCACAAGGCATGAAGGCCGCAATTTTTTTCCGTTGCGTTTTCCCGCCGGAGACGCTACAATAGCCTGGGCGGGACATCCGCCGGATTTTCAATTGCGTTTGTGGAGGGATTTTCATGCACAAATATGCCTTGGTGGTCATCGACATGCAGCGGGGCTTTCTGGACCCGTCCAGTCCCCTGTATATCGCCGGGGCGGCGGACACGGTGCCCGCCTGCGCCCGGGCCATCGACTGCTGCCATCGGGCCGGGGTGCCGGTGGTGTTCGCCGTGCGGCACTATCGGGCGGACGGGTCCGATGTGGAGCGGGCCCGATATGACGTGTGGGCCAAGGGCGGGAAGCCCCTGTCCGAGACGTGCCCGGCGTCCATGTCCGACGCCTGGCCGGAGGAGTTCCGCCGGGCCCCGGCGGACTACGTCATCGTGAAGCCCCGGTTTTCCGCCTTTTTTCACACGGAGCTGGACCTGATCCTCCGCCGCCTGGGGGTGGACACGGTGCTGCTGGCCGGGACCACCACCCCCAACTGCATCCGCTCCACCTTCTACGACGCCCTGTCCCTGGACTATGACGCCGTGGTGCTGTCGGACTGCACCTCCTCCGTGACCCCCGCCGTGCAGCAGGCCAACCTGGCGGATATGCAGCGGGTAGGCGGACAGGTCATGACGGCAGCGGACCTGGAGCAGCTGCTGGGCTGACCCGCACACCAACTTATCCGCCGCCTGCGGGCGGCAAACTCTGCGAGGCTTTTTGACAAGCTGAGGAATCCCTCCGGCCCAGGCTGGAGGGATTCCTGTTTCCGCAGGGGCGGACAAATCTGTCCGCCCCTCTTCTTTTTATATCGTGTACACAAACGGGTCCCCGGGGTTTTTCAGCCCCGGGGCCGGGGTGGCGGCGGGGTCGGACTCAAAGGTGGCGTCCGGGTCCTCCAGCAGCAGCTTCTGCACCTGGGGCAGGCGGCGGGCAAACTCCCGGGTGATCTCCTCCGCCCGCTGCACCTGGTCCTCCGGCAGGGCCAGCTTCAGCTGCTCGGTGAGCTTTTCACAGATGCGCTCCAGCAGCAGGGCGGCGTAGTTCTCCGGGGCCAGGGACATCAGCGCCGGGTCCCCGAAATAGGCGGGAAACAGCAGGCGGCGGACCTCCTTCACCAGCTCGATGACCGCCCGGCGGTCCGGCAGGCGCAGGCCGCTGCCATACAGGGGGGTGGCGCTTTCCGTCAGGGTGCGGCCTATGGCCGCGGCGGCTTCTTGGATGTGTTGGGGATACATAAGCAGGCTTCCTTTCCGTGTGTGGAAAAATCAAAGCGGCAGAGAATGCGTCATGCATCCTCTGCCGCTGCTTTTACGCGCTTTTCCCGGGCGCGTCAGGCCCGGGCCTTCTGGGCAAACCATGCACGACCGTTCCGGGCATGACAACAACAGACCATGGTACAAATGGCCCGGCAGCTGTTCATGGAAACGTTGCGGTTCATGGCGTTTGCTCCTTTTGGAATCTGGCCCTATTATATGCTCCCCACGCCCCCGCGTCCATTGTCATTTTGGACAAAATGCGAGTTTTATTCTCCCCGCACCCGGCGGTACAGAGTTCCGCAGGCAGGCTGCACCCCCTTGACGGCGAACAGCTCCTCCACGGTGACGAACCGCACCCCCCGGGGCTGCAGCCGGTCCACGATCTCCAGGGCCGCCGTGACGCTGGTGGGATAGCAGTCGTGGAGCAGGAGGATATCCCCGTCTCCGGCCTGCCGCAGCACGATGTCCAGGATGCTGTCCACGTTCCGGCTTTTCCAGTCCTCCGTGTCCACGGACCAGCAGATGGCCGGAGTCCCCAGGGCGCACAGCTCCTCCTGCGATATGAAGCCGTAAGGGGGCCGCAGCCAGTAGCTTCCCGGCCCCAGCACCCGTTCCAGGGCCCGGCTGCATTTGTCCAGGTCCGCCAGGGCTTGGGCGGCGGACAGGTCCGTCAGGTCCCCGTGGCCGAAGGAGTGATTGCCGATCTGGTGGCCCTCCTGCCGGATGCGCCGGACCAGGTCCTCCCGGCCTTCGATCCGACTGCCCACCAGAAAGAACGTGGCCCGGACGCCCCGCCGGGAAAGGCCCTCCAACAGCCGGGGGGTGTTGGACGGGGAGGGGCCGTCGTCAAAGGTCAGGGCCATGTACACCGGCTCCGCCGCCGGTTCCGCCGCCGGGCCTGCCGGTTCCGCCGGGGTGCAGCCCGTCAGCACCAGCAGCAGGGCCAGAACTATCCCCGCCCGTCGCCTCATACCGGCCCCTCCAGGGCCACCGCCTGCATCCCCAGCTCCCGGTGCCGCTGCCACACCGTCTCCCGGGGCCAGGCCGCCATGCCCCGGTCCTTCCAGGGGTCGCAGCAGATATAGTGCTCCCGGTCATACCCCGCCAGCACCACGCAGTGCTCGTTGGAGATCCACATGAAGGGCTCGCCTCCCGGCTCCAGACGGTACCAGGGTCCGTTGACGGTGGGGCGCAGGTCGATGCTGACCCACAGCAGCACCGGCAGGTCCCGGTCGATGTATCGGCGGCACAGATAGCCCAGCTCCGCGCCGGTCTCGTTTTTGACCCGGTATGTCCCGGCTCCATCCCGGGACTTAGCCGCCAGGAACCGGGACAATCCGGTCTGTACCGCGCTGGCCCAGCAGCCCAGGGCCTCCGGGTCGTGGGGGTCCCCCACAAAGGCCCGGCGGGGGTCCGGCCCGGGGCGGGCGCCGTTCTCGTCCCGGTAAAACCGGCCCCGGGGCAGCCACTCCCGGGCGAACTCCTCCGCCGTCACGGAGAAGCCCAGGTATTGCAGCACCATGGCGGCGCTGACGCTTTCGCAGCCGGTGGGCAGGTCCTGCCCCTGGCCGATAAAGGGCACCGGAAGCCGCTTCATACCGCCTCCCCTGCCCGCCGCCGGGAAAGCCGGTTCAGCAGGAACACCTGCCCCGTTACCAGCGCAGCCCCGATGGCCAGGGGCACCCAGGGATTTCCCAGCGCCGGGGCCAGCAGATAGCACACCGTGCAGTCGGCGGCAACCGCCAGGCCGTACCACAGCTGGGTGTTCACATGGGCCATGTGGTCGCAGCCGGCTCCGGTGGAGCTCATGATGGAGGTGTCGGAGATGGGGGAGCAGTGATCCCCCATGACGGCCCCGGCGCACACCGCCGCCACCGCCATGGGCAGCAGCGGACTTCCGGCAAACACCGGCACCGCCACGGGAATGAGAATGCCCATGGTGCCCCAGCTGGTGCCGGTGGCAAAGGCCAGCACCCCGCCCACCAGAAACAGGGCCAGGGGGAACAGGGCCGTCAGGGTTTCCCGGCCGTCAAACAGCTCCCGGACAAAGGCCGCCGTGTCCAGTCGGGCGGCAAAGGACTTCAGCCCCCAGGCGAAGGTCAGCACCAGCAGCGCCGGGGTGATGAGCTTGAACCCGTCCAGAAAGCCCTCCACAAACCCGGAAAAGCTCATGACCCCCCGGGGGATATACAGCAGGGCCATCACCAGCAGGGTGACGGAGCAGCCGAAGCACAGGGCCATGGGGGCGTCGGTGTTGGCAAAGACGTTGGAGGCCGTCAGGGCCAGGCCCGCCTCCCGGCAGCTGCGGCGGCCCAGCACCGCCATGCCCCACACCACCGCGACGATCAGGCACGCCGTGGGCAGCAGCAGGTCCACCGCCCGGCCCCGGGGGTGGTCCCGGCCCTCCGGCGCAGTCTTGGGCCGGGGCGGCTCCTGCCGGATGGCCAGCTGCTCCCGGCGGTACATGGGGCCGAAATCCCGGCCTGTCAGGGCCACCAGAAACACCAGCCACAGCATCAGCAGGGCGTAGAAGTTATACGGTATGGCCTGAATAAACAGGGCGAAGCCGTTGACATGGCTGTAATCCGCCGGGATGTACGACGACACGGCGGCGGCCCAGGAGCTGATGGGAGCCAGGATGCACACCGGGGCGGCGGTGGCGTCGATGATAAAGGACAGCTTCTCCCGGGAGACCCGGCAGCGGTCGGTGATGGGCTGCATGATGGCCCCCACCGTCAGGCAGTTGAAGTAGTCGTCCAGGAAGATCAGGCAGCCCAGGCCCGCCGTGGCCGTTACCGCCCCCCGGCGGGACCGCACCCGGCGGGAGGCCCACTCCCCGAAGGCCCGGGAGCCGCCGGACCGGGCAAACAGCACCACAATGGCCCCCAGCAGCACGTCAAAGAAGAAGATCTTCAGGTCGATGCCCTCCATCAGGGTCAGGAACAGGGTCTCAAAGCTGCGCCAGGGGGCAAAGCCCTCCGTCAGCAGTGCTCCCACCACGCACCCGGCCAGCAGGGAGGAATACACCTCCTTGGTGGCAAAGGCCAGCACAATGGCCACCGCCGGAGGCAGCAGCGCCCAGCCGGTGGCCGCAAAAGAGGCCGGGCCGCCGCGATCGGCAAAGGAGACGGCGCACAGCAGCACCAGCGCCGCCGCCAGCACCGCCCCCCGCCTGCGGAAGGTTCGTTTCATGGTCAATATCCTCACTTTCCCCATAAGTCGGTGCCCCGGCGGGGCAGGCCGCTTACTATGAGTGTATGCGGGAGTATGACAGGGATATTTCCGGGGCATGCACCGTCCGTCCCCCAGGTGCATTTGACTTTTTACATAAATTTTCCTGGCGTTTCTTGTAAAAAACGTTGGTTTTTTGGAAGCCTATTGACACGGCCCGGTAAAGTTCATATAATCATTTATAGATTTGTCGGACATAGAACAAATGACAAAGTTTGAACAATCTTGGAGGGAACCGTAATATGAAGCACGGAAGATCAATTGTCGCTGCGCTGTTGGGAACTGCCCTGCTCATCGGCAGTCTGTCCGGCTGCGGCAGCACCGAGCCGTCCGGCGGAAGCGACGGCGAATATCAGAAAATCAACCTGTCCATGGCGGTCAACGGAACCGACACCCAGATCGACTCGCTGGTGGCCCACCACTTTGCCGATCTGGTGGAGGAGCGCTCCGGCGGGAACGTGGTGATCGACGTATTCTCCAACGACACCCTGGCCGGCGGCAACAGCACCAAGGGCGTGGAGTACATCGCCGTGGGCGGCTCCGACCTGGGCGCCTACGCCACCTGCGTGCTGGCCAACCTGGAGCCGAAGATGTCCGTGGCCACCCTGCCCTGGTCCTTCACCTCCTATCAGCAGGCCCGCCAGGTCATCGACACCACCGGCGGCGCTTACTATGCCAAGCTGCTGGAGGCCAAGGGCATCACCTATCTGGGCTCCTTCCACAACGGCTTCCGCCAGCTGACCAACAGCAAGCACCCGGTGACCAAGCCCGAGGACCTGAAGGATCTGAAGATCCGCGTGCCCGGTTCGGCGGTGTATATGGGCGTGTTCAATGCCCTGGGCGCAAGCCCCACGGCCATGAGCTGGAGCGAGGTGTTCACCGCCATCCAGCAGAAGACCATCGACGGCCAGGAGAACGGCTGCTCCGTGACCAAGTCCGCCAAGATGGACGAGATCCAGCAGTATATGACCATCTGGAACTACAGCTATGAGAACGACCTGTTTGTGGCCAACAGCCGGGTTTGGGAAAGCCTGGACGAGAACACCCGGCAGCTGCTGCAGGAGTGCGCCACGGAGTCCTGCGAGTGGGGCCGCGACCACCTGGAGGCCGAGGAGGACCAGCTGATCCAGGGCTTCATGGACAGCGGCATGCAGGTGGATATCCTGACCGAGGACCAGCTGCAGGCGTTCAAGGATGCCGTGGCCGGCGTCACGGCTGACCTGAAGACGGAATACGGTGAGGACGCCTGCGCCGCCTTCGGGATCAACTAAGGAGGGGCCAACATGTTTGAGAAAATCGAAAAATTCGTCGCCTGCGCGTGCGTGGCGGTTATGGCGGTGCTGGTGTTTGCCAACGTCGTGGCCCGCTTTGTGTTCAAGCACTCGCTGGCTGTGTCCGACGAGATGTCCACCTATCTGTTTGTGCTGATGAGCTTCATGGGCACGGCCATCGCCGCCCGGCGGAAGGCCCACCTGGGCCTGTCTATCGTGACGGACCGGGTCAGCCCCAAGGCCCGCATCATCATCCAGATGACCGTTTATGCGATTTCCGCTCTGTTCTGCCTGCTGATCGTGGTCACCGGCGTGCAGATGGTTATCAGCCAGTATCGGCTGGGTCAGGAAACGGCCAACATGCAGTGGCCTGAGTGGATCTATGGTTCGTTTGTACCCGTGGGCGCGGCCTTCGCCGCCATTGCGTTCCTGCAGACCATGGTGCAGATGTATAAAGACTATCGGGCAGAGGAGGGCAAATAAATGGTCGGTATCGTATTACTGGGTGTCTTTGTGCTGCTGCTGGCCTTCGGCGCACCCATCGCCGTCTGCCTGGGCATGTCCAGCGTAGGCGCTATCCTGGTGCAGGGCGCAGGCAAACCCCTGGACGCCATCATGAGCGTGCTTCCCCGTCTGTGCTCCTCGGCCAGCAGCAAGTTCGTCCTGCTGGCAATCCCGTTCTTCATCCTCTCCGGCAACGTGATGGAGAAGGCCGGTATCTCCGGCCGCCTCATCAACCTGGCGGAAAAGTGCCTGGGCCACATCCGCGGCGGCATGGCCATGGTCTGCGTGGTGGTGTCCTGCTTCTTCGCGGCCATCTCCGGCTCCGGTCCGGCCACCGTGGCGGCCCTGGGCCTGATTATGATCCCCGCTCTGAAGAAGGCGGGCTATTCCCCGGCCTTTGCCTGCGCTCTGATGGCCGCCGGCGGCGCCATCGGCGTGGTTATCCCCCCGTCCATCACCTTCGTGGTGTACGGCTCCATCGCTGACGCCTCCATCACCGACCTGTTCAAGGCCGGCGTCATCCCCGGCCTGCTGATGGGCCTGGGCCTGATCGTGGCCGCCCTGTTCGTGGGCCGCAAGGCCAACCTGACGGTGCAGCCCAAGGCCTCCGGCAAGGAACGGCTGAAGGCCTTCATGGATGCCTTCTGGGGCCTGCTGATGCCCGTGATCATCCTGGGCGGTATCTATGGCAGCATCTTCACCCCCACTGAGGCCGCCGCTGTCTCCGTGTTCTATGGCCTGATCGTGGGCGTGTTCATCTATCGCGAGGTCAACTGGAAGAAGATGAAGGACATCCTCATCGACTCCTGCTCCACCACCGCCACGGTTATGTTCATCACCATGGGCGCCACCCTGTTCGGCTATGTCCTGACCCGTGCAAGACTGGATCTGGCCATTGAGAACTTCATGCTCACCGTTACCAACGGCAACACGGTTATCTTCTTCATCATCGTCAACGTGGTGCTGCTGATCGCCGGCTGCTTCCTGGACTCCACCTCCGCCCTGTACATCTTCACCCCGCTGTTTGCCCCCGTTGCGGTGCAGCTGGGCATTGACCCCATCCACCTGGGCACCGTTATGATCGTGAACCTGGCCATCGGCCTGTTCACCCCGCCGGTGGGCGTCAACCTGTATGTGGCCTGCGGCATCGGAGATATCAAGATCGAGGAGATCACCAAGGGCATTGTCCCGTGCCTCATCGCCGAGCTGGCGGTGCTGCTGCTGATCACCTACGTCCCCGCAATTTCCACATTCCTCATTCATTAACGCTTTCTTTCTCTCTCCACACACAGCTTTCTATCCCACGCATGCAGCACCGGGCGGATGAAATCCGCCCGGTGCTGCATTTTCTTATTCCGCCGCCCCATATCCGTCCAGATTTCGGTCAATTTCCATAAAAAACATGCAAAGAATTAGGCAAAAGAGAAAAATCCAAAAAAGCTCTTGACTTTGTCAGACAAAACGCTATACTGTAATTGTCATTTGTCCGACATTAAACAAATCAGAGCATTCCGAAAATTTTCAATGAGGTGATTTTTGTGAAAGATATCTCCATGCAAGAGCTGAAAAACACCGCCACGCAGATGCGTATGAAGGTCATCGACATGATCTACAAGGCCCAGTCCGGTCATCCCGGCGGATCCCTGTCTGCGGCAGATTTTGTCACCGCCTGCTACTTCAAATACATGAACCTGGACCCCAAGAACCCCCGCTGGGAGGATCGGGACCGCATGGTGCTCTCCAAGGGCCATGTCTGCCCCATCCAGTATGCCTGCCTGGCTACCGTGGGCTTCTTCCCTGAGTCCGTGCTGGATACCCTGCGCAAGGAGGGCTCCATGCTTCAGGGTCACCCCTCCATGAACCGCTGCCCCGGCATCGACATCTCCACCGGCTCCCTGGGTCAGGGTCTGGCCTGCGCCGCCGGTATGGCTCTGGCCGGTAAGCTGGACCACAAGGACTACAAGGTCTTCTGCGTGGTGGGCGACGGCGAGGCCCAGGAGGGCGAGATCTGGGAGGCCGCCAACACCGCTCACAAGTACGGTCTGGACAACCTGATCGTTTTCGTGGATAACAACAACCTGCAGCTGGACGGCACCTGCGACGAGATCATGCCCAACGGCGACCTGGGCGAGAAGTTCCGTGCCTTCGGCTGGGAGGTCCTGGAGCTCGACGGCCACAGCATGGAGGAGATCACCGCCTCCATCGACAAGTGCTATGCCTCCCAGAACGGCAAGCCCAAGTGCCTGTATGCCCACACCGTCAAGGGCAAGGGCGTTTCCTTCATGGAAAACCAGTGCGGCTGGCACGGCGTTGCCCCCAACGATGAGCAGTATAAGCAGGCCATGGCTGAGCTGGAAGCCCAGCTGATCCACTAAGCAAGGAGGAAAGAGCAATGAGCGAAAAGAAAAAGATCGCTACCCGCGAAGGCTTCGGCAAGGAGATCGTGGCCCTGGGCAAGGAAAACCCTGACATTCTGGTGGTGGATATTGATATCGGCAAGAGCTGCAAGACCGGCGACTTCCGCAAGGAGCTGCCCCAGCAGTATCTGAACGTGGGCATCGCCGAGCAGAACGGCGCAGGCCTGGCTGCGGGTCTTGCCACCTGCGGCAAGGTCCCCTTCGTGGTCACCTACGCCGTGTTCGGCTCCCTGCGTATGTGCGAAATGATCCGCCAGGAGGTCTGCTATCCCAACCTGAACGTGAAGATCGCCTGCTCCCACGGCGGCGTGACCCCCGCCAACGACGGCGCCTCCCACCAGTCCATCGAGGACATGGGTGTGCTGCGCACCATCCCCAACATGACCGTGATCATGCCGGCGGACTATAACGCCGCCCGCAAGCTGGTCCGCCAGGCCGCCGAGACCTACGGCCCCATGTATCTGCGCTTCACCCGTGACGCCGTGCCCCAGATCTATGACGAGGACGTGGAGTTCACCATCGGCAAGGCCCACCAGATTCAGGACGGCAAGGACGTGGCCATCATCGCCAACGGCGACACCGTGTGCCTGGCCATCGAGGCCGCCAAGGTCCTGGCCGGTAAGGGCATCTCCGCCCGCGTGCTGGATATGCACACCATCAAGCCCCTGGACGTGGAGGCCGTCACCGCCGCCATCAACGACATCGGCAAGGTCATCACCGTGGAGGACCACAACATCATCAACGGCCTGGGCTCCGCCGTGTGCGAGGTAGCCGCCGAGATGGGCAAGGGCCTTGTCAAGCGCGTGGGTATCCGGGATCAGTTCGGTCAGTCCGCCCCCTATGAGCGCCTGCTGGCCATGAACGGCGTGACCGTTGAGGACATCGTGGCCATCGCCGAGAGCATGAACGCCTAACATCGGAAAAATCAGGAGGTTATCATTATGAGAATCGGTTTTGTTGGCTGCGGCGCCATCGGCAGCTGCTATGCAAGCTATCTGTCCCGGAAGCATGAGGTCTGCGTGCTGGATACCTATGCCCCGGTGATTGAATCCATCAAGAAGAACGGCATTCTCCTGGACGAGTGCGCCCCCGGCAGCGGCACCGGCGAGACCGTGTCCTTCCGCCCGGCCATGGCCACCACCGACCCCAAGGAGATCGGCGTGGTGGACCTGCTGATCGTGTTCGTGCACTATCAGTATCTGGAGGCCGCCGTGCGCAACGCTCTGCCCATGATCGACCGGCACACCATGATCCTGTGCCTGCAGAACGGCCTGGGCAACTATGACGAGATCGCCAAGGTGGTTCCCGAGGAGCAGATCATCATCGGCAACACCGCCTTCGGCGCCACCCCCATGGAGCCCGGCCATGTGAAGCACACCGGCACCGGTGTGACCAACATGGGCTCCCTGAAGGCCCCCAAGGAGAACGTGGAGCGCATGGCCGAGGCCCTGCGCGAGGCCGGCCTGGAGGTCTGCGTCCACGAGAACGTCATGAACGCCATCTGGCACAAGCTGCTGGCCAACGTGGCCATCAACGGCATGAGCGCCCTGCTGGAGACCAAGAACGGCTTTGTGGACGGCAACCAGTATGCCCACGAGGCCGCCCGGATGCTGGTGGAGGAGGCCATCACCGTGGCCAACGCCTGCGGCTGCACCCTGGACCACGACGCCGAGCTGGAGCACGCCTATGAGGTGTCCCGCATGACCGACGAGACCATCAGCTCCATGGTGCAGGACGTGACCCATCACCGGGAGACCGAGATCCGCATCATCACCGGCGCTGTGTGCCGCCTGGGCCGGGAGCACGGCATCGCCACTCCCTGCAACGACCTGATGCTGCAGCTGGTGCTGGCCAAGCAGTCCATCTATCTGGGCCGCTGACAAAAATTACACAGTCAAACACATCTTCTTTTACCCTTTTCCCCTCCGAAAGCAGCGGACGGCAGCTTTTGTCTGCCGTCCGCTGCGCGTTTTGATGTCTTGGTGAAACTTTTACTTGACGGTATTCAAACTTTGTACTATGTTATACATATGTTATAGAGTTAACAGTCCCATAAAGGAGCGATTTATATGAGTGATACCCCCGGCTATGTGAAAAATCTGAAGAAGGAGTCGGTGGTGCAGAGCGTCATCAACTGCCTGACCGATGCCATGCGCAATAAACAGCTCAAGCCCGGAGACCGCATTCCGCCGGAGCCGGAGCTGGCCGCCTCCATGGGCGTGGCCCGCAGCTCCGTGCGGGAGGCCATCAAAATTCTCACCTATCTGGGCGTGCTGGAGAGCAAGCGCTCCGAGGGGACCTTCGTTTGCAGCGGCTTTCAGGAGAGCATGATCGACCCCATGATCTATGGCATGATCCTGAACCAGGACTCCTTTGACAACCTGATGGAGCTGCGCGAGATGGTAGAGGCCGGCATCATGCGCCTGGCCAGCGCCAAGTATAATGAGGAGGACGGCCGGGTGCTGGAGCAGCTCCTGGACCAGATGCGCGGCATCGTCCGCGGCGATGGCCAGGACAAGGTGGAGCGCTTTTTCGCCGTGGACAACCAGTTCCACGACATGGTGTCCCAGATGGGAAAGAACCCCCTGGCCGACAAGATCAGCCGGGTGGTGCGCACCCTGACCCACGCCGTCCGGTATGAAACGGTCAGCACCATGATCAACACCGGCCGGGGCGAGGAGCTGCTGGAGGCCCACAGCGACCTGTTCGAGACCCTGCGCAGCCGCCGCCAGGACAACGTGGAGGAGATCGTCCGGGCCACCTATTTCAAAGCGGCCCTGTATGGCCAGGAGAAGAACTGAATTCCATAAAAAAATCTCAAAGGGCCAAAGCCCTTTGAGATTTTTTTCTTATTCCGGCAGGCCCTGCCGCATTTCCCGACAGGCGGCGTTGGTGATGAATACCGAGCCCGGGCGCAGGGGGTCCAGGAAGGAGCCGTCCAGCCGGACGGCGACACCTCCGGCCTCCTGGGCGATCAAAGACCCGGCGGCATAGTCCCAGGGAGACAGTCGGCACTCGAAGAAGATCTCCGCCCGGCCGCAGGCCACCATGCAGCAGTCCAGGGCCGCTGAGGCAAACCGCCGGTAGTCCAGGCACCGGTCATACAGGTGCCGCAGGATGGCAAAGTGCCGGTCGGTATAGCTGCGGTCATAGATGGTGGAGCCGCAGGCCACAATGGCGTGGGCGGCGTCCCGGGAGCTGGCGCGGATGGGCGCGCCGTTGAGGGTGGCCCCGCAGCCCCTTTGAGCGGCGAACAGCTCGCCCACAAAGGGGTTATACACCACGCCGTACTCCGTCTGCCCGTTGTGGACCAGGGCCACGGACACGCTGCTGCAATTCATGCGGCGGGTGAAATTGGTGGTGCCGTCGATGGGGTCCACCACAAAAATCCAGGGGTGGGTCAGAGCGGGCCGCTCCCCCTCCTCGCCGAAAAACTCCGCCTCCGGCAGCAGCTTCAGCAGCTCCTGCCGCAAAAACACCTGCACGGCCTCGTCATATTGGGTCACCAGGTCTGCCGGGCCGTGCTTCTCCCGGGTGACGTTCTGAATGTCGTGGGCGGAGAGGACAATGTCCCCCGCCCGGCGCACAATGTCGATGATCTGCTCCAGCATACTTAGCTCCTTCTGACGATCTGCCCGGCCATGACACCGGTGTATTGGCCGCCGTCGATGACCGGCTGTCCGGCCACCAGCACGGTGTCCAGCCCCTCCGCCATGCGGCAGGGGTCCTGATACGTCCCCGGCTCCCGCAGGTCCTCCGGGGCAAACACGTTGATATCCGCCTGGGCCCCGGGGGTCAGCACGCCCCGGTCCTTCATGCCCAGCACCGCCGCCGGGCGGCCCGTCATCTTGTGGATGGCCGCCTCCGGCGTCAGGTCGCCCCGCTCCCGGACGAACCGGGTCAGCAGGTGGACAAAGGTGCCGTATACCCGGGGATGGGGCTGGCCCTCCGTGGGATAGGTGGAGTCGGAGATCAGGTTGGAGAAGGGATCTTGCAGAATGGCGGCAATGTCCTCCTCGTGGGCCATGAAGTCGATCATGGTGATCTCCCCCTGCTCCCGCACCAGCAGGTCGCAGCAGCAGGTCAGGGGGTCCTGGCCCGTCAGCTCCGCGATCTGCTGCAGGCTCATGCCCTGATAGGGGTGATCCTCCGGGCAGTGGAGACTGGTGAGAAAAATGCCGTCCCAGCCCGCCAGCTTGGCGATGTCGTCAAAGCCATCGCCGCTTTCGATGCGCCGGGCCAGCAGCTTCCGCTGGTCCGGGTCCTGCAGGCGGCGGACAATGGCCTCTATGCCCCCGGCCAGAAACTCCGGCGGCAGGATGTGCAGCAGCTGGGTGGACCCGGCGGTGTAGGGATACACGTCGCAGGACAGGTCCAGCCCCTCCTGCCTGGCCCGGTCCAGCAGAGCCAGCACCTGGGGGATCTTGCGGTTCCAGTTGTCCCGGCCCATGGCCTTCAGGTGGGAGATATGCACCGGGGCCTTCAGGGCCCGGGCCACCTCCACCATCTCCCGGGCGGCCTCCACCACGCCGCCGCCCTCCTGGCGCATGTGCACGGTGATGGGGATGCTCTGCCCCGCCAGCGGGGCCAGGGCCCGGATCAGCTCGTCGGTGGTATAGAAGCACTCCGGCGCATAGCCCAGGCCCAGGGACACGCCCAGGGCCCCGTCGGCCAAAGCCCCCTCCAGCCGCCGGTGAATGGCGGCGTAGTGCTCCGGCTCCAGGCGCTGCACCTGATACCCGGCCACGCTGGCCCGGATGGTACCGGCTCCCGCCAGCATCCCCGTGTGCAGGGGGGCTGCGGGCTGGGCGGCGAAATACTCCGCCAGGGTCTCCCGGGCCGCCTCCGGCGGCACCCGGCCGCAGATGGGCTCCAGATATGAGGTGATGGCCGGCAGGTTCTCCGGCCCCACCGGGGCGCAGGACAGGCCGCAGTTGCCGTTGACGATGGTGGTGAGCCCCTGGCGCAGCTCCAGCTCCCCGAAGCCCGGCCGGAAGGCCGCGGCATCGGCGTGGCGGTGGATGTCGATGAAGCCGGGAGTTACCCATTTGCCCCGGGCGTCGATGACCCGGGCGGCCCGGGCGGCGGGCAGCGGCTCCACGGCGGCGATTCTGCCGCCGGACACCGCCACGTCCGCCTGGATGCCGGGGCGGCCGGCGCCGTCATAGACGGTTCCGCCCCGGATGATGAGATCAAACATGAGATTCCCTTCTTTTGCGCGATTATTTCTTCCCGCCCGCAGGCAGGGTCACGATGAATCGGGTGGAGCGCCGGTCGCTTTCGCAGCGGATGGTTCCCTTGTGCTCCCGGACGATGGCCTGGGCGATGGACAGCCCCAGGCCGAAGCCCCCCTGGGTGCGGCTGCCGTCGGCCCGGTAAAATCGGTCGAACAGATGGGGCAGCACCTCCGGCGGGATCGGCGGGCCGCCGTTTTCCACCGTCAGCACGGCCTTTCGCTCCGCCTGGGTCAGGGTCATGTACACCCCGGCCCCCTGGGAGGCGTATTTGATGGCGTTGTCCAGCAGGACCCCCGCCACCTGTTGCAGCTGGTCCCGGCTGCCGGTAACGGTGATGCCCTCGTCGATGTCATAGCTCAGCTGCCGCCCGGCCTCGAAGGCCACCGGCTCGAACCGCAGCGCCGTGTCCACCACGGCATCGGACAGGTCCACCGGGACCATGGCGGCCTTCAGCCGCCCGTCGTCGGCCCGGGACAGGGTCAGCATATCCTCCACCAGCCGCTTCATCCGCCGGCCGGACCAGCGGATGTTGTCCACATACGGCTGCTGGTCCGGCTGGACCGCCGTCTGCTGCATCAGGTCCGCCGAGGACAGGATCACCGTCAGGGGTGTTTTCAGCTCATGGGACGCGTCGGACAAAAACCGCCGCTGCTGGTCCAAAGACCGGGCCACCGGCCGGGCGGCAAGGCCCGCCAGCAGATAGCTGCACCCCAGCAGCACCGCCAGGGCCGCTACGCCTACAATCAGGCACATTTTCACCACCGCCCGGAGGGTGGCGTCCTCCTGGGCGGCGTCGGTGAAGGCGATGCGGGTATACAGGGGGCCGTCGGCCCGGAGATACCGCAGATGATAGCTGCGCAGGATGCCGGAGGAATCCCCCTGCTCCAGGCAGGCGGTGACGATCTCCGCCATGGCATCCTGGTCATCCAGCCGGTAATAGCTGCTGCCGGACAGGCGCACGGTGCCGCTGGGGTACACGTCCGCCACAAAGCAGGGGGCGGCGGACTCCTCCCCGGGCAGGGACGCATCATACCGCCCGGTCTGGACCACCTGCATGAGCCGCTGGTTCACGGTGCGCTCCACGGCGGCCCGGCTGGACACCAGCACCCCCACGAACACCGCCAGCAGCACCGCCGTCACCATGGCCATGTTGATGGCCACGATCTTCCAGCGAAGGCGGCGGATCATGCCTCCACCTCCAGGAAATACCCCACCATCCGCCGGGTGCGGATGGTGACGGCGGAGTGCAGATGGGTCAGCTTCCGCCGCAGGAAGCTGATATACACCTCCACGTTGTTGTCCTCGGCGTCGGAGTCATAGCCCCACACCTTCAGCAGCAGCTGCTCCTTGGGCACCACCCGGCCCTGGCTGCGCAGCAGCAGCTCCAGCATGTCGTATTCCCGGCGGCTCAGCCGCAAGGACCGCTCCCCGCAGGACAGCTGAAAGGTCCCCGGCTCCAGCCGCAGATCCCCGAAGGTGATGGCGTCGTCGGTCCGGGCGTCGCCGCCGCCCCGCCGCAGCAGGGAGCGCACGCAGGCCAGCAGCTCCTCCGGCTCAAAGGGCTTGGTGAGATAATAGTCCGCCCCGCAGTCCAGTCCCTGGACCCGGTCGGACAGGTCGCTGCGGGCCGTCAGCATCAGCACCGGCACGGCGTGGCCCCCGGCGCGCAGCTTCCGCAGCAGGGTGAACCCGTCCATCCCCGGCAGCATGGCGTCCAGCAGGATCAGGTCATACAGGTCCGTGGAGGCGTTGTCATAGCCGGACACGCCGTCGCTGCTGACGTCCACGGTGTACCCCTGCCGCCGCAGCAGCTCCGCCAGGTTCCGGGCCAGGCGCTTTTCATCCTCGATCACAAGCAGCCGCATGGGGCGCCTCCTTCTTTATGCCAGGCCCGTCTGGGCCAGGGCCAGCAGCGGGGCCAGGGCCTCCGCGCTCATCAGATAAATGGTGTCGTCATCGGAAACGGTGACGCAGTAGCCTGCGCCCCGCTGGCCCCCCACCGTCAGGGTGAAGCTGTGCTGCACCCCGTTATGGGTATACTCCGCCGTCAGAACTGCACCCGGCTGGTCCAGCCCGCACAGGGCCGCCGCCCCGGCGCTGGGCCGCCAGTCCACACAGGCCGCCAGGTGCATATCCCCCAGCCAGGCAGTCAGGTCTGCCAGCTGATCCGTTACATCCCGGCCATCGGCGGTCCAGGCCCCCTCCGCAGGAGTCAGGGGCAGGGTGCTCTCTCCGGCGGTGACGGTCAGGGAGGTGACGTTCTCCGCCGTCAGCTGCGGAAGCTCCGGCAGGGCCATCATGTCATAGATGCTGCGGCCGATCTGACCCAGCAGGTCCGGCACGGCATACACCGTGGCCTCGGCCCCCTCCCGGTATACATACACGCTGCCGTCGGACTCGCTGCCCAGGCGATAGGTGACGGACTCGCCCTTGCTGTCGGTGACGGTGACGTATTTGGTGGGGCTGTCCAGGCCGTAATCCGCCAGCTGGGCGGAGTTGGTGACCGGAGGCAGGTGCTCAATGCCCTGCACCGTCTCCAGCAGGGTCAGGGCATAGCTCTCGTCCAGGGGGAAGGTCTTGTCGTCGGCCCACAGCCAGTGTCCGTCCTCCTCCCGGCTGAAGCGCAGGGTGGTGGAGCCGTTGCTGCACACCAGCCGCACTGGCACCGTCTCCTCCTCCTGGGGGACGTCCGGGTTCTCCGGCTGGGTGGGCTGCTCCTTTTGGCCGCAGCCCGCCAGGGCCAGCAGCATCAGCGCCAGCAGCAGGGCGCACAGGTTCCGTATCTTCATGGCAAATCTCCTTTGATCGTGTATCACCGCTCCAGGCCCAGCAGGGCCATAACGGCCTCCTCCCGGGCCCGCATCTGCTCCTTCATAGGTCCCTCGTCCAGGTGGTCATAGCCCAGCAGGTGCAGCACCGAGTGGGTCACCAGGTACGCCAGCTCCCGCCGCCGGGAGTGGCCGAACTCCTTGGCCTGGGCCGCCACCCGCTCCATGGACAGCACCATGTCCCCCAGGGGGATCAGTCCCGTGCCGGGGTCGGCGTCCTCCGGCCCCGGATGCTCCCCGGGGGCCAAGTCAAATTCCGGAAAGCTCAGCACGTCCGTGGGCCTGTCCACCTGCCGCATATCCAGGTTGATGCGGTGGATGCCCTCGTCGTCGGTCAGCAGCACGTCCACCTCGCAGGGGGCCGTGACCCCCTCCGCCGCCAGGGCTGTGCGGATGGTGCGGCGGATCAGGGCGCAGTTGGCATCGCCGGCGGCGCCGGGCACGTCGGCGGTAACGGGGATATAGTGGGTCTTTCTCATCTCTTTTTCTCCTCAAACCGGGCATAGGCCTCGATGATGCGCTGGACCATCACATGCCGCACCACGTCGGCCTTCCCCAGCTGGCAGATGGACACGCCCTCCACCCCCTTCAGGACCTTCATGGCCTCCTTCAGGCCGCTGGGCTTGTCCCCGGGCAGGTCGATCTGGGTAATGTCGCCGGTGATGACCACCTTGGAGCCGAAGCCCATCCGGGTCAGGAACATCTTCATCTGCTCCCGACTGGTGTTCTGGGCCTCGTCCAGGATGATGAAGCTGTCGTCCAGGGTCCGGCCCCGCATATAGGCCAGAGGGGCTACCTCGATGTTGCCCCGCTCCAGATATTTCTGATACGTCTCCGCCCCCAGCATGTCAAACAGGGCGTCGTACAACGGCCGCAGATAGGGGTCCACCTTGCTTTGCAAATCCCCCGGCAGGAAGCCCAGCCGCTCCCCAGCCTCCACGGCGGGGCGGGTCAGGATGATGCGGTTGACCTGCTTGTCCCGGAAGGCGGCCACCGCCGCCGCCACCGCCAGATAGGTCTTGCCGGTTCCGGCGGGGCCCACGCCGATGGTGACGGTGTCCTGCATGATGGCGTCCACATACTGCTTCTGGCCGATGGTCTTGGGCTTCACCGGGCGGCCCTTGGACGTGATGCAGATCACGTCCTGGGTCAGCTCGCCGATGCGCTCGGACTGGCCGCTGCGGCACAGGCCCACCACATACCGGACGTGCTGCTCGCTGATGCTCTCGCCCTTGGCGGACAGGGTCAGCAGGGCCTGCACGGCCTTCTCCGCCAGCATCACGTTCTCCGGCTCACCGGAGATCACCAGCTCGCCGCCCCGGTTCACCACCGTCACCTGAAATTCCGATTCCAGCAGGCGGATATTTTCGTCAAAGGAGCCAAACAGGTTGATGGCCTCCTCCATGCGCTCGATACCGATGCGCTGTTCCATTGGGCATTCCTCCCCTTGTATCTTGAAAAATTTATTCCTTGGTCAGCGGGACCTCCCGGCCGATCTCCTCCAGGCACTCCGCCCGCAGGGTCACCAGCAGCCACGAGCCCTGCTCCACGGCGTCAATGCGGACGTTCTCCGCCGTGCCGGTATCTCCCAGCAGCTCCTCCAGCTGTCGGCGCAGCAGGGCCTCACCCTCGTCCCGGGCCTCCCGGGTGCTGCGGGGAACGTCCGTGGACGGGCCATAGGCCGTCACCGTCTCCGCCGCCACCGTGATGGGCAGGCGCAGGCCCCAGGGCAGGCACACGGGCCTATACTGGGTTATTTTATCACAGTCGCCCCCCAATGTGCTACCCTATGCGTATAATTTTATCCGCTTTTTGCCGATATCCAGGGCATACCGGGTCCGGGAGGACAGGGGGACCCCCCTCTGCCGCACCGTCAGGGGCACCTGGGCCGTCAGCTCGTACCAGGTCCTGGCCCACACCCGGCCCATGCCGTGCTGCCACCGCAGCCCCCCGTTGTCCAGGTCCACCGCCCCGGAGATCAGCAGCTGTCCCTGGGTCACGGTGTCCCCGGGGACCACGGCGGCCTGGCCCCCCAGGGCCTCCACCCGGGTCACAAGCCCCGGCCGCCGGGCCACCACGTTGGCCGGGCCGTCCTCCACCATGTCCTGCACCCGGACCCGCTCCACCACCTGCACCCGGGCCACGCAGCCCCGGACGTTCACCGCCAGCCACACCACGTCCTCCAGCTCCAGCAGCACATGGTTGCGCATGTCCTTCTGGTCGATGTCCAGGCTCCGGGTGCCGATGGTGATGCCGTAATCCTCCAATGCCCGTAAGACGGCCTCGTCCGGCACCGTCTCGTTGCCGCTGACCTGAAATTCCCAGATGGTGAAGTTCCCCTCCACCACCAGCAGCACCGTCAGCAGCGCCGCCGCCAGCAGCACATACCGCCGCCGCAGCCGCCTGGCCAGCAGGGGCGCCCCCTGCTCCCGCCGCACCGTGGCCGCGGCCCCCACCTGCTCCGCCGCCCGGCGCACCTGCGCCAGTCCCCGCCGGGTGGTGCGCAGGGTCAGCTCCACCGGCGAGAGCCACTGCACGTCCCAGAAGGGCACCTCCGCCCCAGCGCACAGGTTCACCACCCGCTCCGGGCAGCCGCTTTCGATATGGACCAGCACCTGGCCCCGCAGGAAGTTCACCGCCGCCTTATACATGGCCGCCTCCCGGCCGCAGCTCCACCGCGGCGATCCGGCCCCGCAGCCGCAGCTCCTCCTCCGTCATGGCCACCAGCTGCAGCTCCGTGCCGATCACCCGCACCGTCAGGCTCCCGCCGCCGATCTCCACGGTTTCCGTGCTGTAGGACAGCACCCCCCGGTGCCGGCACATGAAAAACTCCCGCTCGCCTATCAGCTCCATATGCGGCACCCCCGCCGGGATATCCCCCGGCAGGTCCAGCCGCTCCATGGCCGCCTGGCCCGCCCGGGTCAGCCACCCTCTGTCCATGCCGCGCCACCGCCTTTCTCCCGATTCCGTAAACCCTATGCGCGCCGCCGGAAAAACTTGCAAGTCCCACCGCCGGGGCGCATACAGTGGCCATGGAGGTGAGGGATATGAAGGGAAGGCTGGCGGCCTGGGGATGCCTGGCGGCTCTTGGGCTTCTGCTGGCCCGGTCGGCGGAAGCGGCCCAGGCCGTCCGGGACGGGCTGGCCCTGTGCGCCGGATCGGTGATCCCGGCGCTGTTTCCATTTCTGGCGGTGTCGGGCCTACTGACGGCACTGGACGCCGGGACGTCCCCGGCTCTGGGTCCTCTGGCCCGGCTGCTGGGGTGCAGCCGGGCCGGAGCCAGGGCCTTTCTCCTGGGTCTTACGGGCAGCTATCCCGTGGGGGCCCGCACCGTGGCCCAGCTGTATCGCCGGGGCGGGATCTCCCGGCGGGAGGCCTGCCGCCTGCTGCTGTTTTCCAACAACTGCGGCCCGGCGTTTATCCTGGGGGTGGCGGGGCTGGGCTGCTTCGGCAGCCTTCGGGCCGGGGTGCTGCTGTGGGGGGTGCATATTCTGGCGGCGCTGGTCATAGCCCTGGCCCTGCCCCGGCAGGCGGCGGAACCGTCGGAACGTCCCGGCTCTGTCCCGGCCCGTCCCCCCCTTGTCCCGGCCCTGATCGCCGCCGTGCGGGACGCCGCCGGGACCATGGTGTACATCTGCGGCTTCGTGGTGTTCTTTCTGGTGCTACTGCGGGTAATGGGCCGGGTCACGGGTCTGAGCCACCCGGTGCTGTCGGGAGCGGTGGAGCTGACCCAGGGGATCCTGGCCCTGCCCCATACCCGCCGGGGCTTCGTGTGGGCGGCGGGCCTGCTGGGCTGGGGCGGCCTGTCGGTCCACGGGCAGTCCGCCGCCGTGCTGTCCGGCACGGACCTGCCCATGGGGCCGTATCTGGCGGCCAAGGCCGCCCACGCCGCCGTGTCCGTGCTGCTGGCCTGGCCGGTGAGTATGTGCCTGTGAAAAAAGAACGCACCTGGCGGTGCGTTCTTTGAGGACAAAAGCCCTGCAGCCTGATTTGTCTGCTATGCACGGTTTATTATGACCGCTTGCAGATATCCGGCCTCTGCCTGTAAAGATACAGCGCCGTTTGCAGGGCCAGTCTTGCATCGCCCTCGGGCTGTCCGCCGGGAAGTATGTCCCACAGCTGATGCAGGCGATAGGCAACCGTGTTGTAGTGCAGGTGCATCAGCTGGGCCATCTGCCGCTGGTTGCCGAAGCAGACAAACCAGCATTCCAGCGTGTCCAGCAGTTCGCGCCGCCGCCCGGACTCCTGGCAAAAAATCGGCGCCAGGTGATCCCGGACATAGGAGGCAATGGCCGCCTCCGGCGAATCGCTGCCAATCATCCGCACCACCCCTGCCGGGTCATCCGTCAGGCAGGAAATCCCCTGCGCACGCGCCATTTGCAGCGCCGTGCGGGCGCTGTCATCGGCCCGGAGCAGCCCGCAGATTCCGGCATATGGCCGCCCGATGCCGCAGGAGCTTCTCTCCGGGCATCCGGCGGCGAATATCTTCGCTATACGGGAAAATCTCTCCTCTGCGGCAGGATCATCCCCACACGCCAGCAGGATCACCAACTCTCCATCCAGCACAGCGGCCCAGACCTGGACACCTGCCTGTCGGAAGCAGTGAACCGCCTCGTGCATCAGGCGGCGTTTTTCCGATGCGGCTGCCTCGATGTGCAGGCGCAGGATCATGTGTGGCTGTTCGGGGTTTATGTCCAGCTCCCGAGCCGTTTGCAGGGCGGCGCTGTCGGAAAGCGGAGCGCTCAGCAGCTGGGCAAGGCACAGCGCTTCTCTCCGTTCCTGCTCGGCCGGAATCTGCCGCCGGGCAATCTCCTGGGACACGGCGCTGGCCAGGTCCGAAAATCTCGCCTGTGCCGGAAGCGCGATCAGCGGAAGGGACAGCCGGTCTGCCGCCTCCACCAGCCCGGCAGGCATAACATCCGGCAGATATCTGCCGGCCTTAATGCAGACGCCGGACAGTCCGCAGCGTTCCGCCGTGGGCAGCAGAGCATCAACGGCCTGCTGATCCCCGGCAATGGAAAAGCCGGTGGTGATAAGCAGTTCACCGGCAGAGAGCCAGCGGGAATAGTCCGGCGTATCTGTCAGGTTGACTCCCCGCACAAGGCGGTCAAGTCCTGCATGGCCGCCGCAGACTCGACTGCAGCTGAAGCTCGGGAGCCTCAGAAGCTCCTCCACAGTGGGATATCGGTCAAAATGGCTCAAGTCCATAGCTGCTCCTTCTTCTGGTTCTCCTTTGTGATACCTTCACAAAGATATCGCAAAAGTTCCCGTCCATTCCACATAGCCGCCGCTTCCCGCCGAATGTATAATTCATGACATCCGGAAACGGAATCTATCAATAGGGAGGCGTCAACTATGACCCAGAATACTACAAAAAAGCCCGCCTGTAAAGAGGTCGGACAGCCGATGCAGGACCGCAGCCGCCTGCGGACGGACTCACGGCAGTGCGCCTTGGAGAAGCAGGAAGCGATCTCCGAGCATGCCCGGCGCTGTACAGATGCCGGACCGGCACAAGCCATGCGCTGCTATGGCTAAAGCTGCTGCGAGCCAGCCCGTGGGCCGACTCGCAGCAACAGATTTTTTGCGTATCGGGATGCTTTATCTTGCGTTATAGGCCCGGATGCCCAGGGCCAGCAGGTCCATGGCCCGCTCCAGGTCCTCCTGCTTGAGCACATAGGCGATGCGGATCTCGCTGCGGCCACGGCCAGGGGTGGCATAGAAGGGCTCGCCGGGGGCGAACATCACCGTGTCGCCGTTGTCCTGGAACTCCTCCAGCAGCCAGCGCTGGAAGGCGTCGGCATCGTCCACCGGCAGGGCGGCCATCACATAGAAGGCCCCCTTGGGACACTCGCAGACCACCCCGGGGATGGCCTGGAGCTTCTGCATCACGGTGTCCCGGCGGCGCTTATACTCCTCCCGGACGGCGGCGAAATACTCCGGGCCCACGTCGTACAGGGCGGCGGAGGCCACCTGGTCCAGGGTGGGCACCGACAGGCGGCACTGGGCATATTTCATGGCGTGGGCCATCAGCTCCCGGTTCCGGGTGATCAGGCAGCCGATGCGGGCGCCGCAGGCGGAGAACCGCTTGGACACGGTGTCGATGACGATGACGTTTTCCGCCGCGTCCGCAAACTGGCCCATGGACTGCAGAGGCTCCCCGGCGTAGACAAACTCCCGGTACGCCTCGTCGCCGATGATGAACAGACCGTGCTCCTTGGCCACGTCCACCAGCATGCGCATTTCCTCCGGCGTCAGCACTACGCCGGTGGGGTTGCCGGGGTTGGTGCAGACGATGGCCCGGGTGTGCTCATTGATCTCGGCCTCGATGCGGGCCCGGTCGGCGTAGCGATAGCCTTCGTGGGGGCTGGTAGGAATGGGGTGGATGGACGCGCCGCAGGTGCGCACCATGGTGTTGTAGTTGGGATAGAAGGGCTCGGGAATCAGGATCTCGTCGCCGTCGTCGAGAATGCAGTTGAAGGCGATCTGCAGGGCCTCGGAGCCGCCGTTGGTGATGAGAATATCCCCGGCGTCGAAGTGCATGTCCAGCTTGTCATAGTAATGCCGGATGGCGTCGATGAGCACCGGCATGCCGGGGGAGGGGGCATACTCCAGCACCGGCAGGTCAAAATGCCGCACGGCCTCGAAATACGCCTTGGGGGTCTCGATGTCCGGCTGGCCGATGTTCAGGTGATAGATCTTTCTGCCCTTGGCCTCCGCCGCCACGGCGTAGGGATGGAACTTCCGCATGGGGGACAGGCCGCATTTCTGGACCTTGCTGGAGAATTTCATATCAGGTGACCTCCTACACACTTTTAACAGAATTGGATGCCCTTTCTACCCTCCATCTTAGCGTATTTTCCGCAAAAGTCAACCTTGAGTTTTTATGGCGGGGAAAGTGCGTGAAAAAGCAAAAGGAGACGGGCCTTTAGCCAAAGCCCCGTAAGGATGTTTTTTGAAAGGGATACGGTGTAACCCCGTTTTCGGGGTTGCACCGTTTTCTCTATTAGGCTGTAAGCCTGTATTCCTGCGGGTTTGACTGTATTTTCTCCATCAGGCTTTTAATCTCGTCCTTTGTGGGAATGTCAATCAGTCCGATGGCTGTGAAATAGATGTCCACCTTCACAGAGCAGTGACCGCTTGACTTGTCGTTGTTGTGAACCTCGATTCTCCGTATCAGCGAGTTGACAAGCGTTGGCGTCAGTTCCTCAAACGCCGTGCTGCTTCGCAGGACTTTCAGCAGGATTTTCAGGTCAAGGCTTGTCTGTTCTATACTGACAAGCCTTTTCTCATCCTCATCGACCCTTTTGACAAGCTCCCTCTGCTCGTTTTCGTAATTGACCGACATTCTTGCATAGCGTTCGGCTGAGATGTTGCCGAGGACCTGATCCTCATAGATGCGCTCTATCAGCTTGTCAAGGTCTTGAATACGCCGCTTTCCGCTTTCAATGGAGGACTTGAGCCTGTTTGTTTCCGTCCGCTTGGATACGATGTCTTTCTGCGCCATCAGGTATAGAAACACCGGTTCATAGCATCTAACGAAGTCCGCCAAGCTGTTGATAGCTTCCAGCACGATCTTTTCCAGCACTACATTGCGGATATAGTGTATCTGACAGTTTCCTCTGCCGCTTTTGTAGTTGGCGCAGCGGTAATGCTCCTGATTGGCGTTAAGGCTCTTGGCGGCGCAGAAGTGGAGCTTTGAACCGCAGTCGGCGCAGAACACCTTACCGGAGAAAAGGCTTGTCCGGCCTGTTGCTGTCGGGCGGATACGGTTTTCACGAAGCTCCTGCACCCGCTTCCAGGTATCCTCGTCGATGATGGCAGGCTGGGTGTTCGGGATGATCTGCCACTCGTCCCTTGGCTTGTACACGGTTTTGTGAACCTTGTAGCTGACCGTGGTGGTCATAAAGTTCACGGTACAGCCCGTGTACTGCTGATTGGCAAGAATACCAGCGACGGTTGCCTGATCCCATGCGTATGGGTTCGTATACTGCTTTCTTGCCTTTCTGCCGAGGGAAGCGTAATAGGCTGAGGGGATGAGTATCTTTTCCTGTTCAAGCTGCTTTGCGATCTGTAACGGACCCTGACCGTCAAGGCAGAGCGCATAGATTTTGCGCACGACTTCTGCTGCCGGTTCGTCTACCAGCCAGTCCTCTTTATCCTGTGGGTTCTTGACATAGCCGAATGGGACGGAGGAACTGACCCGCTTGCCGTTTGCCGCCTTGTTCTTCCATACCGCGCGGATTTTCTTGCTCGTTTGAGCAGCATACCACTCGTTAAAAATGTTGTTGAACGGCATCATCTCCGTGCCTGTTTCCTTGAGGGTATCTACATTTTCCTGAATGGCAATGAACCTGACGCCGAGGGTCGGGTATTTGATTTCAAGGTAGTTGCCCACATCAAGATAATTCCTGCCAAAACGACTGAGATCCTTTACGATGATGGTATCTACCAAGCCCTGTTCCACCAGGTTCTCCATTTGGATGAAACTCGGTCTGTCGAAGGTCGTCCCCGAAAATCCGTCATCCGTGAAAAACTGAGGGTTCGGAAAATTATTCCGCTGTGCGTATGCAAGTAAAATCTCCTTTTGATTCGATATGGAGTTACTGTCGCCTTCCCGCCCATCGTCTTGAGAAAGGCGGCAGTAGAGCGCCGTGATTTTGGTTTCGCTTTGCCCTTTGATATAGTTTGCTGTTGCCATTGTCATATCTCCTTTCCGACAACCGGGCATTGCAAAGGCACTATTATTTTACTGTGCCTTTGCATTTTCCGCAATTATGCGATTTTCCAGTAATTCCTCTGAGAGTATCAGGTCACGGAACTGCTGTAATACGCATCGGCTGCCTTCGGGATCAAAGTGGGTGGACACCTCATATACCGTGCCGCCGATCTTCATCCTGAAATCGCTGTTGCCAAAGCCGGGGAAAAGCTCGATGGCGGCATTTTCCTTTTTCGGAGTATTGTTCATCATCACCCCTCCTTGCTTCTTTCAATCACAAGATAGTCATAGCCGTAGCTCTGACACTTATCGCATTTGTCCTTGGCTTTCGCAAAGGGATCAAGCCGCTTTACGATGTAGTTCGGGCTGTTCTTGTAACTCTCCAAGCATTTCTTGCAGGGGGTATTAGGGGTTCCCCTAACGAGGACTTTTTGCGGCGTTTTGAAAAAACGGAGTAAAAAGGCACTGCTCGTTAAGATAATGCAGGTCGCTTGGGGGAACCCCGTTCTCCCCAAAGTTACCGTTCTCTGTCCGCTTTTGCGGGCTTAAACGGTACAGCTACAATCTTATCATTGATCCTTGCAAAGCGTTCGGGATGCTGGAACTTTTCCCGGTATTTCTCCGCAAGGTCGGGCGGAAGGCTCTGAAATCTCTCCGCTTCATACGGTGCGTGGCAGATAAAAAACTTCCCGCAGATGATGTCAAGCATCTCACGGGAAGCCTCTTTCAGATAGCACTTTTCAATTTTCCAAGCGTTCTCGCCACGCATATAGCCGTCCAGCCGGACGCAGGGGTCTGACCCGTCAAGGCAGGAGCCGTAGATGGAATAGCCGCCCAGTCCGGCTTTGAATGCCTTGTTGTCGGAACTTACCGCATAGGTTCTCGACTTCTCATCGTAGGGCTTGTTGAAGCTCTCCTGAGAGAAAACAATATAGCCGGTCAGGTGCTTTTTACCCTCGCTCTCTGCGTTTCGGAAGCGGTCAGCCAGCTCGGAATAGGTCAGCTCCACCGTTTCCGGCTCTGCATAAATGGCACGGTTGGGCGGCAGCCCGATTAGCTTGCCCTCCTCGTGGCAAACGATGGCGATCTCATCCTCAAAGGGCATATATTCCTCGATGTTGCCGCCGACCACCGCCTGCATCGCCTCCAGCGTGTCGTCGATCTCGATCATTCTCGGATACCTGTCCGGCTCCACGAGCAGGACAGAAATCCTGTTTTCGTGCGCTTGCGTCGGCTCCTTGCAGAGCGATTTGTCGAAAGAGATCTTCTTAAAGCCGATGCTGTCCACGAAATAAAAGCCGGGTTTGAGCGTATCGCTCTCCCTGATCTCGACCACATCCGATACGGAAAGAGAGCGTCCCGTGTAGTCGGCAGGATGGTCAACATTGAACTTCTGATAGATGTTTTCGAGGGAGATGCAGTCCATTTTGCCGTCATAAACTCTATCGTAAGCGGCTGCGTTGACTTTCTTAGTGCCTTTGATTTTTTCGAGGGATTCCATTCCGATGAAGCACACATTGGCGGAATCCCGATCCATATTGATCTGATAAATGCTAAACTCAGTCATCGTTCATTCGTCCTTTCTTTGGTTTTATTGCGGTGGATACCGAGCTGGAAACAAAGAAAGTCATTGTAGTCCTTGCCGCAGGGCGGAGGGCTGTCAATGACTTCATACTTGCTCGGCAATATGGTTTTCAGTGCAAGGCTGGCTTTCCTTCCGGCATTGTCGTTGTCGAAGTGCAGGAAGATTTTTTGAATCTGCGGCTTCTCATCAAGGAGTTTCACAAGAGCCGCAGGGGTAGTGCTGTCCTCGATTCTCTCCTTGGGCAGATACACACCGGCGAGGGAAACGAGGTTGTCTTTCCACCAATCTCTGCCCGCCATCTTTTCAAGCGTCAGTTTTCCCTTTGCCAATTCTTTCTTCAACAGCTCATCCGTTCCCGTTTTACGGAGCTGGTCTATAAGGAAAAAAGAATTTCCGCCGGTAAAATATATCACATCCGCATCTTCAAAAACAGACTGTATCGTTGAATAAGCCTCCGTTGAAATATCAATTT
>OJNX01000318.1_pt1 | contig 34344 bp, 28 predicted proteins | sample 1598021 | NCBI WGS metagenome assembly OJNX01 (sample SAMN01915227, study PRJEB22387) | human gut metagenome | isolation source: stool | host: Homo sapiens | place: USA | reverse complement strand
TATGATATAATATTTTTAAATAATAATCAATAATATTTAGGTGATAAACATGAAAAGAGATATCAATACCCTCAGTCTGTTAAATGAAATATCGGAACTTGTTTATGTTTCCGATCCAGAAACCTACGAGCTGCTGTTTGTCAATCAGACAGGCTGCCAGACACTGCATCTGGAAAACTACAAGCACAAAAAATGCTATGAAATTTTACAGGGTAAAACTTCACCCTGCGAATTCTGTACCAACGACAGACTGTGCGATGATAATTTTTATACCTGGGAATTCACAAATCCCTCTATCGGCAGACACTTTTTACTCAAGGATAAAATAATCCAATGGCGCGGCAAAACTGCACGCATGGAAATAGCTTTTGATATAACAGAACGCGAACTGCAAAAGCAGGAACTGAAAAATATGCTTGATGTCCAGACCTTAATTACCAACTGTGTCAGAATGCTTTACGCCGTCGATGACCTCGATCAGACGATCAATGCTGTCTTGACCCAGATCGGCGAATTTCTAGTTTCTGACCGTGCTTATGTTTTTGAAATCAAAGACGAGTTGATGAACAACACACATGAATGGACAGCTCCCGGGATCTCGCCGCAGCTGGAGAAGCTGCAGCAGCTCGATCTGTCATTGATTTCCGACTGGCTGCCGTTTTTTGAAAAAAACGACTGTATCATCATCGACGATGTCGAACAGCTGCAAAAGACTAATCCGGCGGCTTATGCTACGCTGCACGCCCAGGAAATCACCTCTTTGATCGCTGCGCCTATTTTTTTGGATAACAAGCTGGCAGGCTATATCGGCATCGATAATTACGACAGTGAAAAAATCAAAAATTCTTCTTATTTGCTGCTTTCCATGTCCATTTTTCTTTCCTATGCGATCAGACATCGGAATCATGTCGATATGCTGCATCGCCTCAGCTACCACGATCTGCTGACGAACGCACTGAACAGAAACGCTTTTATGGACGTGCTCAGTCAGTTCAGGCCGGGACAATATGCTTCTGCCGGCATTATTTATATCGATATCAACGGTATGAAGGAAATCAATGATTTTTACGGCCATCACCAGGGTGATAAAATCCTTATAACAACTGTAGCCAAAGTCTTCAACCTTTTTAAACCCGACGAACTTTTCCGCATCGGCGGTGATGAGTTTGTTATCATTACCTATGATCTGACAGAAACCGATTTTTATGAAAAATTTAACCTGCTGCGTAATATTTTCTGTGAAAAAACTAACTTGCCCTTCTCCATCGCTACAGGCAGCTGCTGGGTCAAATCCCCCAGCGATTTAAACAGCCTGCTGCAGCAGGCTGACAGCGCTATGTATGCGGATAAGAAAAAATTTTATTATGGCAAAGAAAAAACAAGCCGCTATCGGCATAATTTAGATGATATCCTCAATCTGGCCAATTACAGCGCTCTGCAGGAAGCACTGACAGCCGGACAGTTCTGCATTTATTTCCAGCCTAAAATTTCTTTGGATACCGAGGAATTTATCGGTTCTGAAGCTTTGATCCGTTATATAAATCAGGCCGGAGAAATCATTGCCCCCAATAATTTTATTCCGATCCTGGAAGAAGCGAGACTGATAAAAATGCTGGATCTTTATGTTTTTGAAGAAGTCTGTAAGCAGATCAATATCTGGAAAGAAAGAAAAATGCGGGTCAAACCCGTTTCTATCAATCTTTCACGCAGCACTCTGTCTTACCATTTCCTGGCCGATCAGCTATTAGCTCTTATCACCAAGCATAATATCGACATCAGCCTGCTGGAACTGGAAGTCACCGAAACTGCCGAAGTCGATAATCAGCTTGTTTTCAGCCAGGCTTTGGAAAAACTGAAGGAATATGGTTTCTCTATTTCCATTGATGACTTCGGCGTTCGCAACGCCAGTCTTTCGCTGTTCACTACTATCAATTTCGATATTTTAAAATTAGACCGCAGTTTGGTAAAAACACTGGCACAAAACCAAAAGGCACGTATCCTTATCCGTTCTCTGGCTGTCATTTGTTCTGATCTCGGTATCAAATTGATTGCCGAAGGCGTGGAAACACTGGAACAGTTGGATATTTTAAAGGAATTGCGCTGCAATGAGGTGCAGGGTTATTTATTCAGTAAACCTCTGCCTTTAAATGACTTTGAAAACAAATATCTCCAGATCCTGCGGTAAGACGGCTTGTTGACAGCCCAGACTGTAAGCCTCATAATAAAATCAGAAGCATAACCCTGAAGGAGGCGGTCTTATGACAGCAATAACCGGCAAACCAGCAAAAATATATACAGCTTATTTCAGTCCTACAGGCGGTACCAAAAAAGCAGCCCTGGCACTTACCAGTGCTCTGGCTGATACAGACGGATTTACAGAAATAGATTTGTCTTTACCTGCTTTGGCACAGTATACTTTCGCTGCTGATGATATCATCGTTATCGCCGTACCGGTTTTCGGCGGCAGAGTTCCAGCTTTTGCACTGCAGCAGCTGACCGCTCTGCACGGTCAGAATACCAGCGCCATTGCTGTAGCAGCTTATGGCAACCGCGCCTACGAAGATGCCTTGCTGGAGCTGAGCGATAGTCTGACCAGTCAATCCTTCCGTGTGATCGCCGCAGCAGCCGTACTGTCCGAACATTCGATGCTGCGCAGTGTCGCCGCCGGCCGGCCTGATGCTGACGATCTGGCACAATTAACTGACTTTGCCAAAAAAATCTCCGCTAAGCCGTTAACAGAGGCGCCAGCGCTGACAAATATCCCCGGCAATCGTCCTTATAAAGACTGGCAGCCTATGCCCGTCGTACCTCAGGTCAGCGATTCCTGTATCCGCTGTGGTATTTGCTCGGCCACCTGCCCAACTCAGGCTATCCCCAGCGGGCAGCCGCACACAACTGACCCCCAAAAATGTATCCTGTGCCTGCGCTGCACTACTATCTGCCCTCAGCAGGCCCGCTCACTGCCTCAGCAGGCTCAGGCCCTGATCGCCCAGAAGCTGGCGCCGATAAAAGACATTTACAAAAACAACGAATTTTTCTGCTAAAAACAATAATCCCGCGCTTGTTTTAAACAAGCGCGGGATTTCTTTTTTACTTACCAGGCATCAGTACTGAAAGCAGCACCGGTACCAGCAGCGTCAGCAGCAGGCCGTTGATAAAGGCGAATAGCCCGACATGGATATTGGTATATTTGATAACCACCGGCAGACCGGAATCCATAGTCGCAGCTCCTGATGGCGCCAAAGCCAGGAATTTATTGATTTTTACCAACAGCGGTATGGCTAAAAATGCCAGGACTTCACGCAGCATATTAGCTAAAAAGGCGATCGTCCCGATCTCAACACTATACAGCGTACTGATAACTACAGAGGAAAGGCTGTACCAGCCTAAAGCACTGCCGACAAGCAGCGCGTCCCGCATTTCCATCCCGGTCACGAAGGCTGAAAGAGCCGCACCGCCTAAACTGCCGATAGTTACAGCCGTTGGAATGGCAACTGCCAGCAGAATACTCTGCGGATTGCAGATTTTTTTTATAATATGCCTGTTTCCGCCGATTTCGATACCGGCAACAAAAACCATAAAATACAAAGCCGACATCAAAATCTCGTCCAGCAGGTCTTTATGTTCCAATCCCAAAAAGAAATATCCGCCGGCGATTCCTAAAGCGATAAATGTAAAAATAGCATAAACCATTATTCATCGCTCCCTTCCGCCCGGGCTGCCGTTTTTGCAAAAAGCTTCAGCACCAGCCACAGCATCAGCACGCTGCCGCCAATGATAAAAACTGCCATGACCAGAGATTTGCCGCCCAACTGGTCCAGTTTTCCCAAAAGCTCTGCATCACAGCCGATCTTAGCACCCAGACACAACAGCATGATAAACAGACTGACTGTAGAAAACCGGCTGAGCCATTTTTTCACATTATAATTTAAAAGGTCACTGCAACCTACGGCGATCCCCAAAACGATCGCGATCATGATCTCCTGCATTGCTTCCCCTCATTCCCATAATATAAAACAAGCCCCGCGCACGGCAGGGCCTGCTGATCACTATTTTTTATTCTAACGACAGCAGCAGCGGATAAAGCGGCTGACCTCCGTCAAAAACTGTAACTTCCCAACCGCCGTCCAGAGCTTCAAGCTCTGCGGCGATTTTATCAGCTTCAGACTGTGTCAGATCACTGCCATAATAAAGGCTGATCAATTCCCAGTCGCTGCCGGCCAGCTTGACAGTTTCCGCCGTGACTTCTTCCAGAGTTGCTCCGGCATAAACGATCTTATCTTCCAGCAAACCAATATACTGCCCTTTTTTTACAGTTATCCCGTTAACAACGCTGTCACGCACAGCAATACTGACAGCAGCACTGTGGGCTTCCTTAGCCTCACGTCGCATCACAGCGCTGTTTTCCTGCAGTGTTTTAGCTGCGTCAAAATGCAGCAGTGCCGCCAGACCCTGCGCCAGATTTGTTGTCGGCACATAATCTACCTGCGCTGCTCCCAATAATTTTTTGACCTGCTCTGCCGCCAGAATAATATTTTTATTGTTCGGTAAAATAATGTACTGCTCCGCCGAGCCCTTTTCAATAACTTTAATAAACGCCTCTACCGGCGGATTCATGCTCTGCCCGCCGCTGATGATCTCAGCTGCACCGAGCTGGTGCATGATGCTGGCAATACCGTTCCCGGCCGCCACCGACAGTACAGCCAGACCGTGCTTCTCCGTCTGTGCACCGACAACGCGATGCTGATGCTGCTCGGCCATATTGTCGATCTTGATATCGTGCAGAGAGCCCCAGCTCAAGCCGTGCTGCAGAACCAGCCCGGGAGCTTTGGTATGGATATGCACTTTGACGATATCGCCGACAACAGCTACAATCAACGAATTACCCAAAGGCTGAAGAGTACTGCGTACAACGTCCTCTTTGACTTCAGCTTCCTTAACGATAAATTCTGTACAATAAGGATTTTCCAAATCTACTTCCATCTCGATAAAATTGGCAAAGGATGGCTTTGACGGCGGCAGATGCAGCTCACCTGCGTCTTCGCCTCGGAAACCCGCCAGACAGCCTTCCAGGAAAACGATCAAGCCCTGACCGCCGGCATCAACTACTCCAGCCGCTTTCAGCGCCGGCAGCAGTTCCGGCGTACGAGCCAGTTCTTTTTTTCCGCTCTCCAACGCCTCGCATAAAACATCTTCAAAATCTTCACCCTGACGCACAGCATGATACGCACCTTTGGCAATAGCACGCGCCACAGTAAGGATCGTTCCTTCAACAGGCTTTGATACCGCCCGGTAAGCATACAAAATACCAAACTGAAAAGCTTTGCCCACCTCGTTGCTGGTAGCTCGTTTTTTGCCGGCCAGGCCTTTTCCCAGGCCACGCAGCAACTGCGACAGGATCACGCCGGAATTACCGCGCGCCCCCATGATCGCACTGCGGGCTGCCATAGTCCCTACTTCGGAAACAGTCGCATTCTGCAGCTGACTGATCTCACGGGCCACTGCTGCCATCGTATGCATCATATTAGTGCCGGTATCGCCGTCCGGCACCGGAAAAACATTCAAATCATTAATATATTGATAGTTTTTTTCAAAACTTTTATAAGCGCCCAACAGCATATTTTTTATTTGTTCGCCGCTGATAATCGCCTCTTGTTTACTTGTCATATCAAGTCTGCACCTTTCTTCAGCGCTGCCGCCGCACAAAAAGGCCAATAACACCGGGTCCTAAATGTGCTGCCAGAACAGTTCCGATCCCGGTTACCAGAACAGGCAGTCCGGGAAACAATTCAAGCATTGCCTTGCGCAAAGTTTCAGCGTCTTCCTCAGCTTCAGCATTCGCCACATACACAGCTTCTATAGGAGCATTCGCAGCGGCAAGCTCGACCATGCGCTGCAATACTTTCTTGCGGGTACGGCATTTATCGACAACGACCAGTTCGCCGGCGGTATCGATGTGCACAATCGGACGTATGCCCAGAATATTGCCTACTAAAGCGCCTACGGCGCCTATACGGCCGCCTTTCTGCAGATAATCTAAAGTATTGACGGAAAAATACGTTTCCGTCCGCTCGATCAGGCCCTTCAGATACTCCTCCAGCTCGTCCATCGTTGCGCCGGTTTCAGCATAAGCGAGTACTTCCATTGCCATTCCGCTGATTGGACAGGCTGCTGTAAGACTGTCAAAGACACGGATATCAGACCCGGGAATTTCACTCATGACCTGCCGGGCTGCTAAGCGTGCTGTCTGAACAGTACCGCTCAAAACACCGTCTAACATGATCGCAATCACTTTTTTACCGTCTGCGGCTAATTCTGTAAATACATCAAGAAATCTGCCGATGGCCGGCTGCGAAGTTTTAGGCAGCTGCCCGCTTGCTTCCACCATGGCAAACATTTCCTGCAAGCTTTTTTCTCCGTCCACCCATTCGGTATCTCCATGTCTTACCAGCAGGGGGACCACATGGCAACGGGGATCGTCCCGCAAGGGTGTTTCTTCTGCAACAGCAATACTGTCCAAAACGATATGGATATCATTTCTCACTGCGCATCCTCCCTTAATCAAATTAACGTACATGCTCTTATTCCAGGCAGACGCCTTTACAATATGTATATATTTTATCATATTTCCAGCTCTATTTCCACTTATAGCATAATTAGCAGGCCTTTTTAGCCATTTTTGTAAAAAAATAAAGTATAATCCTGCTTTTTCCACCACTGTCTGTACTTTTGTTGAAGCTCAACTTCAAAACAGCATTGCAAATACTGTAAACGACTTCAATTTTTTAGCAGACTTAAAAAAGGGTAAAAAAAAAAGCCCTTACGAGAAGGGCCAAATGAGGGGCTGTTTTGATACTCCTAGTATAGCATTTTTGTATACAATATGCAATAGCAGTTTTCTGCCTTTTTCAGAAAATTTGTGCAAAGAGAATTTACCTGCATTGGACAAAGGTTTATTGATAATCTTTACCGATAAAAATCACCGCGTCATAAGACGCATCATCGGCCCGCAGAATCCTCAGAGTGTACGGGAACGGTACAGCCGACAGCCTGCTGACCACACGTCCGTTGCTGGTCGTAGATACTACCGTAGTCTGATCACGTTCAGGATCACTGCCGCCGTCGATAACCTCAAAGCCCATTGCTGCCAGTCTTGCTGCGGCATCACTGCCTGCTCCTTTGCCGCTGCAGTCAACGACCTTGACAGATACCGTATTGCGGCTGCTTTCCTTAGCAGGCGGTTTCACAGCCTTAGGCGGCTCTGTTAACTGCTGCCCGTCTTTCTCTGCCGGTCCCAGTTCTTCGCCTGACTTGGCTTTTTTAGCCTTAGCTTTCTTTTCGGCATCAGCTTTTTCTTTATTCTTCTCTTTCGTATCCTCTTTTATTTTCTTTTCTGTTTGTTCATCTGCTTTGATTTTCTCTTCTGCAGCTTTCTGTTTTTCTTTTTCCTGCGCTGTAATCAGGTTGCGTTTATACTCTGCTTCCATTTTTTCAGCACCCTGACGATAACGTTCCGTCATCTGCGCGCCCTGCATATCTACCATCTGCTCGCGCAGGTCAGTAATATCGGGAATCCAGTAGCTGATCTCGTCAATATATTCAGGCGTACCTGGAACTGTAGCCATCTGCAGACCGCCCTGTTCTTTCATCATTCCGTGTAAAGCGCCGCCCATCGCCAGCATATCTGAAACGGGCAGGTCAGTTTTGACCATTTTCATAATTTCCGAAACCAGCCCCGGCATCTTAGTTAAAATCTGTGCCGAAGCAATCTTTTCGTAAACCGCCATCATAAACTTCTGCTGACGCTTAATACGGCCAATGTCGCCTTCCTCATCACGATAGCGCACATACTGGATCGCTTTTTTGCCATCCAGATGCTGTTGCCCTGCCGGAAGATCGATCAGAAAATCATCCCAGTCATCATAATAATACATATCCTTTTCCACATCAATATCAATGCCGCCGATCGCATCGACCAAACTTTCAAAACCACTGAAATCGACCATTACATAATTATTGACCTGAATGCCCAAAAGCTCTTCCGTTGTCTGCTGCGTCAGCTTGTGTCCGCCGAACGCATAAGCATGGTTGATTTTATCCCAGCCATGCCCGGGGATCCGCACCCTGGTATCACGCGGAATCGACAGCAGCGAAACATTTTTACTTTTAGGGTCGAACATTACGACAAATAACGTGTCGCTGCGACCAGGATCATCGTCCTTTTCCCTGCCGTCTACGCCTAATACTACGATATTGCGTTTAGAGCCCAGCCGTTCATTGCGCGGCAGGTCATCCATAGTTTTAGCCAGCGTCCCAAACATCGGATCGCCGTTCATATAAGCATATACCAAATAACTGGCGGCAGCGATTGCCGCTACGATCAGCAAAATTAATTTTTTCAATCCTTTTCTTCCTTTCCCACACCCAATTACAAAATATTAGCCTGCAGTTCTTTATGAAACCGTTTAATAAATCCATGCAGTATCCGAGCTGTAAGCCCCCAGATAACATGCCCCTGATATTCGTAAAAATAGATATTATACCCCTTCCGCTTATACCAGTCGTGCGGATGGCGCGGCAGCAGATCAAAAGGAAAATCTGCAGTTGCGCGGTTTGCCAGTTCCATATGAGCAACGCGCGGCTCAGAAACCAATAAAAAATTCAGCGGCACCGTAAAAATCTCAGCTACCTCATCGCTGTTGCAGTCCAGCTTTACTTCGTTGGCCAGCCTGCCAACAAAAGGATGAATAATAGGTCCCATATGTGTCACCAAGTAATCCAGTTCACCGCACAATTCTATTTTGTCTTCAGTAATACCCAGCTCTTCACAGGTTTCGCGCACAGCAGTTTTGGCAAAGCTGTCATCGCCGCACTCATAGCGTCCGCCCGGAAAACATACATCGCCCGGCTGCCACCCCAAACCGGCGGCCCGTACTTCAAAAAGAACTGCCGGCCCCTGCTTGGTGTCTATCAACGGCACTAAAACGGCAGCATCCCACAAACGGTCAGCTTTATCGATCCGGGCAGGACGGCGGTTGAGTCGTTCTGTGATCTGTTTTATAAGTTCAGCTGTTTTTTCCATACAATAACCCCATTTCTCCTATATCCCTTCTGCGTCCACAGCAAATTTCCTGCCGCCTGTTGTGAATTATTCTTGAAATATAAAAGACGGACGGGTCTAAACCCATCCGTCAAAGAGTCTTGTCTTATTTTAATAAAGCGGTTCTTCGATGTTCGACTTTTCGCTTTTATCAACCAGATAAGCAACGGTAGCGTCACCAGTAACATTAACGCAGGTCCGCGGCATATCAAGGATACGGTCGATACCTGCGATCAGAGCGGAACCCTCAAGCGGCAAGCCGATCGCTGTCAATATCATCGTCAGCATGATAAAGCCTGCCCCCGGAACACCGGCAGTGCCGATCGAAGCCAGCGTACCAGTAAGAACAATAGTCAGATACTGCCCGGTCGTAAGATCGACCCCATAGATCTGCGCAATGAAGAGTGCGCAGACGCCCTGATAAACAGCAGTGCCATCCATATTGATCGTAGCGCCCAAAGGCAGTACAAAACTGGAAATGTCTTTCGAAACACCCAGCTTTTGGATGCATTGCATGCTGACAGGCAATGTGCCGCCGGAGGAACAGCTGGTAAACGAAAGCACCTGTGCCGGTAAAATTGCTTTGAAGAACTTGACCGGGCTGATCTTGCCGACGAATTTAAGCAGACCGCCATAAACGATGACCGCATGCAGGAAGCAGCCGAGATAAACAGCGATAACAACCTTCAAAAGCGGCAGCAGTACAGCCGGGCCGTTAGCTGCAACGACCGGAGTGATCAAACCGAAAACACCGATCGGCGCCACATTCATGATAAAACCGACGATTTTATAGCTGACCTCTGCCAGACCGTCAAAAACATTGTACAGAGTCTTGGCCCGATCACCGACTGCAGTGATGCCGATACCCATGAACAGACTGAAAACGATGATCTGCAGCATGTTGGCTTTAAGCATCGCTTCCATCGCATTAGTCGGGAAAATGTCAATAATTACCTGCATGATAGGCGGCGCGGCTTTAGCCGCAGCTTTAACGCCTTCACCAGGCATATTCACGCCGGCGCCCGGTTCTAAAACCGTACCTAAAAATATACCAAGTACAATCGCAAATGCCGTAGTTCCCAAATAATAAGCCATAGTTTTGCCGCCGATACGGCCGATCTTTTTGATATCCCCCAAACTGCAGACACCAATGACGAGAGACGAGAAGACCAAAGGAACGATGATCATTTTGATCATATTCATAAAGATAGTACCAAAAGGTCCGATCCATGTTTTGGCGAAATCTACACCTTCCGCACCCAGTTCCAGACCGGCAATGATACCAAGACCAAGACCGATCAGAATTTTTGTTGACAAATTCATCAAAATATCCCCCTTGCGCATAATAAAATATTAAAATTACGTCTACAATAATTAGGCAAAAATAATAAAAATCCTGCCTTCTTTCTTCATGTATACAGTATTTCTGCAAAATCGTTGCCCAAACCGCAGTTTTTTCAAAAAAAATATGCTAAAGTTTTTAGTTTTATCCAAAAACTTTAGCATATCCTGAAATTATTTATTATTCTCCAAACGGTATGCACAATGGTTTGTCGCACCTGAATATTCATTCAGCTTGAAAGAACCGCGCAGTGCGGCCGCTACAAATTTTTTCGCCAGTTCCACAGCTTCGCGCACGCTCAGTCCATTGGCCAGTCCCGCTGTAATCGCTGCCGAATAAGTACAGCCAGCTCCATGATTATAGCAGGGCTCGATTTTAGGAGCGCTGGCAATTGTAAATTTCCTGCCGTCATAAAGCACGTCAACAGCTTCCCTGCTGTCATTGCGGGAACCGCTTTTGATTACGACATAGCCTGCTCCCAGCTCCTTGATCCGTCCGGCAGCTTCCTTGATCTCGTCCAGTGTTTCCACCTTTTCCATATCGGCAAGATAGGCTGCTTCGATCGTATTAGGCGTTACTACGTCAGCCCGCTGCATCAAAACAGTTTTGATAGCGGCGGCGGCTTCCGGTACCATGATCACATCCACACCCTTGCAGACCATGACCGGATCAATAACGACATTGCGCAGCTTGAAACGGTCTATAGTACGGGCCACCAGCTCAACCAGCTCGGCACTGCCCAGCATCCCCGTTTTCATAGCATCGATACCGATACCGGCGACAATCGTTTCGATCTGTTTTTCCACAACGTCCAAACCGATCGGGAAAATTTCGTGATCCCAGTCTTTATGAGGATTCTGGGCTACGATAACGGTCAGAGCCGTCATCCCGTAAACATCCAGCTCCTGGAATGTTTTTAAATCAGCCTCCATACCTGCACCGCCGCTGGCGTCGCTGCCGGCAATGGTCATGGCTTTATGCAGCATATTCATAACTTACCTCCTGCCTGAAGCTTTACCTGGCGTAAAGCTCCCATAAAATAACCGCCAAACAGCCAGGTATTCCAAAGAACCCCGCAATCAGCGCTTTGATAACGGTGATTTTGAGTCCGAAACCCAAAAATCCACCTATAAGATTGATAAACCACAAAGCTACCGCACCGCAGATACCATTCCAGATGAGACGAAACGGCAGTGAAAAACATTTTACGACGACGACTAAAATCAGGACGCCGATAATAAACGGCAGCGTTCCTTCCAGAGTACCCGAGTTGAGCCCTTTTACAGCATGGTCAATGCCCTGCATGGCCGAACCGCCCAGATCGCGGACAGCACTTTCTATTTCCTGCATGCTATAGCTCCTTCTTTCTTACATTCTATGCCTGTTTTCCAAAGCACGTGATAAAGTCAGCTCGTCAGCATATTCCAAATCGCCGCCAACAGGCAGGCCATGAGCAATACGGCTGATAACGATACCGACAGGCTTCAGCAGCTGCGCCAGATAGGCAGCAGTAGCCTCGCCTTCCACGTCAGAATTGGTAGCGATGATAACTTCCCTGACCGTATCACCCTGCAGACGCCGCAGCAGCTCTTTTACACGCAGATTATCAGGACCGATACCGTCAAGCGGTGACAAAACGCCGTGCAGCACATGGTAAACACCGTTATAACCGCGGCTGCGTTCCATCGCCATTACATCCTGCGGCTGTTCCACAACGCAGACTACACTGTGGTCGCGTCCTGCATTGCCGCAAACCTCACAGGTCTCGGCATCAGTAAGATTATAACAAATATCACACAAACGGATCTGCCGCTTGGCCTCCAGCAGTGTTTCTGCCAGACGGCGCACCTCTTCTTCCGGCATATCAATAATATGATACGCCAGACGCAGAGCGGTTTTGGAACCAATACCGGGCAGGCGCCGCAGCTGTTCATGCACATTGGCCAGCGGCCGGATCATTCTGGCCATTTTCAGAACATGCCCGGCATTTTCATCCCGCCGGTCAGTTTGCCCATTTCAGCTTCAGTCATTTCGTCGATCTTGCGCATACCTTCGTTAACTGCCGCTACCAAAAGGTCTTCCAGCATTTCTACATCTTCCGGGTCTACTGCGCTGGGATCGATCTTAACGCTGACAACTTCTTTTTTACCGCTGACAACTACGGTGACAGCACCGCCGCCTACTGTAGTTTCGATTGTACGCAGCTTTAATTCTTCCTGCATTTTTGCCATATCAGCCTGTAATTTCTGTACTTTTTTCATCATGCCCTGCATATTTCCCATACCACCGTTAAACATTATTGTTCCTCCTCGTAATGATGCCTTGCGGCAGAAATTTGATTTATAATTTTTGCAGTGTGCCGCCAAAAGCGTCCAGCGCAGCCTTCACAGCCGGTTCAACATCTTCCGCCGGCGGCTGTTTTGGAGCAGCTTTAGGTTTGGCAGCGGCAGGCTTGGCGGCAGTGATGCATTCCAACCGTACACTTTGCCGTGCCAGCCTCAGCAGCACTTCTTCAAAAGCTTTCTTATAATCAGGATCGTTCATCCTGACGCACATGAATTTATTTTTGAAACCAACGGTCAAAACGCCGTTTTCATACCCTGTAACATAACCGCCGGCGGCACAGGCCACCATAGACTGTTTTTTCTCATTCTTAAGGATCTCCAAAGCCTGGTTCCACAGATCTTCGCCTTCGGTCCAGTCACCGCTGTATTCCAGTGTCGTCGCAGCAGCTGCTTCCTCAGAAACAGGTTTCGGCTCTGTTTCAGCTTCTGCCGCAGCAGCAGGCTCGGGTTCCGCCGCTGGTGCCTGAACGGCACTTACTGCCGGCGCTTTTTTTACCCGGGACGCTGCAGGAGCAGCAACCGTCGCTGCCTGTTTTTCTTCGGGTTCAGGCTTAATCTGAGTCCTGCTGTTTGCAGCACCCAAAGGCACACCGCTGCGTACCTGATGCTCCAGCTGCTCTACGCGGGCCATCAGTGCGGCAATAGTACTGCCCTCAATACGGCACAGATCAAACAGACATAATTCCGCAGTAATCCTGCCCCGCGCACTGAACCGCAATTCACCCATGGCCTGATGCAGACGTTCTTCAGCCGCCATCAGGCGATCACTGCCAAATAACGGAGCCAGCTCGGAAATAGCTTCTTCCGTATCCGTCAAATAAATTTCGTGGTATCCGGGCGATGCTTTATAGAGCAGCACCGCCCGCAGATACTCGGCCAACTCTGTCAGGATCTGACGCACATCCTTGCCCTGCTCAGCCAAACGGTTCAGCAGCTGCAAAGCAGCTGACAAGTCCTGCCTGCCGATCGCACGCACCAGCTCACGCAGCGCTTCACGCCCCACGATACCTAAAACGTTCCGTACCGTTTCGGCAGTTACAGTATCGGCCATCACGCCGCACTGATCCAACAGGCTCAGCGCATCACGCATACCTCCGTCCGACTGAATCGCAATCAGTTTCAAGGCTTCGTCATCCGCTCTGATTTCGCTGCCGTCAGCAACCTCGCGCAGACGTTTGGCAATATCCTCATTAGTCACACGTTTAAAATCAAAACGCTGACAGCGGGAATGGATCGTTGCCGGTATCTTATGCGGCTCTGTCGTCGCCAAAATAAACACGATATGCGCCGGCGGCTCTTCCAACGTTTTCAGCAGCGCGTTAAAAGCTTCTGTCGTCAGCATATGCACTTCATCGATAATATATACTTTATAACGCCCGTTGACAGGCGCAAACATGACTTTTTCACGCAGGTCACGGATCTCATCGATACCGCGGTTAGAGGCAGCGTCGATCTCAAACACATCCATACTGCTGCCGTCATTGATCCGCTGGCAGTTGGCGCACTCGTTACAGGGATTAGCAATAGGCCCCTGCTCACAATTCAGAGCTTTCGCCAGAATCTTCGCCGTACTGGTCTTGCCTGTACCTCTTGGACCGGCAAATAAATACGCATGCGCAATCCGTCCTGTCGTCAAAGCATTGCTCAATGCGATCCTCACTGCGTCCTGACCTACAAGGGCATCGAAGCCCTGCGGCCGCCAGCGCCTGTATAGTGCTACATAAGCCATTTTCTGCCTCCTTTCCCGTCATTAAGCCTCTGAGTTTCTTATCTACTTATTATATAAAATTTACGGATATAAGTACATATCCAATTTTGTGAAAAAATTAAGGGACACTTTTGCATCAATAATATAAAAATACAAAAAACCGGCTGTCATAAACAGCCGGTTTAATCTCAGTTGTTTCCCTGTAGGGCCACAGACGCAGGCACCCCTGCGGCACATAAGAGGATCCGCTTAGTGCTGCTTCCTTCCGGACCTGACACGGTTCACAGACTCCTATTGCGCAGGACCCGCCGCCTGCGGTCCTACAGAAAAACAAAAAGCCGCTGACCGCGGCAAACTTTTTTTAAGTGGCGGAGAGAGAGGGATTCGAACCCTCGGTACGGTTTCCCGTACACACGCTTTCCAGGCGTGCACCTTCAACCGCTCGGTCATCTCTCCAGGTTGAAAAAATCAGGGATTATGCTATTGTTTACCGCTTAAAAATAAACTTGCGGCTGGCTTAATCCAGCCGCAAGTAACAGTATACTGATTTCCGGAAGATATGTCAAGAGTTTCCATCAAGATTATGTAAAATTTTTTTCACTTCTCTATTAATCATTACTTACTTCATCAGCAGGCAGCAGCAGCAGTGAGCGCTCGGAATTAAGCGTAACGTTCTGAGCTGTTGCCCCCATTACCAGGCCTTTGACCAGGCCGGCACCGGTTTTAGTCATCGCGATCATCGACACATTTTCTTCTTCCGCCCAGCGGCAGATTTTTTTAGACGCCACCCCTTTATCGACCAGATAAGAAGCCTTGATCCCAAAAAGTTTCATCTCGGCCACCAGTTCTTCCATCCGCGATTCGGCATTCAGCAGCTTGCTCTCAAGATCGCTCTGATTGCGGCTGCGTTCCACTACATGTACGAACACCACTTCCGCTACATGCTCACGCAGGCTGCGGATCAAATTGAGCGCCACTAAAGATTTCTTAGAAAAATCGGTCGGTATCATCAATTTACGCAACATATCATCATCGGCAATATTGTCGCTGTCACCGTCGGTTTTGGCAACAAACAATGGCCGCTTCGAAGATCTGGCAAGATCAAAGGTCGTACTGCCCAGCAACGCACTTCTAAAAAAGCCCTTTCCATGCGAAGCCACTAAAGTCAGATCTACTTCTTTATCGTTTCCGACGCGGGTTATTTCTTCAAATACCTCGCCCCAGGGCATTTCGATACTTACTTCTTCATAACCGTTGCGCATCAGCTCATTGGCATACCCCTGCAGCTTGCTGTAAACCTTTTTATAACTGCTACTGTAAGGATCTGCGTCCTCTTCTTCATCGAATACATAAGCTAGAATAATTTCTGTATTTGTATCGGGGCACAGACTGTACAGGCACGGCAGCAGTATTTCTGACTTAGGCGTAAGATCCATTGCTAACAAAACTCTTGTAAACATGTCGTTCATTGCTCCTCTTTATCTAAAAATAGCTTGCGGCGACAACGCCGGCAGTTCCTGCCGACAATCTTTTTTCATCCTATTTAAATAGTTATATTTCGCCATTTATAAAAAAAATCCTGCCTTATTATTGTAAGTTGACTTTGAACAGGTTAAAATATATACAGAAATTTGAATTTATACAAAAGGAGCTAATGCGATGTTAAAGCAAAAAATCGACACAGCCGCACTCTTTGCTCAGAAAAAAACAGAAGTTCAAAGCAGCGCGCGCACTTTGCTGATACTTGACGGCCAGGAAAACGCCTATATTTCTGCCGATGAACTTACAGAAGAGCTTTTAGCAATTCCGGAAGAAGGTGCTATCTGGCTTGATATGTCATTATTCGGCTCGCACGATCAGGTAATGACCGTCGCCCGCTCCTTCAAACTGAGTCCCGCTACTCAAAACATTTTAGAAAATAAAAAACAGCAGCCGCGTTTATTCCGCGACGGCAACAACAGAATCCTCGTCTGCCGCCACCTGCAGCTAAACGAAAGCGGCAATGCCGTTTATAATAATATTTGTTTCGCCGCCAGCGCCAACAGACTGCTTTCTCTGCAGCATGGCCGCTGTGACCGTTTAAAAAATGCGCGTACGCTGGTAACAACCCTGCAGAAGCCGAATAATACGATCCCGCAGGCTTTGACCCTGATTTTAGGCAAGATCCTTGACGACAACTGCGAGGTCATCAATTATCTGGAAGAACGGCTGCAGCTTCTGTCTGCAGCTTACAGCGAACAGGATGAACATCCTGATCCCAAAGAACTGCTGCGTCTGCGCCGCAGCCTGGTCACTGCCAAACAGGCGGTCTATCCGATGCGCCGCATCGTCAGCCGTGCCTTGCGTCAGGACCCGCCTTTAGTTATCGGCAGCGATAATGCCCCCGAACTTTTGACGATCAAACTGGAAGGCGCCGTACTTACCTTATCGGTCGCCGAAGAATTACTGACTTCTCTGGAGCGGCTCTGCGTCAATGCCGCGGCTGAACGCAGCGCTGATATTCAGGCTACGCTGACTACAGTGGCAGTCATTTTCCTGCCGCTGATTTGTATCAGCAGTATTTTTGCCATGAATTTCCAGTATATGCCGGAACTGAAATCCCAATGGGGCTATCCGCTCTGCCTTGGCGTTATGGCATTGATTGCTATCTTTACGCTTAAAAAATTACAACGTAAAAAATGGTATTAATATTTTAAAATTATATTGAACCTCAAATACGCAAAAACCATCTGTACTTTAAGTACAGATGGTTTTATTAGTTTTCAGGCGTTGAATACCTTACCCGGGTTAAGAATATTTTTAGGATCAAGCGCACGCTTGATTTCCTTCATCATTTTCATTTCTACCGGCTCCGTATATTTTTCCATGGCTTCGACCTTCTTAGCTCCGATGCCATGCTCGCCGGAAAGGCGACCGCCCAGACTGTAAACATAAGGATAAGCTTCAGCATGGAAACGGCTTACTTCATCTTCCCACTGCTCGTCACTCATCTCGCCTTTCAAAATCTGGAAATGCAGATTGCCGTCGCCGGCATGAGCCAGCGTAAAGAGTTTAAAGTTGTAATTTTCCGCAACCTTGGTCAGATGGCGGATACAGTTAGCGATTTGATCGACTGGTACGACAAGATCATCAGAAGTGCTGACCAGACTCAAAACGCGCGTAGATTCCAGACAGTTGCGACGGAGCTTCCACACACGGTCATCAGCCTCTAAAACATCAGTAGCGCCGCTGGCACTGCAAATCTCGTCCAGCTGTTCCATTTTGCTTTCCAGCTCATCTTCATTAAAGGTCTCTACCGTCACAATAACATAAAAACCGTCTTCATAATGAGGCAGCTTCAATTCACAGTAATCGCTGGAGCTGCGTACAAACGCATTATCCATAAACTCCACGCTCGTCGGATTCAACCCCGCTTTGATCAGGTTCGGCACCAAACCGACAGCTTTATCCAAATCGGTAAAGATCGCCAGCAGATCCAGTTTATACGGACACAGAGGCAGCAGCTTTAAAGTGGCTTTAGTAATAATGCCCAAAGTACCTTCACTGCCCATGATCAGCTGTTCCAGGCAATAGCCCGTCGATTTTTTCTTCAGCCGTGCGCCCACGTTAACGATATCGCCGGTAGGCGTAACTGCTTCAATCGCATAGACCTGATCGCGAGTAGTGCCGTAACGTACAGCCTTATTACCGCCTGCATTAGTGGCAATATTACCGCCGATCAGACAGCTGTCAGCGCTGCAGGGGTCGCCTGCATAGAGGAAGCCGGCCGCATTGGCTTTTTCCTGAATTTCTACTGTACGCGCGCCAGCCTCGACAACCATATACATACCTTCAGTATTCAGCTCTTCGATTTTGTCCATCCGTTCCAACAGCAGAACGATACCGCCATAAACAGGGATCGCGCCGCAGGAAACACTGGTTCCGGCACTGCGTGGTGTTACCGGCACATTATATTGATTGGCGATTTTCATGACCGCCGCAACTTCTTCTGTGCTGCCAGGCCAAATTACGACCTCCGGCAGATGATGATAACGGGTATCAGTTTCCTCGTCAGTTTTGTACTTCTCAAGGGTTTCGGCATCGGTCTTTACATACTCCGCGCCCAAAGCCGTTTGCAGAGCTGCTACCACTTCTGCGCTGACCGGTTCGTATTTACTCATAACTTCCATTCCTTTCTACTGTCCTACAAAATAAGATTTTATCTTTTCCGCAGCATACTGCCGCTGCAGTTCAATAACTTACAGATCAAAGATCTTGCCCGGGTTCAAAATCAGCTGCGGGTCCATCGCCGCCTTGATCGTGCGCATGATCGCCAGCTCGCCGGCCGGGGTATATGTTTCCATTTCTCTGAGTTTTTTTGCGCCGATACCATGCTCGCCGGCCAGACGCCCGCCGATGCTGTAAGCATAAGTATAAACCTCTTTATGGAAAGCTTCCACTTTGTTTTCCCATTCTTCGTCGCTCAATTCGCATTTGCATAAAACGATATGTAGATTCCCGTCGCCGATATGCGCGTTGATTTTGACCGGGAAAGGATATTTTTCGCCTATTTTCATAATAAACTTGATCGTACCGGCGATCTCATTAACAGGAACTACCACGTCGTCCGTCAGGGAAACCAGACTGATCAGACGTACAGACTCCTGACAGTTGCGGCGCATATCCCAAATACGTTCATCGGCTTCCAGCACATCGACAGCGCCGGCAGCACTGCACAACTCATCCAGCTGCTCCATTTTCAGATCCAGCTCGTCCTCGCTGAAAGTCTCCACTGTGATGATAACATAAATGCCGTTCTCATAATGAGGGGCTCCCTTAAACTCCAGATATTCGGCCGTACCGCGCACATAGGAATTATCCATATACTCCACACTGGTCGGATTAATGCCGGCCTGCATGATTTTCGGCACTACGTCCAAGGCCTGCTCCGGATCGCTGAACACAGCCAGCAGATCAAATCTGTAAGGCGGGATCGGCTGCAGCTTAAGCGTCGCCTTAGTGATAATGCCCAGCGTGCCCTCACTGCCCATGATCAGCTGTTCCAGGCAGTACCCGGTCGATTTTTTCTTTAAACGTGCTCCCAGCTCTACGATCTCACCAGTCGGTGTTACGACCTCGACAGCGTAAACCTGGTCACGGGTCACACCGTAACGCACCGCTTTATTGCCGCCGGCATTAGTGGCAATGTTACCGCCGATCAGACAGCTTTCAGCGCTGCAGGGGTCGCCTGCATACAGAAAACCAGCCTCATTGGCATATTTTTGAATATCGACAGTACGCACACCGGCTTCAACCTCCATATACATGCCTTCGGCATTCAGCTCGATGATCTTGTTCAACCGTTCCATTAAAAGGACAATACCACCGCATACAGGAATAGCGCCGCCAGCCAGACTGGTGCCGCCGCTGCGGACAGTGACCGGCACATCATATGTATTGGCCAGCTTGATAACAGCCGCGATCTCCTGCGCGTCCTTCGGCAGAACAACCGCCTCCGGCAGATGGAACTTGCGCGGATCAGTTTCTTCGTCAGTCTGATACTGCTCTAATTTTTCAGGCTCGGTCAAAACGTATTCAGCGCCGACAATAGTCTTTAAAGCGTCCAGCACTGCTTCCGTTACGGGAGCGTAAGTTTTCATATTTCATCTTTCCTTTCCTTCTGTACTGCCAGCTCGGCAGGCGTAATCTCCGGGTGCTTATACCGAGTTTTCTGATCGGGTTTTAAACGTCCCAGGCTGATGGTATTCTACGGACACCAGTGCGCACAGCCGAAGCAATGCACACACTCGCTGCCAAAAGCAGGCTTACCAGCTGCCATAGTTATATTGCCCGCGGGGCAGACATCGGCACAAATGCCGCAGCCGACACATTTATCATCAGCGCAGCTCAGCTTACCGAACTGCTTGATCTTATCCAGCACCCACATACCGGCAGCTGTACCGCCATACTTCCACAAAAAACCACGATCCAGATGCTGATAATTATCATACTTATTTTTGATATTACGGGCGATCAGTCCCAATTCAGCCGGAGCGTTGCGCAGCAGCTTCTCCTGACGTGCCTGCGGCGAAGGAAAGACGATACTGTTATCAGGCAGCGCCACCTGAGCGCCATATGATAACCGCAGCTCACGCTGCTTTAAAAGCTCTTTCCCCTGACCCAGTGCCTGTCCGGACATCGCGCCCATAGTCACTACTAAAAAGATATACTGAGGCACCATTTTCACCTGCTGCAGAAAAGCCTCCACTACAGGCGGCAGCGCCATACAATAAACAGGGCAGACGATACCGACAACTTCGTCCTGCACCTCGTAAGGCGCTTTTAAATAACCGGTAATGCCTTCCAGCCGGCACTGCTCCAGTTCCTGCGCGATACTTTTAGCGGCATACAGGCTGTTACCTGTGCCACTCAAATAAAAAATCACTGCCATGAGGTTCGCCTCGCTTCTTTGATAATCCGTCAAACGGCAGATAAATAACCGCTTCCATTATATACCAAATGAAGTTGGATAGTCAAAAACGACATATGATCCAAATTTATCTGCTAATAAAAAAGACACCCGTAAGAGCGTCTTTTCATTCCTGCTATTATCATCAACTATCCGTACCAGCTCCATTAGCTATAAAGAGCAAATACACACCTTTATTCTAACGATTTGCAAAAACATCATATTCTGTTATCGTTATTTTATCACTCATAAATCTTTTTTCAGTATCTCTGTAAAATTCAACTTTTGTTTTCTCCCATTTACCCTTCTGATAGCCATAGTAAAAGCGCCAGTGCTGCATAGCATTAGAAAGATATGATTTCTCTGCTTTGGAGGCTTCTTCTTTAGTAGGATAACTGCCTGTAAATATTTCAGTGTATCGCTCAACATCAAGTATGCCTATATAAGGGTACATGACAGAATCATTTTTTTACATCCAAAGAATAAACAGGTTCCAGATTCCGCACCTTGAACCAATGTCCTGAACCCTGCAGTCCATGTTTAGAGGGATCAAAATAACGTATGTGGACAGCATCTTTTTTATAGGTAGCGAGAACAGGCTGCATAATATCCTGCACATGCACTTTAAAAGAATCCACTACAACCTGTTCATCAGCTAAACAAGAAGCGCAGACCAAAAGCAATGCCATAATTAAAATCAGCAAACGTTTTGTCATTTCTCTCACCCTTTCAGCTTGATTATACAATGCTGAAATTTTACATTAAATCAAATTTACAATGCAACTTCTTTTATTTTCTGAACTGCTGTTACAAAAAGCTCTGTCAACGCAGAGGTTTTTGCTTAGCTGTTTATATCAGAAATTACGCTGATAGCTGATACCGACAACTTTAGCATAGTTATCATGGCTGCGGGCGGTATCATAAGTATCACCAGCTGCTACATGTCCTTTGATGCTCAACCCATCGATATCGATAAAGCCCAAGGTCATGGCAAGCGTCTGTTTTTTATCGTGGTACTGGAAGCCCAGGCTGTAGGTGCGGCGGGCACCGGTCGGCACGATAAAATCGGCGCCGTCAAAAGGTATTACCGATTCATCATAAGCATAACCGCCCATGATGGTATATTTGTCACTCAGTTTATGTTCTACGCCCAAAGCATAACGCCAGCCGTTGCTCCAGTTTTTCTGACTATAACTGCCTGGAATAGTCCCACCAGGTATACCCATAGGATCATCAAAACTGATATTCAAAGCATCATAGGTACTCCATTTGGTATAAGTACCGTTCAGTTCTACCCGGGTCCGATCATCGAATTTATGGTTGTAACCAATAGCCCAGCTGTCCGGCAAAGTAACTTTTCCATGCGCTTTGGTAAAATGATCACTTCCTGTAATGCCGCTGCTGTAACCTCTAAAATCTGCATCCATAGTATGGGTCACTTTGCTGCGGTAAACCAGTCCGATCTCATTTTTAGAATCAAAAGCATAATTGGCAGCCGCATTCCAGCCCAGGGCCCAGCTTTCTCCTTTTGTTTGTGTAGGAATAATGCCCAACGCATTTTTTTGCAGTTCCAGACCCACATAATTGACTTCCGCCCCCACGGCCGCACTCCACTTGTTGTCAAACTTGCGGGCATAGGTCGGCGTCAGGCTGGCGCCGTTCAAGCGAGAGAAAAAGGCATTAGATGCAACTTTAGAATCCCGTTCAAATTCTGAGATCATGCCGAAACGGCTGAACAACCCTACACCAATCCAGTCTTTGTCGTTGAGCTGTTTGACATAGTAATTGCCGGGAGCCCAACCGGCATGTACGACGTTTTTACCTTCGTCAATAGACTTTCCTGTAGCGTCATAAGCCGTATATTTGCCATGCGGGCTGATATAAACCGCACTCTGTTTAAAAGCTTCGCCCCGCACTTTGGTGATCGACGCCGGATTGTAGGCAATATTGGCGGCGTCATTCTCAGCAAACATTCGCGCTCCGCCCATAGCCACGCCTTCAGCTGACCACTCGTTGATCGCAAAGCCTTCGGCCCCCGCATCGACAGTCGGCACAGACAAAACACAGGCCAACCCTATTATCGTAAAATGTTTCTTTAAAAACAAAACAGACACCTCACAATTAACAAAATTTTCCAATATTAATAACAATATTTTAACAGCTTTTGCTTTTTATTGTGGAGAAAGTTTTAATCCAACAATTAAATTATTTTTTATAATATATTTAGCTTGCATTTTTCAACCTTTTACGTCATAATATTAGTTGAAAGTTCAACTAATATGGCGGTGAATATTATGACAAAACTGCATAATGACCTACTGCGTAACATCGGCACGCTGGCGCGCACGATCCACTATCTTCACGATCTGCATTTTAAGGAACTGGCGCTGCAACGGGGACAGTTTATTTTTCTGACCCGGATCTGCGAAAATACGGGTATCAATCAAAACGATTTATCGCTCTTATTAAAAGTCGATAAATCTACGACTGCCAAAGCTGTCCAAAAATTGACCGCTGCCGGTTATATAAACAGGCAGCGCAGCAGCGAAGACCAGCGGCACTGTCAGCTTTTCCCAACAGAAAAAGCTCTCCTGCTCTACGATCAAATCATCACTGAAGAAAACACCAGCCTGCAGTTGTGTCTGCAAAATTTTACAGCATCAGAACGCAAAGAATTGAACAGGCTGTTCAAAAAAATGTGTGCCAATCTGGAAACACACTGGCAAAAAACAAAGGGTCAAAAACAAAGAATTGAGGTGCAATGATGCTGCGTTTGGCAACTATGCAGGATTTAACACGGATCATGGCTATCGTGCAGGCTACGGTCAGGGAAATGCACGCTTACGGCAACTACCAGTGGGACGAGGTTTATCCAACTGAACAGGATTTTGCCGCAGACATCACCCAAGGCGATCTTTTTGTATCAGAAGCTGAAAGACAGATCTGCGGCCTGATCTGCATCAATCAGACCGAACCAGCTGTTTATGCTGATGCCAGCTGGACTTTGGCGGAAAAAGCCCTGGTCCTGCATCGCATGGCAGTTGACCCGGCCCTGCGCGGCCGCGGTACCGGCTCTGAATTGCTGCAGCAGGCTGAAACGCTCGCTCTCAGCCTGGGACTGCGTTATTTAAAAACAGATACCTACGCCCTGAACGAAAAAGCTCAACAGCTATTTCTAAAGCACGGCTATCATTTCTGCGGTGAAATCCAGTTCCGTAAAATGGAGCACCAGTTTTACTGTTATGAAAAAGTACTGTAAAATAAAAACACACCCTTTAAAAAGGGTGTGTTTTTACTTATAAAGCAGGGTCGTCCACGCCGTTGGCCTTAAAGGCATTGGCCCTGTCGATGCAGGTGCCGCATTCGCCGCACGGCCTGTCGCCGCCTTCATAGCACGACCAGGTATATTGATAAGGAGCACCCAAATTCAGTCCCAGCTCCACTATCTGCGCTTTATTTTTATTCAGCAGCGGTGCTTCCAGATGACACAATTTACCGCTGCCTTCATAAATGGCAGTATCCATAGCCGCATAAAACTCCGGCGTACAATCCGGATAAGCCCGTCCAGCCGCATCGTCAGCATGAGCGCCATAACAGATCGCATCAGCTCCCAATGAAATGGCAATAGCGGCAGCAGCGCTGATCAAAAGGCCATTGCGAAACGGTACATAAGTCGCTACCGTACCTTCGCCATGCTCAGCCAGCTGCTGCGCGTAGCTTTTATGTTCGATGGCTTCACTGCTGGCTGCCAGCAGTGAGCAATTACTATAGGACATGATGCCGGCAATATCCTGCTCCAGTAAACGTACACCATAATAAGCCGCAACCTTACGGGCTGCTGCCATTTCCCTGCTGTGCTTCTGCCCGTAAAAAACACACAGCGCCGTGACATTTTCCGCACCGCAGACCTGCACAGCCTGCGCCAGACAGGTGGTGCTGTCAATACCGCCGCTTAATAACACTACTTTTTTCATACTGCAACCTCCGTCACAGATCGCGCCTGATGATGGCAGGCGGTAATTCTTCCCAGGGCTTGTATTGAATCGTGCTGCAAAATACATAAGCCTTATAACGGTCGGCAGCTGTTTCAGCCGCTGCCGCTTTTGCCAGATCACGCTCACCGGCTTCACTGACCGGATAATACCTGAAAGCCTCCGCAAACAGCTGTGCCGCTTTTTCGTCATCACCATTATTATGTTCATGCTCAGCTAAAAATTTATAGGCAAAATAACGGTAAGGATTGATACCGTCGTTTCCAGCTTCCAGCTCCAGCATCTTTTCCGCTTCCTGTACAGCCTGCTCTTCTTTGCCTACCTCACGCAGGATCGCCAGCCGGCGATAAAACATATCGCCGCGGGAAGCGCTGCGGAAGGGATGTTTATAGGCCCGGCTCAATGCATAGGCCTGATCCAGATAATTCAAAGCGGCATCCTCATTATGGGCCAACTTCCAAACGATTTCAGCTATATCCCGCAGGCACAGCACTTTATGTTCAGCTTCGCTGAGGCCCATTTCCGGTGCATCCTCCATATCAGGCTCCACATCAAGTATCGTTGCCAGGACATGCATCGCGGCTTCTACCTCATCCATCCAATATAAAGCGCGCCCCACCGTCGAGCGGCAGCGCCAGTCGTTATAGTTGCTGATCATACCGCGGGGGACCGGATATTCACCACCGGCCACATGGTTCACACACGCCTGCCATTCCTGTTCGTTCATAGTCAAGTCACACTCCTTACTGATTCTTATATTATTATTGTAGCATATTGCCGCCGCAGCGGCCTAAATAAAAATAACGCCCTCCTGCTTTTACAGCCTTTGCAAATAAAAAAGCGGCTGCCCGGCCGAAGCCAAAAGCAGCCATAAATAAGGGAAAGCGTTTTTAAAGCAGACTCACTTTTCGTTGCGCACATAACGGCGCGGCATCCGCGGACTGACGCTGCAGACCAGCTCGTAGCAGATAGTACCTGCCCACTGCGCAACCAGTTCCATCGGCAAATCTTTGCCGCCGAAAACGGTGACTTCGTCGCCCACTTTGACCGGAGGCAGGTCTGTAACGTCAAGCATCACCTGATCCATACACACGCGGCCCACGATAGGAGCCCTGCCGCCGCCAACCAGCATATAGCCCACGTTGGAAAGACGTCTGTTGACGCCGTCGGCATAACCGACCGGCACCGTGGCAATAACACTGGGACGGCTCAATGTATAAGTACGCCCATAACCGATAGTCGCACCGGCAGGCAGGCTTTTGACAAAGCTTACCGTCGATTTGACCGTCATGACAGGCTCAAAATCTTTATAACAATCGCTCATATGCGCAGGATGCAAACCATACAAAGTAATACCCTGACGCACCATATCCATCTGATATTCACGCAGTTCTGTCAAAGCGGCACTGTTGGCGATATGTGCCAGCGGTACCCTGATACCCTTCTCCCTGATCAGCTCCAGCGCTTCCTGGAAGCGTTCAAACTGATGCGCGGCATAGGCTTTGTCATCAGCATCTGCCGTTGCAAAATGTGAGAACACTCCTTCGATCTCAATGCCAGGCAGCGCCGCGGCCTTAGCCGCAAATTCACCCGCATCGCGAACATGTACGCCGATCCGATGCATACCTGTATCAATAGCGATATGGATCCTGGCTTTTTTATTCAATTTAACAGCCGCTTCGTTAAGGGCATATAAACGTTCTTCGTCAAAAACAGCGTGACTGATATCAAACTGCACTACAACATTGGCAGCTCCCGGCTGCAGCGAACCCAGCACTAAAATAGGCAGCCTGATACCTGCTTCACGCAGCTCAAGACCTTCCTGCAGCAGCGCTACGGCCAGAAAATCAGCGCCGTTCTTTTCGGCTTCGCGGGCTACCGCTACCGCGCCATGTCCGTAAGCATCAGCCTTGACAACGGCACACAGCTTAGTATGGGGATCAAGATTGCTTTTGGCGATCTGCACATTATGCGCCACGGCATCAAGATTGATCTCGGCCCACGCGCCCCGGTCGATATGATACATAAAACTAAACCCACCTTCACAAAAAAACGCAGGACACGTACGTCTGCGTGCGCCTGCGGCTGATACAAAATCCAATGACCTTATGGTCAAATTATATGCTTTTTAAAATGATTTGTCAATAATCTGCAAGGCTTCGACGCCGCAGGCGTCTGCCATTCCACCGCTTATTTGGAGGCAGTTTCCTGATCCTGTCCGTGACAGCTGGGTCCGCAGCCATTACAGCCGCTACAGCCGGCACAACCGCCGGAAGATGTTTTTTTGAAGACGCTGCGCAGTGCCAAAATTGCCAGAGCCACTAAAATACCGCCAATAATATAATCAGCCATTTTTACACCTGCTTTCGTTCACGCTGCGCCATTACGGCTTCTGCCGCAGACGCTTTATTGCACCATAAATTTAAATTTGCTCAGGTTAGCTTTCGCTAACCACATTGTACTACGTTCCTGCTTTTTTGGCAAGCACTTAAAATATTTTTTACAGATAAGACAAATATTTTGAAACCAAAAAATTTAAAATATTTTACAGGAAAATCAAGCTGCAGCCACTTAAGCTTCTACTTTCCAGCGATCGAAAAAGCTCAGCCTGCTTTCATACAAATGTACAAACCGCCCTACTAAAACTGCGGCCACTACTGTACCGGCTCCAACTCCTTGTAATGTACCGAATTCCACCCAGGAAATAATAATCGCTAAAGTGACCAGCGATATATCGAAACAATTTTTGATCAGGCTGAACTTTTTTTGAGTAACAAACGCCAGTACACTGACCACACCTTCGCCCGCAACTAAAAAGATTTTAGCGCGCACCTCCAGAAAAACACCCAAAGCCAAGACAACAATACTTAAAAGGCAAGCAAGCCATTGTTCCAGTGCACTGCCCGGTATAAACCAGTCCAACAGACCCATCGAAAAATCAATGCTGCAGCCAAAAGCCAGCGTCGTCAGCAGCTGGCCCACCAGCTCCCTTACATAAAGCGCCCTCAGAATAAGCGGCTGCGCCAGGATCATAACAATGTTCATCATGATCGTAATATCACCCAAACTAAAAGGTAAAAACATACTCATAACCCACGGTACACTGGAAATCGGCGATGTGCCCAAGTCGGCCTTACAGGACAGAGCGATACCAAAAGTCATTAAAAATATCCCCACGGCAAACATCGCCAGCCGCGGCTTAAAATGTTGATTATGGACTGATCCCAATTTACTTTTCCTTCTTTCAAAACATAACAGGCAAGCTCCAAATAAAAAAACGGTTCTCAGCATGCAAGAAACCGTACGCTCAAGCCATTGGATTGTATCTTTATTTTACCATAAATCATGCGAATATAAAATATGACCCGACATCTACAAATAAACGTCCGCATCAAAAGCAGAAAGCCTGCCGATAAAAGGCAGGCTTTCCACACAGGTACACAAAAGGGTGAACAGGAAAAAGAGATTTTGAAAAAGTTGTTTTTTAGAAGCTGTAAGTTACATTGAGCATAAATTTGCTGTTTTGAGCATGACTGCCTTTCTGGCAGGCATAGCCTAAGCCATAAGTCCAATCACCTTTTTCAGCCTCCAGGCCCAGTTTGCCGACAAAGAAACCGCTGTCCATGATATCATAGCCAAGTCTATCGGTCGCATTTACACCCGGAACGGTAATATCCATCGCAGTATTTTTATCACCTAAAGTCCAAACATAAGCGATATCGGCTGTCGGACGCACTTTCCAGCCTCCGGCAGTAACGCTTTCATGGCTGATGCTGATGCCTACCGGCAACAACCACAAATCAGCTTTATCGGTACTGTAATGAGCGGCCGCCTTCCCGTCGATACTGCCGTTATAGCTGTCTGTATCAATATTCATATAACGCAGGCCCGCATACGGTACATAGCTCGTTCCATGTCCATTGCTGATAACTTTTTCACCTTTGATGCCCATACTGATGACCTGCGTGTCAGGTTCGGCCTTGATTACGCCTTTGACGTCGCTACTGGTTTTGCTGTAACCGACATCGAAAATCAGATTGGTATCGCCGTTTTGGATACCGCCATAGTAACTGAGGCCCCAGAAGTCAAATTCATTTTTAGAGGCGCTGCCGGTGCTGTCACCGCTGCCGTAACTGAAAGCTATGCCGCTGCTGTATTTGCCACGGTCTGCAAAGTCGCCGCCTATGATAACACCGTTGTATTGTCCGTCATAGCTGACGCCGCCCATGTTATCGACTTTATCCTTGTTGTGGATATATTGTGCCCAGATGCCGCCGTTGTCAGCAGTATCAACAGCAGCTTTGCCGAAACCGCCGCTCTGTTCTGCAGCCGCCTTGGCTAAGGACAGATGTTCCTGCACCGCCGTCCCCAGATCCAGGGCTGCTAAAACACCCGTGCGGGTAGCGCCGCTGTTTTCCGCTCCCTGGGCGAAGGAGTTGACTGCAGCAAGCGTCTGCGCATTACTATTAAGGCCGCTGATCGCATTGCTCAGATATTTGATACCCGCATAAGGCGAATCGGTTTGAGAGCTCATTGCATCAAGAATATTCGGCAGAGCTACGCCCGGCAGAGCTTCGTTGGCTTTAACTTTCTGCGTGCTGACGGTAAAGCTGCCGTTACTATAGCTGCCGCTGCCCTTGACCAGTTTGTTCAACAGCAGGTTCGTACCGTTCCAGCCGCCGTCTATAACAGCGCTACCGCTGTTCGTAAAGCCGCTGACGATGGTATATTGTTTATCGGCCTGTGCATCGGCGATATAAAGTTTGGCGCCGGAATCAACTTTTAAAGTCGCAGCGCTGCCATTACTGATAGTATTCGTAGCCGTGCCGCCTGCTTTTAATGCTCCGTCAATCGTCAGTGCGGCGTCACCGGCGACCATCAGCAGCGAGCCGGCTGCGAAAGTTGCGGTATTGGCCGCAACAAGATCTTTGCTGTCGCTTGCATGAGTCAGGCTGCCGTCTACTTTGATGCCGCCTTTCGTACTGTCCATTGTCTGCTCGTAATCGATATACAAAGCAGCGGTGATGTCATTTTGCCCCCAGGTCAATCCGGTATCGGTAAAGGCGGCTTCCGCTTTCGCGGTATCCGCAGTGCCCAAACTCAAAACTGAATTTTGTCCTACGGTAAGTTTTCCGTCTATCTGGCTGCCGTTAAATTTCAGCCCTGCTTTAGATGCTGTCTGAATCGTACTGCCGTCTTCCCAAGCCGGGTCAAGCATGAGGCTGGCGCCGCCAAGCTTTACGTCTTCAGCGGTCAGCGTGCCGGCTCTGTCAGCCGCGCCGACAGCTATCTTAGCATCACTGTCCCCTACGGTCAATGTTTTTGCTGTTAACGAACCTGTAACTTCAATATTGCCTTTGTTCAGGTTCAAGGTGCCGACGTCTACTGTGCCGGCTGCAGTGACAGTGCCTTCTTTGTTGGACGTGCCGACGCTAAGCTCATTTGCCGTTAAAGAGCCGGTAACGGCTACGGTTCCCTGCTGCAAATCCACTTTGCCGGCTGTTATAGATCCGGCAGCGTCTATCGTACCCGTTTTATTATTAATGGCATCGCCAACTGTAAAGTCTTGCGTCGTTGTCAGGTTCGCACCTGCGTTGACAGCTACCGTTCCTTCTGTAGCTGCGATCTTATCGACTGTAAAGCTGCCTGCTTCTACGTTCATCTGGCTGTCGGACTGCAGGGTTACATTTGCGTTCAAGGTGCCGCCGCTGCTTTCTGCCGCCGCATTGCCAAGGGTCAGGGTACCGGCACTGCCACTGTCGCTGGTACTGCCTACCGTTACAGTATTATTGGAACCGGTGCCTTTCAGCAGTTCACTGCTGCCGTCGCCAACCAGTGTCAGCCCGGTATCGTTGCTGATAGTGACGCTGGCATCAACAGTACCGCTGTTACTGCTGAAATCCAGGTCTTTGACGCCCAGGTCATTATTGATACCCGTCGTGCCTCCAGAGGAACTGCCGTCACCTACGTTCAAGGTGCCAGTGCTTACCGTACCGGTGACATTGGTATGGACGGCACCTGTCGGCGCCAGGTCGTCTACAGTGGCCTTGTTGTCTACAGGCTGATCTTGCAGTGTACCGGTCATAACGATCGTGGTTTTGGTATTAGCACCTACACCGCTGTCATCAACCTTTCCCAAAGCCTCACTGTATACTTTGCTGTCTGCCAGAGTATAACTGGTATCACTAATAGCCAGTTTACCGCCATTGAACAATACTTTTTGGTCGATATCCGCAATAACTTTTTTACCACTAGTATCAGCTTCAAAAACCTTATCCGACGCAGCTTTCAACACGCCTTTACCAGTGACAATCAGTGAATTATCAGCTAAATCAAATTTATTAATATCGCTTAGATTATCAATATTCAAAGTACCGCCGCTGACGGTGATCGTACCTCTCGTAACAGTAGTAAATCTACTTACAGAATCTTTTGTCACGAATTTATTAACGATATAAGTTGCCTTATCGCTACCGGCTAAAACTATGCCGCCAGCATCAGCCGTAACCGTGCCTTTAACAACATTGCTATCGCCTGCCAGCGTAATGATACTGTCTGCATCTTTAGCCGTAACGTCGCCTGTCAGCGCAACCGTTTTGCCGGCACTGCCAAGAGTAATATTGGCTTTGGCAGCAGCATAAAGAGAGTAAGAATCATTTTGACCGTTTGTAGTAATAATAACGTCACCTAAAACTGTAGTTTTACTATGTTCACCTTCTCCATAAATTCCTACCGCTTCACCCTTTAGAGCAGTAACATCAAGTTTTAAACCTTTACCTATGTAAACTTCGCCACCTGTGTTATCAGCAGCAAGAGGATCATTATAAATGCCATAGGCACTGCTTTCATTACTGATAACTGTTCCCATAAAATTGCCTTTTAATTTTACATTGCCATTATAGCCAAAATTGTTTGTATTATAAATGCCATTTGCATAACCATTAGCCTCTACCGTAGTAACAATATCAGTAGCTGCAACAGAATTTATAGTCGCCCCATACTGGGCATAGATACCGACTGTTGTTGAATCCCCTTCCCTCACAGCTTTATTGTTGACTGCCGTAATATTTACTTTTTTACCTGTAAAATTTATTGACCCAGGAACGCCAGAACCCTGTACAGCAGCAAACCATGTAGCTTTACCTTCAACTTTAATATCCGTCTTGCCTCCATTAAAAACAACAATTGTAGCATTATTATCATCTGGATCACACTGCACATTAATACCGGCAAACTGGCTCTGTTTATTTTTACTCTCGGTAGCACTCCAATCATCTTTTAAGTCAGCCTTTAAATCAATTGTAGTATTGCCGTTAAACTCAATCGTACTCACATTGGCACGCACACCATCACAATATACAGTATGCCCTTTTTGCTCGCCAACAAGAGTGATTCCATCACTATTTAAAATTATTTTTCCGCCTTTATTGTCCGAAGCATCAATAGCAAAAATCCTATCATTAATAGTTCCATTTTCCACAGAGGAACTTACGTCTATGGTCAAATTGCTGCCATTTACAGTAATATCAGATCCACCTGTCGCATCGAGTCCATAAACCTTGCCGCCATTGGTGCTAGAAACTGTCAAGTCTACAATTTTGCCCTTACTACCGATAGTGATCTCGCTGCCTTTCTCAGCATAAAGAGCGTGCGCACCAGTTTTGCCTGTGGCGGTGATGGCGGTATCCCCTAAGATACTAGTTTTATTATATTTACCAGAAGCACCAATACCTATTGCTTCACTATTACTAGAATTAACACCTAAATTCAAATTTTTACCGATGTAAATATTTCCATCAGTCTCCGCTTTTACCTCGTCTGACAATTCTCCTAAAATGCCACACGCAGCACCATTTTCACTGACGACATTTGCTGTAAGACTTCCTTTTAATTCAACATTTCCATTATAACCGGCATACTCACTTATATAAACTGCAACTGCATCGCCATTCTTGGAATTTACACTAGCATTGACATCCGAATCGGCGCCTGATTTTACATGCGCTCCATATTGGCTGATAACTGCTGCAGAAAATCCATCAGCAATATTCGTAGCAGTAAGATTGGTTACTTTACCGTTCAAATTTACTGTTCCAGGAACACCTGATGCTCTAATAGCAGCTACAGTCGAACCTGCTCCCCCTTCAACCTTTATGTCAGTTTTTTGATTATTAAAATTGACAACAGTTTCATAACTATTACCAGGGTCACATTGAATATCTATGCCGTGTACTTGATCCGTCACTTGATCAGCCTTAAGATCAATAACGACGTTGCCATTAAAATTAGTCGTGCTTTGATAAGCCAACACACCTTGACAAACACTGCCAGTTCCTATTTGCACTGCTTTTATTGACGTATCATTACTGTTAAAAGTAATAGTTTCACCATTATTATTAAAATTTTGTACGCCAATTATTCTGGCATTATCAGTAGTGATATCAATATTTAATTTATCACCGTTAACAGTAATATTCGTTCCATTGAATGCCTCTACCCCAACTACTACATCATTATTAGAGTTTTTGCCTTTACTTACTGCTTTAATTATAAAATCACCGTTCAAATTAAGGTCATTATATCCATTATTTCTAATACCTCTCACAGTATCAGCATTTAACGCAAAACTATAATTACCGTTAACATTTAAAACGCCATTACCTACATTAACTATCCCCATAGCTCTACCATTTGTAGCTGTTACTACACTATCCACCATAACGCCCGGTTTTGCAGTAACTGTCATAGTTGAATCTTGTGTATGTCCTATAGCCGCATATCTATTCGTAACACCTTCAAATTCGCCATCATCGGCAACAATATCCATATTACTGGTAATGATCATATCTTGATCCTTAATCGTACCAGACGCCCAAACGTCCCCCCCAGATATACAAACGGACATTACGCCTGCTGCAAGCAGCGAGCACAGTACTTTCCTTTGTAAATCCTTTTTTTTTGCCAAGCTTTTTGATCTCATCATCAAATCCCCTTTCCAAATTTTTACCACTTTAACCACTATATTCAAAATCCTGCACCATTTTTAAACAACTTTTTTAATTATTGTAAAAGTGCTTTAAATATATTATAGCACTTTAGTACCCCCCCACAAGACATAAAGATTTTTAATAGCCGTTGTCCTTCTGCGCTTTGCCCTGACGTTTTGCCAGGCGCCCAAGCTGCTGCCAATGCTGCACGGCCCTTTCTGCTTCTCTTTTCGACAAAATAAAAACAGAGACAGCTGACCCCTTCCGGATCACGTCTCTGCTAAGTGCAGCTGGCTGTCATTCCGTAAAGGTTTAGACCCTATAGCTTTGCGTCACTGCCTTTCGACAGTTTTGCCGTTTTATATTATTTAATATTCTTTTACTTATTAAAAGAATATCATACTTTCTATATATCTACAAGC
>OJNX01000295.1_pt1 | contig 35474 bp, 40 predicted proteins | sample 1598021 | NCBI WGS metagenome assembly OJNX01 (sample SAMN01915227, study PRJEB22387) | human gut metagenome | isolation source: stool | host: Homo sapiens | place: USA | reverse complement strand
TATATTATATATTTTAGATAATCAGGAAAAAATACAGAAAGAATACTGTAAATATGGGATTTTTTATTATTTGCTTCCTCTGCTCCTATATGTTTCCACCTCTCCCCTCACGGGAGAAGATGACAAAAACCCGTCAACTCTTTGTTTCCCTTTGAGAGAGCATCGAATGTTTATCGTTGAGAAGAGGAATTCGAAGCGTCGAATTTAAGAACAAGGTAGTTTGAGAGAAAATTCTTGAGAATGGGGTTATCCAAGTTTCTGTGGTTTACAGTTATCTGATCCTTGTAGTGTTTGAACAGCACTTTCTCAAATTCCGGGGCATTTTCTATTATTTAAGGAATACTAAAAATATCAAGAATGAGTGTAAATAGCACGAGCAATTGATGTGACATGCTCATGAAACACTTTTCCTTCCTCTTAATGAATTTTTATAAATATTCATTAAGAATATCTTATGTGCTAGGCTCAGGACTCGTTAATTTCCAACATGGTTGATTTCTGCTACATTACATTGAAGAAAGCAATCAGCATGAGCAAAGACCTGTATTATCTATCGCCAGCACAACTTGAACGTATACAACCTTACTTTCCTCTATCTCACGGAGTTGCCCGGGTGGATGACAGAAAGGTACTCAGCGGAATCATTTACGTGATTAAAAACGGCCTCCAATGGAAAGATGCTCCCAGTGAATACGGTCCCTACAAAACTCTCTACAATAGATTCATCCGGTGGAGCCGCATGGGAATCTTCAATAAAATTTTCATGGAGCTTTCCCGGAAAAACGGATCCGTAGAACAATTGATGATTGATTCTACTCATCTCAAGGCTCACCAGACAGCGGCCAGCCTGCTTAAAAAGGGGCTCTATCCCGGTGTATCGGACGTACAAAAGGAGGGCTCAACACCAAACTGCATGCAGTTTGCGATCAACAAGGCAAACCCATAGCCCTGGCGCTGACTTGCGGACAGACCAGCGATTACAAGGGAGCTGCCATGTTATTGGATCATCTCCCTCAAGCTTCATGTCTGCTTGCCGATCGGGGATATGATGCCAGCTGGTTTAGAAATGCCTTGCATCACAAGGGAATCACCCCCTGCATACCTTCCCGGAAATGTCGCAAGAAGCCTGTTGATTACGACAAAATACTTTATAAGCAACGCCACAAAGTGGAAAACATGTTTGGGAGAATCAAGGACTGGAGGAGAATTGCCATGCGCTATGACCGATGTGCCCATACCTTCTTTTCTGCCATATGCTTTGCTTGTTGCGTTATCTTTTATCTTAATTAATGAGTCCTGATCCTAGCTAAGAAAAATCAACACCCGGAGCAGGTAATTCTGCTCCGGGTGTTGGAGATGGGTGTCAATACCCAATAGATTTCAAATACTCGACTGTATCGTCCGCTTCCAAGATAGATTTGAGGAAATCCTCATTTTCTGTCTTAGGTGCAGGAAAATCCTCCGGATGCTTGATCCTCTGTTCCCTGAGACGCCCAGCGAGTAAGTCTGCTACAGGCAGGCAGCTTTGCTTAGGGGGATCAATTATAATTTCACTCTCACATCCGCAAGGATTAGGTTCTACGGCAATGGCGTAGAACAGCGTTGGAACTAATAGCAGGCTCAGCACCCACACAGTGATCTTGGCACTCCGGGGCCACGGTTGTTTCATTGGTTTGTCTTTCATAATAAGAATCTCCTTTCGTTGAGTTGTTCAAAAGCAACACTCCCGCCACAGAGGCTGCGCCGGGAGTGTTGGATCGAGATTACAATTCTCTTAACGTTTCTTGTTGGATCTGATCTTTTTGACGTATTCGCTGCCGCAAGGCCTCTATGGTTTTCGCGTCAAGCTCGTCCATAATGTTGAACTTTAGTGGTGACACTTGTAGTGGTGGCACTTCTAGTGACGCTTCTAGTGCAGTATAATATAACACAGCAAATCCAGCTAATAGGATACCCAGCACCCAAACAGTGATTTTCGCACTGCGGGGCCATTGTTGTTTGATTGGTTTGTCTTTCATGATAAGGAATGTCCTTTCGTTGAGTTGTTCAAAAATCACCACCTGCTGAAGCCGTTCTTCAGCAGTTTGTTGTGATTGATTCATTTTTTGACTGGGTACTTATCCGACCATATATGTCGATAAGTATCTGCCAGGCCGAGTTTGCGATATAAAACCTCTTGCTGCCTGAAATATTCTTCTGTTGGAAATGGTGGATCAGTACAATTCTGCTTTATCTCGATACCCCAATTACATATATCGTTCTTTTCTTTCAGCTCGACATTTGCATTCGCCAATTCGTCTGTAATTTGTTCCAGCTTGATGTTACGATGAGCCGTCTCTCCCGTGCAGGCAAAAACGGCACAGAACGCCACACCCAGAACCCATACTGTAATCTTTGCACTGAGGGGCCATTTATTCATTGTATCTTTCGTTTCTACAGATTGATTTTAATTCATTTTTTGACTGGATACTTATCCGACCATATATGTCGGTAAGTACCTGCCAGGCCGAGTGTACGGAACCGATCCTCCTGCCGCCTGATATATTCTTCTGTCGGATGTGTAGGATCAGAGGTATTTAGCTCTGGCTCGAAAACCCAATTGATTATATCATTCTCTTTTTTCAGCTCGATATTTGCACTCAAGAGTTCAGCTGCTACTTGTTCCTGCTTGATATTGCGATGCGCCATCTCTCTCCAACAGGCGAAGCCGGCAAGGAGCAAGATGCTCAGTACCCACACAGTGATTTTCGCACTCCGGGGCCATGGTTGTTTCATTGGTTTGATTGGTTTCTCTTTCATGATAAAGAATCTTGTTTTTTATCCTCCTCTTCGATCGTGACTGGTCTGTTATTCATTATTGCTTGCTTTTCTTGTGGACCTATTAAATTGCTATTTGTAACCATATAGGATTTTTTTCAGGAACATGCTGATATTCATAGATGTCCCGATCTGCCTGATTTGTAAAGCAATGCCAGACAATGACACCAGTCGCTAAGAGGATCAGCAAGAGAAAGAAGGCAAGCACCTTGCTCCTTCTCAAAAGAACAAGCTTGCCGTGAACATGGGGAATCACAGATCCGCACTCTTGCTCTATACACCTGAGAAGTTCATCCTGATAGTGTACAGTAGTCCTTTCGAGACAAATGTCCGGCACCTCCTTGTTTTTATGATCCTCCTCTTCGGTAATGGATGGTCTGTTTTTCATTGTTGTTTTCCTTGTTGATGACATGCGTTTCTCCGGCAGGAGCATACGGCATGGTATAAAATAAATTACCAGAGTTACGGACTCCTCCAGAGTGATGAGGTTGGACAGCCATTGCTCCACTTTGGGGAAGGAACTTGAAAGATGGATGATGCCAGTTGCTAAACCGCCGTACTTGAGGAGTGTCCTCGCTATTGAAATACAGCATCCTCCTGCCTGTTGACAAAAATGGCTCTGGTGTATAGCGGGGGCACAGCATACCGGTACATGCTTCTAGAGGTCGATTTTATGCTCCTTTGCCTGCCTGACTTGGATCAACCCTTCATTGAGAAGTAAAAAGACCATACACCAACAGATGACGGCACATATCCCATATTTGCATAAGACCAATAATTCCGACTTCATCAACAAAGGACTGTTCCAAAACATGTGAAGCCCTATCGGGATAACAGCAATTCGCCAAAAAGAGGGCTGAAGGATAGGGGGAGTGCTGTTCTGCCGTTGTTTCTTCATAGCAAGCCAGAATGCCCCTGCCATAATTGCCGACCAGGAAACATGAGCAAAGGGAGCAAGAATTCCTCTCAGTACCGCCGTGTCTAATGGATCGGAACCATATTCAGTACTCATGATATAACCCGCTGTTTCAAAACCAGCAAAACCGGCGCCTACAGCGGCTCCACACAACATGCCGTTTAAAATTTGTCCATTCAGAAAGAATTTTCGGGCAAAGAAAATGACAACAATAAGTTTTGCGAGTTCTTCAATAGGACCGGCCCAGTAAGCAGCCCTTGGATTACCGGAAAGATCGTTCAAAATCAATGTAACAATCAAAGACAAAGTTCCTCCACCTAACACTAGGACGATAATCGAATACCACGAGATGTTCCTTCTGACATTAAATTCCGCAAACAAGACAAGAACGGAAAAGGGCACTGCAAAACTTATGGCAAACAACAGCCCTAAACTAGCCGCACCAGCAACAACAGGACTGTTATTAAATGCCTCAAGCATGCTTAGGCACCCGATACACATCAACAGGGAAAGGCCGAGAACACGGATGAAAATCCATGGCGCGGGCCAATCCGTAGATATTTCTTCCAATGAGGGGGTAGATTTCGACCCGCCTGACGTAAAAAAATCTATCCTTTCCTGCTCCGGCCTGCGACGAAACATCCCCTTGAACATGCTTTTCAAACTGAACTTTTCTATGGGAGAAAGCCCAGTTAGAGATGACAGCATTCGGAAAATACTCCCCCAAAAGGAGCTGTCCCCCTGATGGCTGCTGATAAATTCTCCCACTCTCACCCATTCCGTCATCCCTTCCTTCCACAGGAAAGCCGCAGGAGAAAGCTGCCCGGTGTGGTACCAGTTGCTTATTTCCTTCAACGTATATGGCCCCTTTCGACTTTCTCCTCCCGATGAAAGAAAATAAGACTCCTCCTTCTTCCCCTGCCTGGAATCGTCTGATGCATCCGTTTGTTGTGGATGCGGCTCGGCTTTCTGTTTCTGAACTTCGCGAAGAGGAAGCCATGCTGGCATTCCTTCCGTCCATACCAGATCATCCCCGCTGATTCTACGGGAAGCATACAATTTATCTATCTTCTCCCATGGGAACGGCCCCATTTGAGTTCCGTCCGGTAGCTTGATCAAATAAGACTTCATCTTGCTTCCTCTTTCTATGAAGATTTCCTTTTCCTTCCTTGAGGACGAGGAAATGACTGAATAATTCTTTCAGTGTACCAGAACACGGCGATCGGCCATGGTAACCAAAGCCAGGAAAGGAGATCAAAAAAGGGTCGAAATTCAGGTAGAAATCCATTGGTGATGATGCAGCTTCCGAAAGTGAGTTGAGTGAATAGCACAAAGGCAAACATCGGCCATGCTTTCAGTCTAAGTTTGGTTTGCTGAGAGACGCGGGCAAGCCAGGAGGCATTGTCGACCAATCCTACAAAGCAGACATACATCCAGTACAAATGAAACACGGGAACGAACAACAGCCCCACGGCCTGCCCCGCTGAGGGGATGCGACGACCATATTGGGTAATTGCCTGTATGCATTTCCACGCCTTCCACGTATTAATCAGTAATGAAATCTGTGCATACAGAAAGAACAATACTCCTATGCCTAAAATCGTTAATGAGAACTGGGCATAACCGGCATAAGTTGCTGATGCTATAATAATCAACAACGGGGACAAAATATACAGCATAGTCATTACCCAGAACGCTTTCATGTTATACTCCTGCCCAGAGAGAGTACTTCTTTCGTCCTGTAATGGAGGATTACCATATGAAGTGCTTTCTCTTGATGGTGACGATGTATTAGGTATGGGTGACATTTCCGGCATTAAACGAGAACTCTCGTTGCCTTCACTTGAGAAAGATGGAATATTTCCTTCCATAACTCCTCCTGAAATTTCAGGAGAAACAGGCTGTTGAGAATTTTTTCCGATTAACGTTTCAAGTGGCTCCCATGAGGATGCGCCCCTCTTGCAGCAAAGAAGGTTTCCGTCCAATCGACCATTGCGATACAGGGCTTTAATTTGTTCTTTGGTATAAGGGCCTTCGGTTTCTCCATCCGGCAAAGTAATCAGGTAGGAGGATTCATCCATATCCTTCCGGGATTTATCCTGCAACGCGCTTTCGGCAATGTCCGAATATGTGCCCCATTCAGAAGACTGAATTTCACGAATACGGGTATCAGACCGTATGGAGCTCTCCTCGTGGAGAACTTGAAGCACATGCTCGGAATAGGGGCCTTGCTGATTCCCGAAATCGTCGCAAATAAAATATTTTTTCATCTTTGATCTGAAAATTGAGTGCTGATATTCATGATCCTTTTATAATTTTTTGCGCAATCTACAAAAAATTCCTAAAGGAACTAAAATCAAGAGACACAGGAAAATGAACGAGAAAGTCATCCCGGAAAGCGGACTGGGATCCGTGTCCTTTGAAATGCCAAGTTTCTGATAAATATCTTCGGGGCGATCCATAGAACCACCCATAATGAGGCTTCTCGCTTTGATAATGTCCCGGGCTCGTTGCCTGCAGGCCGGAGATAAATTGGGGCTATAGGTTTCCTTTGAAGTAGCTATCATTTTGTCAACCTCTTCCTCCCATGAATAATCTCCCATTTCCATGACTGAGGGTAACGAGGGAAAGGCTCTGGACAAACTGGGATGATAGGCTGATCCCTGTCCTGCTTTGTTCGAAAGAGCCCGGTATTTGGCCATATCGGTCAGGTACCCGCGCATGGCAGGATCAATGTTTCCTTTATCGGCATAGGCTGCTTCAGCGGCTCTTGCGATCGCTACCGGGTCGGTAGACGTCTGAATGACGTTCCTGTACTTTTCATCAATTCCTTCCAGTGCCTGCGGATCAGGAGAACCCAAGGTTCGGTATATCATCCGGTTGGCATCGGTATCGCTCATGTACTGAACCGGCGGATTGACCGATATCGCAGGCTGGTTGGGAACTGTTGACGGAGATGGATTGGAAGGAGCTTTTGCTGCTTCCATTTTCTCCTCTGCTTCTTTTCGTTCTTCCTCCTTCTTACGCGCAATCTGTTGAGCTCGTTCCTCCTTTTCACGAGAGATTTCTTCCCGCCTTTCCCTCAGGCGTTGCTCTTCTCGTTCTCTTTCTTCCCGAAGCCTTTCTTCCTTCTCACGGGCAAGTTGTTGTTCCCTCTCTTCCTGTTCACGAGCAATTTCTTCCTTCCGCCTGTCCTCCTTTTCCTTAGCTTCTTCAAAGCGGCTTCTGAAATCAATCTCTCCATCGTGTGATTCGGCAATCGCTGTCACAGCAAGAGCCAGGTTTTCTGCGTCCTGAGGAATGTCCTTATACAGAGAACAAGCCAGGGTATCGCTTTGCTTCAATGCCTGAAGAAGTTCCCTCTTTCCGTTGGAAAGAGCATGTTCCGCATTCAGGATGACCTGCCTTGCTTTCTTACGTGCATTATTGGCCATATAGGAGTTAGGTTCTCCCGTCAATGGGCTCGGCCTCATGGCATCCTCCGCCTGGCGTTCATATTGTTCCGCTTTGGCCTTGGCTCCGGCTTGTTGCTGCAGGGCCTTCTTGTAGGAAGACTGCGCGGTAAAAAGTCGTTTGATGGATTGAATGAGCTGCTGTGCCTGATTCTGCCCTGCGGAATCCATAGACTTTTTGTTCTGTTCCAACCTTTTGACAACTATCCCGACTCCCTCAGCACTCCCGCCACTCATTTCCTTCAAGGAACCGTCTGCGTACGGTATTCCGGATTTTTCTTCTCTTTCGACAGAACTGGAATCTGTCTCAACAGTATGATTGACTGCCTCTTTCCTCCTTTGTTCTTCTTTCAAGCGGCTTTGCTTTCTCTTCTCCCTCAATTCGGCCTGCTGTTGTTCATAAACGGCTTTTTCCATCCAAGCGCCGTCAACAAAGTACTTTCCGGAATCATAGTTATCCTGGTATTTTTGCAATTGCTTCAGCCATGGATCGAGAATGGCGGAAGATTTCGGGAAGCGTTTCCGAAATACGCCCATCTCGTATTTTTGCTTCAAGAGCATTTCATATTGAGTCGAATCGGAGAGTTCCTGAGGAAGACTATTGGGAATATCGATGCTCCAATAGAGATTCGCAGGCAAATAGATATCTTTTCCGTTGACGTTGAATACCCCTTCGTTTCCACTCAACTTTCTCCTGCTGTATGTTGCGATTTTGGCCATGGAGTCCTCATGGAAACCTTGATCCTTCCATGCGACGATACCGACTCCTTCACAGAGGAAGGCTGAAAAAACTGATAATCCGATGAAGCAAAAGAAAATGTTCTTCACAATGACGAAGGGTTAGATTAACTATTGTTTTCTGTGAGTTATTCTACTTATATTTAAAAGTTGATATGAAAATTTGTTTTAATAAATTACATTATTTCTCTAATGATCTAATGCCGAAAGATCTCGTGTATCAAATCCCACAAAAAGTAACATATTTAATATTTCTGTTGGAGATGTATAGGAATTATCTCTGTTTTCAGAGTATTTTATCAATTTTTCGGAAACATCCCTTTTTTCTATATTTGCGTCAACACCTGCAGCAATCAATAATTTAATAAATTCAAATTTACCATCATTCAAATTTTCACTGAATAAAGGAACAGATCTGTGAACTAGTTTTGAAGGAATCAATAAATCTTCATCGATGGCTGTAGCCAGAGCTGTTTTAGGGAAATAGTGTTTTAAATAGTGATATTCAGAATCGCTTTGTTCGCGTACTTGATTAGGATCCGCTCCACATAATAAAAGAGCAACCGACAAATATTTTCCTCTTGAATCTATTGCAGCTCTTAATGGATATGATAAATTGGAATCTGCGCCCTCTTTCAATAATGAATAAATAATATTCTCATATTCAATTCGAAAATCTTTATTCCCATTTCCCATTTTTACAATTGTATGTGTAAGTAAAGTACAATCAGAGGAATACACATAATCAATAGATTTTTGGTTATTGACAATTTCTCCTAATTGGCTAATAATCCATCGATCAACTTTTCCTCCTTTCATTTTTAAATCATCATATACGGACCTTAGTGATGAGGCCTTCTCTATTTTTTCTTTTGCTGTGTTTATGGCATTTTTTATATTCAGTTCTTCCCCTATTTTCATTCGGAAAGAACGATATGGGAAATCCTTCTTAGTAATTTTCTCAAATGCAGAATTATCGTATCTGTGATTTGTAAATCCTATAATAGGTAAAATGATTAAAACAATAATTGATATAATGATAATAATTTTTTTCATGGAAATCAAAATTTAGGGCTATTTTTTAAGAATTTACAGCCTCTGCCCGTTTGTGCGGACAATGCCCTTGCCGCCGCAGTTGATGCAGGTGTTGTTGCCGAACTTGCCGCTTCCATTGCAGGTGGGACACACTTTGACTCCATTGCTTTGTTGGCATTTCAGACCTTCATGAGGAATAGGGGCGGTGTTCGAGATGGACAGACTTGCATGTGCAAGTAAGGCACAGCAGGAAACTGCTATCAGAGCCATGAGAGTGATACGGATTGTTTTCATTGTCGTGGGTTCCTTTTGGTGGGATTAGCGGGATGCGGATTGGAGCGGATGTACGACAGTGCTTCTTTCCGGGATAGATGCCCTCTCTCTGCTTATCGCAATGACAATCTCCAGAAGTACCTGCCGAAGGGTAAGGTTACGGGAGGCCATACGCTTCAACAGATACAGTCTGGCTTCATCGCTCAGCTTCTCGAGCAATTCGGGGATATCACACTGCATACTCGCCATACGGATATTTTTTATATCGTTTTAGAGTGTATTGTCAAATAGTATTATAGCTATAATGGAAGAAAAGATATTATCCATCCGAGAAATCTAGCTCTCAATCTCTTATTCTATCTGCCTATTTCTCTGGCATTCATGGCTTGGATGTTGACGAACAATAGCAGGAAAGCTAATATCTCTATCATGAGTTCAGACTCCAAACCACAGACGGATTTGAAAGCCGACGTCAAGCGTTGGCTCAAGGCTCGTGGACTGGACTACAGGTGGCTCGCACAGCAGTGCTTCGTCAGTGAAGTGACTGTCTACAACTGGATGGCCAAGAAAAAGATTCCGGAGGTCAAGGAGCACATCATCCGTTCCCTGATGATGGAGATGCCCGTGACGCTCCCGTCCGTGAAGGTGGAAACAGAGTCCCGCGTGATCCTTCAACTGCCGCCGGATGTCCAGGCGGCCCTGGAGCGCAAGGCTCTCGACAGCAAAATGACGCTGACCGATTTTCTGGCGACAAAAATCAATGAAATCGTTCGTGAAGGTTCTCCTGCTTCTTCCCTTGTCGATGAAATCGAGCACGAGGAATTCTCGGAAGACAAGGATTGATTTCCTCCAAGCTGATGGGGCATGATTGAATCGTTCATCCGCCATGCACGAAGCACTCGTTTCCCTCCCTTCCGCCCAAAAGGTCGGTCCCTACGTGATCGAACGTGTCCTCGGTCACGGGGCGAACGGCATTGCGTATCTGGCCCATGACAAGACGCTGGACAGAAAGGTCGTCCTCAAGGAACACTATCCTCAGGAGCTTTGCACCAGAGATGCCGACTCCCATTGCCTGATTCCCCTGGATGAAGACACGGAACACATCTTTGCCGAATCCGTCAACCAGTTCATCAGGGAAGCCCGGCTGATTGCTTCCTTGGAACATCCCTCCATCATCAAGATACACAGGGTATTCAGTCTTTCGCCCACAACCTGCTTTTATGTGATGCCTCTTCTTGAGGGTGGAACCCTGCGGGATGTTATCCACTCGGGCAAACGCATTCCTCCAAGCTCCATCATCTCATGGCTTCAGGCTCTGGTCTCGGCTCTCGACTGCCTGAACCGGAATCACATCGTCCATCTGGACATCAAGCCCGGCAATATCCTTTTCACAAAATAAGGACAGCCCGTTCTGGCCGATTTTGGCACCGCATCTCAGCGCCCTCCTCATGGCACAGTCAATATACTGGCACACTCTGCGTACTCGGCTCCCGAATTATTTACGGAAAACGCTGCCCCCGACATACGTGCTGACCAATACTCCCTTGCAGCGTGCTTCTATGAACTGGCGACCACCTGCCTCTGGAAAACAATATCCGAAGAAATTGGCGACGCACAGGCTCAAGAGCTATTGAAATCATTGGTTCAAAAAGAAAAGACGCTGGCGAGTATTACACCATACCTCATCCAAAACCTTTCCATAGAACGGGACGACCGTTCACCCTCGCCGGAAGCGTGGTTGTCAGGAATGAACCATGCTCTCCATCGAGAGCGCATCCACAAACTTCGGTACAGAATTCTGGCCCTCGCAGGCGCAACGCTCGTCACAGGAGGCGCCCTCACATGGGGGCTCTATGAAACAGGACTCCTGACGCAGGAAATCCAAAAAACGCCTGAAGATATACTTGTAGAGAAATTGCTTCAGGAGCCTGAAATAGAGCACTTCAACCGAGCCTCTCGGGAATTCCACGATTATTACAGTCGCATGTTCCTCAACTTGGCACAAAAAAAGGAATCCTCAACTCGTAAAACGCTGGAAACCATCGCCGCAGCCAAAAGTACCGACGAACTGGAGCAAATCAAACAATCATGGCGCAAACAACAACAATTTGACAACATGACCCTGCTGGCGGCGGAACGCGTGTATGCCATCAAGGGAAAAGGCATTGCTCAGCAATATAAACACCTGACTTCACCCACATGGTTTCAGCGTTGGAAGCAAAATCATCCTGCCTCCTGTTCCGACGATATCCTCCAGCCGTTATCCCCTCAGCTCCTTTCAAGGATATTCCCTCATCCCCTCCACAATCCTTCCTACCTCAGCGAAAGCCGCCTACGTATCAACGCCGCTTCGAGCAAAATCACCCATACTCTGGAGAAAAAAGCCCAGGACTTCGGCATCTATAAAACCACCTATCCAGATGGCACCCCCCGCGATCCAGCTATTTCGGGCAAGACGGATTTGGAAATGACGACACAACAAAATAGTTCCTTCAAATTAAATAGGTAAAAAGATATAAATCCAAAAAAATCAACACCTTCTATTTATCGTATGGAAACCTATAAACACACAAGCCGTATGCATACCGTCCTTCAACTCGCCGGTAGTGTTCCAGAATCCGTGACTCGTCAGAAGTGTTATTTATATCAGCGATAGTACAATTTAATATAGTTCTTTCTTTTTTCTTTGTCGTATCCTTGTTCTATATCGGTCGAAGGATCCAAAATTTTCACTTCGAAATCAGAGCCAAGTTTTATAAGATTTGCTTTTGTAATAGCTTTTCTCTTTGCTGCATTGGATACACAAAGAAAAGAATCTGAGATTTCTCCATTTCTATTTTCATAGTCTCGTCTATAGTTCGATAATTGATTGGCAATTTCGGCATCTACAGATAATGCAGAAAGCATTTCGGAAGTATTAACCATTACACCATCATTCTGTAACATTAAAGCAACATTCCGAGCAGCTTTGGCTAACTCAACTGTTTTTTCGGGATACTGTTTTGCTATTTGATGGATTGCAGATGAGCAAAAAGATGTTATATCTCTCGTTAACTGAAAGTCATTAACAAGTTTCTTTGCATAAAGGAAATTATTAGTCCAATAAAGTCCATCCATTCTAATTGTTGATGTATCAACGATAGATAGGATATAACCATCATCAGGTTTTGTATTGAGAATAAAACAACCTTTATCTATATGCTTCGTACTAATTCCCACTTGAGGAACAATAGAAAGGTTACCATTTTCATTGGCAACTGTTAAGAATTTGTCTTTTATTTCTGTTTTCAATAACAAGATACCATCTACAGAATCATCATTAATGCCACAATCTGTTAAATAGATTACATAAAACTCACCATTTTTTATATTGGGATGAATGCTTTGATCATACAAGTGTCGAGCCAAATTATTGGACTGTTTGACAAACTCATCTTCCTTTTCGAAAATGGCTTTGATAAACCGATATGTCGGATTCAAATCTAAAGAATCAATGCAGTCAAACTGACTCAAAACCTCAAACTTAAATACGTTCTTGACCAAAATAGTCAAGAAATCTACTGCAAGCGACAGATCTTCTACTTCAGTAGCAAAAGTAATGCCTTCACCGTCGGCCTTATTACCAACCATTTGCACGGTGGCATATTTCGGAATTCCTAATCTAATATTCATTTTTTCTCGTAAATATATTTAGGGACTAATCCACCATTTTCAGTCTTGGAAAATTTCCTAGCTGTATGGTAAAATTCTAGGTTCTTCCAATACGATTCATCAGCATGCTCAATCAAAATGATTTGGAAATGCTCTCCGAGCTCGCCAATCATTTCATTCATAAAGTCATTCAGCAATCGGAATGCCTTCGTCAATTGTCTCCTGTCATCATTATTGAGGATATCTTTATCAGCGTAGTAGGGCATACTCGGCTGGTCTATGAAAAGAAACGAACCAACTTGTTCAGAATGATGAGACTTTATTGACTTATGAAGTCCAAGGAAGAAACAAAGATGCAAAAACATATAGTTAGACTTGCTACCAATGTTACGGATGGGGTAATGTTCGCCATTTTTCAATAATGAGATTCTACGGTTCTCATCGTCATACAACATGGTAGAATCTGGGTAAGAGTCCACCATACCATTTGGAGATTGAAAATACTCGTTAATAGATTTATTCAATTCCACCTTTACGTCATGTGGCATCAAGTGGATTTGTCCAAGCTGAGAATTTAAGGCAGTTAATTTAGAAATTTTAGCTTCTTCAACACTTGATTGATAAGTATCTGGATTAGGCTTTTTTAAATCTTTTAGACGATACTTAAGGCTTACCGCTTGGTTCACCCATTTAGGGTTAGCAATCGTTTTACGAAGAGTGGAAAAATGTCTTAACTCCTCTTCAATAGTAGTAAGTTCCTTATTCAATTCATCATACCTTGAATTGAAGTCTGCCGGTAATTCCGTCTGAATAGGATTCTCTTCCTTGATTTGAATAAGCTGTTTCTCCAATAGCTTAAGAAGTTCAATTGTATCAGACGAGCTTACAACCTCGTCGATATGATTCTTTATATACTTAATCGGTTTTAAGCTGTCCTGTACTTTTGCGCCTGAGTTCTTATTTCTCTTCATCTCTGATAACAGAGAGTCATAGGTATTCAGAGTTGCTTTAATCTGGTCTTTGCGATTTTTCAGACGTTCTAATTTTGTAGTATCTTCATCATTTTTGATTAATTGGTCATACTCAGATATGGTATGCTGAATATAGCGTCTAAGTTCTCCTGCGTCCTCTTGTAGAAATAGATTATCAGGAGAAACCAAATTAAGCTGGAACGCCTGTTTGTAGATAGAAATAAGACTTTCCTTATATTCTCTTTCAACGACTTGCGCCTTAAGGTGATTCTCTTGATATTGCTTTAAATCTTTTTCTGCTTTTTGAATTTTGTCTTCTATTTCTCTACTATTATGACAACGAATTCCATTGGCGTATTCCAATGCAAAATTAAGAAAAGAGTCGAAACTCTTGTCAACGAAGAAGGCAGTGTCGAAATATGTATTTGCAGATGAAATAATATCTTCATTCAAGTAGTTGAGCGGAAGAAAGTGTCGAAATGACATAGGGATATTCTTTCGTCCCACTTTTTTATTATGATCTGGAACCTGAAACATCTCGGAAAGCAAAACTTTCATTTCACCCACCGAATGAGTCGGAGTATACGGGATTGGGTATTCTTTCTGTTTCGACCAATGCACATCTTGAGTTCCTGTCCCCAAATGAGGAGCTTTCCTTATAAGAATATAACTTTTCCCATTGAGATAAATGTTTATACCATAATACTCAACATTTTCATTAATTATGTTTTCAACAATTGTTGGAGCATCTGACAGAAGACAATAATCAATAACTCCGAGTATAGATGATTTCCCAGTAGAAGAATCTCCGGTAATTACATTTATTTTATCTGGCTCAAAGCGATACGTTATCGCGTTCTCTTCATTTTCAAGAAAACCCTTGAACCACAATCTTATGCTTGCAATATATAAATTCATAGCTGTATATTAAATTTGCGATACATATCTTTAGCCGAAAAATTATGGCATATTTCAAATAAATGCTCTGCTTCACGTAGTATTCTTTGCAATCTTTTACTTTTGAGATTCCCTTTTGGAAATTCTTTTTGCGTTGATTCAATGTAGTTTAAATTTATAACTATATAGTCAGACTGCTTTAGAATTACAAGGGCATTTATAAAATATGGTCCAAATGCTGTGATTTTACGAGTGAGAAGAGCATGAGAGCAAACTCGACTAGTACATTTTTCTAAATTAACGGAATCGTGTATTATAAGCCTAAGATTATCATCAATTAACAAGGTGCAAAAAAGATATAAGGTCGCAATATCCAATTTTTCAGTTTTAAGTAATTGGACAATACAGGCCATGAATATCATTTCGTTATTATATATTCTATTCATTTCTTCTTAAATTTATTTTCCCAATCAAGATGCCAACCTATAAGCGGCAACTCAGGAATAATTGCTGTTGAAGAATTGGAATAGTAGTAAATACACCCTTCGCTAACTTCAGATCCTAAAGAAGCGTCAGCTAACTTAAAATCCTTTTCTCGTAATTTATCGACGGTGTTACATCCAGCTTCGTATAAGTCCTCTTGTCTTGGATTAGGAGGGATATTACGGTGAGCAGAATGATGAAACGTACGCCAAGCCGAGCAAACATCTTGAGTTAATTTATCAATGTCATAAGAAATCAAAGTATTGTCATCCCAATGATCATGAAAATTGTTATGGAATCGAAGCCAACTAGTTGTTAAAGCCGCAATTCTATCTGTATCATCTTCTTGTGTATCATTAACTGCGAATAATTGTTTTATGAACAACAGTTCTCGAGGGTTTCCTTCGAAATCCCGGTAACTATAGTCTGTTCGAAAATGAAGCTTCTTACGCCCTATATCAAGGATGCTCTGATATTGTTCTGCAAAAATAGCTCCAGTAAATGACACGGATTTACCTGCCAAAATGTTATCAATGGCATTATCTTTTAAACTACTCATCAGATTATTATAAACCCAATCTATGCGGTTTCGATTTAAGGCGAATCGACTGTACATCAGTTCTTTTATGTCTTCCTTAAGTATATCTGAAGTTGTTGATACAGAAATTTTACCAATAAAATCAACTAAGTATGGCTTATTCAAAAGGTCTGAAATTATTTTAGATACGTCAATGCGGCTCTTTTTAGAGCCACTTACCCCGGAAGCATCTCCTTTAGACCTTTTGGACGCTTGTATTTCTACTATTGCCGACCTAAGATCCTCAATAGAATGCGTTATCTTAAAATTCTCAATTGCCTTTATGAAAGCATTTTCGGAGATTTTTTTATTAGTCACTAATTGAAATTCGGTATTTTCTAAAAAATCGGATTGTTCCTCTATTAACTTCATCCAAATAGAAATAGTCTTCCATAAATCTATATCACGGTTACTTAAAGACTTTGTTTCTCCACGAGCATTTTTTTGCACACTATGTTTGACTTGGTAAAGGATTAGCCTATGGTCTGACTGTTCGCCAACATCATCGTGTAATTCGAAACTAATAGTTGTGGATTGGTCCAACGACTTTAATAACATCAACACGAAGTAATCCCACTGATACTCAAATGCCACAAAAATATCTGCGGCCGAGCGCTTGTTTTGTTCTTGAGAGGGGGTACTCATAGTGAATAAAAATACTATTAAAGGTGTGTCACATGAGAACATGTGAAAGGTAACTTTTCCATTTTTGCGCTACTTTACTACGTAGATTTTCCTTTTTCAAGAGTATACACCCAAAAAGTACGTTTTTTTTCAGGAAGCTCCACAAAGAGAAATCGTATCATTCGACGTATTGTTTACATTTCGGATGTAATATAACGTATAATGCGATCTGACAGCTAAAAAAGAGGAGCCTGTTGGGACTGCCTCTTGAACGCCCTCCTCAGACAACATATCGTCTTAGAAGGCATATCTCATCGTTGGGCGATGAGGTTGTAAATGGCTTGGAGTAATTGCGCTAGGATCATGGAATCAGCGGGGCGGATGTTGAGACCAGGGATCTTCCTCCTCTTCTTCGTAAAAGGAAGGAGGACGAGATCCGCTCCTCTGCTTGTTCCGAATGAACTCGCCGACTTTGTCGGAGGCGTAGCCCAGCAGGATGCGGGTGAGCTCGAACAGGATGATTTTGATCATGGGCATGGCGGTTGTGAGTGGGTGACGGCGTCGACGAGGATTTGCTCCAAAGCCTGGACAATGGCCTCGGCGCCTTTTTTGTACACGACGACGGCGAGCAGTTTCCCATTGTGATGGAGAACCGCCCAGTAGCGCGTGTCCTTGTATTTGACGATGTGATACATGGTTCCGGTGTCTGGATGAATGTCTTTTCAAAAGAGGCAGAACCACAGAAGCAGCCCTGCCGTCATCAAGCCGAAGGCCAGCACGATTCCCCATTTGAGGAGAGCGAACAGCCACGGGAACAGGAACCAGCCTGCAACGGTCACGAGGAGAAAGGTCAGCATACGGATGAGGGGTGATGATGATCTTCCTGTTCGATGATTGTCCGGGAGCCGGTTGATGCCGGAGTATTCCTGCCGGCCAGCCGGATGTTGCCCAGATAGGAGGCCCATTCCAGCAGGGCTATTCGCCCGTCCCAGGTGGGATGCCATGTGCGGGGGAAGACAAAGGGATCGTCTTCCCCCGTTTGGCAGATGAGCAGCCCGCGGCGTTCCAGCAAGCGAATGATTTGCCTGACCCGCCCTCGTTCTTCCGAGTGGAAGGAGCCGATCAGTTCATCGCTCGTTTGCCCGGATACGGATTGCGTGAGGATCAGGACTGCGGCTTGCGCTCCCGTCAATGAGTAGGATGGATTCATAAGATGTTTCCTTTCCTGTTTTTTAACTACGCTCAGGCAATCAGTCCGCAGACGGAATCACACAGGCCGTGCAGAGCCTGGCTCCGTTTGGCGACCACATGCGGGTTGACGGCCTTGAACTGCTCCGTGAAGGCGTTGAACAGGCTCCAGACGGTACGGGATCGGAATTCTTCATGAAGCGGCTCCCGCCAGTACCGGATGACTTCCGGCAGGACGGTCGGCGTGATTGCTCGGCAATCAACCGCGCGGATCAGGAGATCGTGGGCGGCCTTGTCCGTCAGCCTTTGCTTTTTGTAGGCGGCAATCCGTTCGTCTTCACGATGGAATTGTTCCCCAAGCCTGCCGACGGCGCGGGAGGTCATGAAGCGCAGATCCCGCACGGCGAACCTCGTATGTTTTCGGGAGAGTTTCACTTCTCCGTTGAACGCGAGGTTGTCGCAGACGAACACGCGCGTTCCCATGACCAGGGAGGCCGGGAAGGTTTTGTCGTGGGAGTTGCGGATGCCGACAATCCACGAGTAGTCGCCGGGGCCGTCGTCGGGCCGCAGGATTTGGAGTACGCCAAAATACCGCTTTCCTTCATGGCTGAGGGCATGGGTGGTTTCTCCGATGCCGAAGCCGTAGGCGGCGAGCTGGGATTCCACTTCCTTCAGCAGGAAGTCATGGGGAAGCGGGAACCACGATTCCGTGCAGGACGGGGTTTCCACATGGGAAAGCGTTCTCCTGTCGACGACTTCGGCCCCGCAGTGGAGGAGAAGCCCCTTACGGAATACGGTTGGGGGAACGACCGGAGCCGCTGCCGGTTCCGGTATGATGTTTCTCTGCTGGAGGTGGGCTGCCTGTCTGGTATCTTCCAAAGGCAGGATGTGCCGGGCTGTCGCCGGATGGTGAGGCAATGCGATAATATTGTTCATATTGATGATGAAATATGGGTTGAAACGAAAACACCCGCTTCCCTGCGAAGGGAAAACGGGTGTTGAGGAATGAAGTCAGAAGCTGAATGCCTGCCTTCAGGTCTATATAACGGGCAGCCATTAAAAATTGCTGTCTATCGCCAACCGTCTGAGTGAATAGAAGGATGTCGGGACTGTTATCCTGAACTTATGCGGTACTTGTCCGCAACTTGTTCGGCGCAGCATCGTTTCCAAACCTTTCTCTCAAAGAAAAGTTTCAAAATCATAAAATGATTGCGTAAATATACTGTTTGTGTGTATTTGCGCAATCAAATCACGCAATGGAAGGACTAACCGTCAGATCCCGAATACAGGAACAGGCAATGCCAAGAGGATTTTTGTCTGGAGAGACAGGTCGTCATCAACTCTCCACACTGTCGTCCAGCCGCCATGTTCTCAGATAAGCCACTCATAGCATAGCCAATCCAATAACTCTTTTAAAAGAAACCGCTCTTAAGAGAATGAACAAATTGTTGGCAAATTATAACAATTGATTACATTTTGTTCATCTTCATGCTTGTTATCAAATCGCACCAGGAGGAGAAAGGAAACAGTGCCTAGGAAAGGGAACGTCCCCGCATTTTCGTCCCAATCTCACGGGAATAGCATGCGCGCGGAAGACTCTGTAATGTAAATATCGCATTCTTCTTCCTTCCGCAGATGCTCTACAAAAAGTTCCTATTGAGGAAATATCCGGATCTCGTCAGAAAAGAAATACACCTTCTCCTTGTGTCTCTCCTCAGGATACATTCCGTAATAGGATTCATGAAACCCACCCAAGACTTCCATAGCCAGGCGAGAGAGCCGGTCGTCGGCAAAATTGATCCAAATCATATTTTCCCTGCTTACGCCGCTCTCCGCCAACTGCTGCATGATGGCCTTCCATGAATGTGGACTTGCCCCCGCGCCTTACTCGCATGCAAATGTTTGCCTTGCGCGGAAGTGTTTCGATGACCAAATCCCGGAGACTTCCAGGCTCAAGAATTCTTGACCGTGATAAAGAAGTATTGTCATTCTGACTTCATTCAAGTCAGAATGACAATAAAACAAGACTTGAGCCAAGACAGAATACGACTCCTTTTTGTACGCGATGGAAACAGATTTCATGGAAAATATGATTCCGGTAATCTATTTCTCGACAATTTTCATTTCACAATAGGAACCAAGGACGCAGCAGATAAAATAAAGTCCTTACTTGCCCTCCTTCCATGGAGGAGGACAAGTAAGAGGGACACAAGCAGATGCACACCGTATTCCAAACACAACTTTTGTCTTGTGTCAGGCATAGTTCCCGGAGGAAGAAGCCTTTCGGGATGTTGCTCCTGATGTTTCGATCAATTCTTTGATCAGGGTAGACGCTTCCAGCTTGTTCAGCTGAGAGACGCCTTTGCTGAAACAGAGTACGGCCAGATCATGAAGTGCGGAATCGTTCATACCGTTTTTGCGGGCTAGAGAGAGTATGACCTGCTTCTGTTTCTCGGAACAATTCCATGCCTGTTGATCGGAAGAAACGGTGGCAGAGCGTTTATCCCCGGATGGTTGCATGGAAATCCGGGGAACTTGGCGCATGGCAGGAAGCGAAGGGCCGGATACATCTCCCAAACCATAGGAGGCATCGGGGACAAATCCGACCTGCTTGATCTGGGCATCCACAGCGGACTGGAGCGAGCTGTAGAGACGTTCTGCGGCGAAATCGAGTTCTGACGTGTTTCCGATTTCCGTTTCGATGGAGACTTCGAACTGATGGGAGGAATACCCCGGCAGGCCGAGGCGTTTGCTGTAGTTGGCGATGAGTTTGATAGCCATGATGATTTGATATGTTGATGGTTGATGATGAAAAGGCCTCTGCACACAACAGCGTGCAGAGGCCGGGAAATGGCGGATACCTACTCCGCTCATCTTCATATAACACCATTGTCATCCTAATTGAGGGAGGAAGGGGGCGGATAATTTCGATCAAATACCTCATTTTTACCAGTAGCCAGGCTTCCTTTGTAATCTTGGGGGGGGGGGCGGCTCCGCCCCCGCTCGCTGGCTCTCTTTTTTCTTTTTCGCTTTCGCTCAAAGAAAAAAGGATCCGCTCGACGACGCAAGATTTAACACGGAAGCTTACCTTCCGCCTCACCTTGGGCACGCGTGCCCAAGGTGGCCCTTCCTTCAATTTAAAAATGATGATTTGAACTTGTTTTTTCCAAAGCATGATCTCTTCTGGCATGATATTTTCCGGCATGCCTTTGCACGTATCCTTTTCTCTCCATTCTTCGCAGGAAATTGACCGTTTCCATACCAAGGTTCCGGATGGGCCATCCCTCCGGCGTAATGAGAGCTTTCAAGGATTCCATCTTGATTTGGCTTGCTCTCAGTTTGAGTTCACTATCAGGGGATTCAGACCATAACCGCAGTTTACGATCCATATTAAGAACGGAAAGCCACCATGGGGCTATGGAATCGGCAGCATACGATGGTTCGCTTAAACTGTTCACCAAGTTCTCTATTCGTCCCCGTGAATGTTTAATGACACGATCAATGAGGCGGCACAAGTCATCCAGACTGCCGCACATTCGTTTTTTGCATGCGCCTTCAGGAAAATCCGCAACAAGTCCTCCTCTATTACATCTGAGCTCAAATTTGAGGATGTCTGCTGTCTTGGCGTAGCAGACGAGTTCCATGTCCTTACGCGGATATCCGTGGCAGGATACGAGGCTTTCCTGATTGACCTTTCCGCAATCAATAGCGCCTGACCGCTCTCCATGTGTTCTAAATAGATCCTCTTTGAAATGCCTCTTAAAAAATGGCTCCAGATGTTTGACGATGAACGGAGCATTCCCTGTGGAAAGATAATGGTAGCAGACTTCCATGCTTGTAAGAGTAACGCTCACTCCGTTGTTCCAAATGCTTTCCACGGGATATTTCTTCTGCTGACTCAGGCAATAAGCCCGCTTGATATCCTCCCATTCCATTTCAATGGTGGCAGTCAGCATTTTTTTAAGAATCTCGGTACGTTGTTCTGCGGTAATAGGTGCAGATATCCAGTTGGCCGATTTTTGATCGTGAATGGATGGGTTGTGGAAATAAAGCATAGCCAGCTGTTCTCGTTTGGACCGCTGTTCTGTATGCCCTTCTAAAAGCCAGGGATGATTATTCAATGTTCTCAAGAGATTGGCCATGATATACATGGTGATCTGGACGCTTTCCTTTTGCTGACTGATGAGAAGATTTACATGGGCAAGAGGAGGTTGTACTTCCCTTGGTGAGCGAAATGGCCAACAAGCGCTGAAGTGGCCAGGTAATGAACAATGATTGGTGAGAGTCTTCCGAGGCCCGGTTCCTCCTTGATAAGGAGCCGGCAAATAAAGAGAGAGTTTCCTGGTCGACAATTTCAATTCATTTTCCCGTAATGTCTTTTGATGAACGTTATGCAGCAGGCTCTTACCCAAAGCATGATTGGAAGGGTTGCCTTCCAGATATCTGATGAACCCATTTAGATCGGTTATGCCATGCAGAGCTGTCCTCACGTTCAGAACGATTTTGTCAGGCAGGGCTTTTTCTTGAGAAGGAAGTGGACATCCCCACAAGAAGGTATCCCAGGTACATGGGGTGTGAGAAGGGACTGCTTGGAATGGCTGCTCCGTTTGGTTTGGATTTTCTAGTTCACAGAGAGCCTTTGTCTTTGGCTTCCGGATAGATCTGCATCGTCGAACAACACGGATGAGAGCAGATTGTCCTTCCCGCTTCAAACGCTGTTCCGTTGCATGAATGTCTACAAAACGGCTTTTCCCGATGTTCAGGATACAGAGAAGCCCGCTCTTCTCCCAATTGTAGACCGTCCTGCGGCATGGCATGGCAGAAGGGAGGAACAAAGAAACGCCCCACGGGAAAAGCGACAATTTGACAAGGGTAGTTTTCCCGAATTCGTACCGAAATCCTCTTTGCAAAGCCTGTTCTTCCAAGTTTGTCTTCAAGGTTGACAAATCTATAAGCCTTTCTTCCTTTATTCTTGTGACGGGAAGAATTCTTCCTTTAACCCACGAATAAAGAGTGACTTGGGATGGTGTAGAGCCTTGTGCAAAAAAATCGTTATTATCTACGAATTCTTTGATTCGACAATATTGAGATTCCGATATGGAGGATGCCTGTGCTGACCGCATCCTTCCGGAATTTACTCAGACTGCGGATAATTTAATCAACTATCGTACATGGAATTTCACTTTCTGATTTTCAATCACAAGCGACTTACAATGAATATACCAAATATTGAGTGCGTCCTATATCAGAAGTTCATGAGAAACGGATGCGGAGGGTATATGGCTCCTGCATGCCGACTTTTGAAAACTCAATGGTTCATTTTCCGGAAAATGAAATTTATCTTTTACGAAGTCGGGAACCAGCCGAATCCCCAACGGGTCAAGAGTTGTGCCAACGTGGTATTGGATGAACATCTGGCTCCTCCTTCCTGCAGCCTGGAAGAGATGGACAGGATTGAAGAAGAGTCTTTCTTGCAGGAGGTGGAAGGCGGAAACAATTGAATCCATTTTTCACGCACATCCCAGCGAGTGAAATTCTTAAATCCTTTTTCCGAACACAGAGTGATGAAAACCAGTTTGAGAGCACGCCAGGTATTGACTCCATGGGGGTGTTCTGCTGGCTGTGCGATATCCATGGCAAGAATTCTGTCTGCTTCTTCTCTTCCCCATGCGGAAGTGATATTTTCCATGGACCATCCCAAGGTATCCCTGGAATCCAGGAGGGATTCGTTTTGAAAATCTTCAACGGGCGTTTCCAAAAATTTTGCGGCCTTTTCTAAGGGAAATGCTTTCAACATGTCGGCAGCTCTGCGGAGTTTTTTTATCAACTGTTCGCACTCCCGGGGTGTTTTGACGATGGATTGGGCATACACTTTTTCACTTCTCAATACTTTTTCATCATCAAAAGAACAGTTCGGGTCGAAAAGATCGGTTGATTCGAGCCTCATACCTTCGGCACAATACGATTCCCAGGGCAGAGAGTAATAAAGATCCAGATACTCTTCCGAAAAAACTCCGTATTCATCAACGACGCCGGCTTCCTTGATTTTTGGCTTCAGGAGCTGCCTGGGGAAAAGAGTCTGCGTGTATTGAAACGCAGATGTATGAATATCAATACGGAAGGGGAGATTTTGGGCATACCTCAGGGCACTCAGATACCCTCCTTTTTCTCTGAGTTCTTTTTCAATTTCCTTACGCAATATTCCTTCTTTGAGGCCTTTTTCAACAGATGCTTTTTGATTCTTCTCTGATGCTGCAAGGATTTCTCTCCATCGGCTTATGAGACGATTTCTGGCTGAGCATATTCGCTTCTGTTTTCCCTTTGGTGTTTCGATAGAGACTTCCTCCGAATACTCCCAATATTCAGATTGGAGTAAAGGGAGGTGAGCTCGTCCTTGAGTAGCCATGATTTAGATTAAGATGAGATTTTCTCTCAAGCAAGCAGCAAAGGGATGCTTAATATTTGATTGTTTTCTCTCAACGCATTACGAACTAAAATCAATTTATTTCCTGTCAGCCCGATAGTTGTCAAAGGAATCCGAACTCTGGGTAAATTCCTTTGGGATGCATTTGGAACAAGCATCTCCCATCCCTGTACCTCAATACTGCCGCACCGGTCAATTCATGACCAACTCTGGAATTTTTGTTTCAGGGTCATCTCCCTCATGGGGAACCGTCCATGCCTGGATTGAAGACAAACACCTTCCTGTGAAACGGATAGGAAAGACGATATTTATAGACATGAAAGCGCTATTCCAGCGTCTGGAACGACAAGCTCGCGTAAATGGGTTCCGATATGTCATGGAGGAAACTCAACTTGTCAAATTATCGCTTTTCCCTAAAGGAACCGACTTGTTCGAGTCTTCGTCCTGCCCCTGCCGCAGAACAGTCTACAACTGGGAAAAGAAAGGCATTCTTTGCATCCTGTGTCTGGGAAGCAGCCGATTTGTCGACCTCAGGGCGACGAGGGAGCGCTTGCAAAGGGAACATTCATCCTCTCATTAACATAGTTGCCGTTGCCCCCTTTTTGATCATTCACTCAAAAACTTTAGCGCTTGAATTTACTCTATATGTAGAATTTACTGACAAAGTGAATTTTGAATATAGAGTAAATTTATGTTGTGCATATAAAGCAGATCAAGTAGAAGAGTCCTATGGAGTCAAGGCAGAAGGCATCTCTTATTTCTACAGAAAATGAATTGCGTGAGGCATTCGCAAAGCTTCACGATACATGGGACTTTCCGCGACTGTTCATTGAGCCAACCAGAGCAGTTCTTGATTTTGAGGAATATGATGATGCCGGGAAGCCGCAGGGATACATTGAACTGCCGACGGTTTACAGGCTGATGCCGCCTCGAAATCTGGATTCCTTTAGGGATCAATTACTCGTTCTTCCCTGTATTCCAGCGGGGCCGTTCGTGAAAAAAGCCTTGGAGGCTCATGTTGCCGTTGCTGATCCCAATGGAGCGTTTTATTACAAAAAAGGGAAAGTTTATTTTGGCAATACTGGAAGCCCCTTGAAACGATTTCGATTCAACAAGGGCGCCAGAGACTTGTTCTCCGGGAAAAGCGAACGCATTGTCCGGGCTCTTCTTTTCAATGTTTCCAAAAAATGGAGCCAAAAGGATTTGGCCGCATCAACAGGAACGAGTACAGCCTTGGTGAATAAAGTCATCAAGAGGCTGGAGGATAGGCAATTTATTGATCGTCATCCTTATCGGCAAGTTTCTCTTCTTCATGAACGGGAGTTGTTGGACATATGGCATGAAAAGCGCGCTCATCAGAGAGTTGTCCGGTATTCCATTGTAGGGACCGGTATTGCCGAACTGGCTGATATGGTGCATCAGTGGGCGGAACAGAACGGAGTCAGGATAGGGTTTACGCAATGGGTTGGGGCCTGGCAACGCGCCGCTTTTACGGAACCAGTCATTTGTAGTGCCTATGTGTCTCGTATTCCGAATTTGTCTGAATTGTCTCCGGGGCTGGTGGGGAGAAGAGTGGAACAAGGGGGAAATCTGCTCTTGTTCTATCCTGAAGATCAGGATGTCCTGCGTCAACTCCAACGTTCCCGTCATGTCCCTCTGGTTTCGGATGCGCAAATTTATATCGATTTGAAGGGACAGGGACTGAGGAGTGAAGAAGCCCTGGAGGCACTTGTACAATGTCCGGATTTTTGCAGGAATCATGAAATTTGATCATTATACCAGCTACAGCGAAGTTATTACGAATCATGCGGGAAAGGTGCTTGCCTCCCTGTGGGGAGCCTTGGAAAACTATCGTCATGGCATGGTTTTAATAGGGGGCCTGGTGCCCAGGTTCATCTGTTCCGGCAATATGAATACCACTCTCTTGAGGCCGGTGACTCTTGATGTGGATTTGGGAATCAGTGTTGCCGTAGACGGGGACATGTCACCTATCGATTGGAAATTGAGAGCATTGGGGTATCGGGAAGATCAGAAGGAAGGAGGGCGTTTTATGGCAGATATAGATGGCATTCGTATCCCTATTGACTTTCTCACAGAGCACGTCCGCCCCACCAGTTCGATAGAAATAGCCGGAATCAGAGCCAGTAATTTGCTGGGCGTTAAACGGGCTATCGAGTCCTCCCGCAAAATCATGTTTGAAGTTCCAGATGAAGAGGGGGAGGCCATACAGGTTCCTCTGCGTGTTTGTGAAGCAGGAGCTTTCCTCATGCTTAAGTTGCGGGCGTTTCTTCATCGCCGCCAACCCAAGGATGCCTACGACCTGTATTACGTCATGCGCTACTACGATGGGAAGCATCAGGATGGCTGGAATATTTTCCAACAGTTTGCATTCGAGAAGAAATCGGGCAATACCGCAACACAGGACGCACTTCAATGTCTGGAAACCTGTTTCGGCAGGGAAGAAGACGAAGGTCCCTCCAAAGCCGCCGATTTTGTGGGGACATACGTTTCTTCTGAAATGGCTCTGGAAATTCGTCAAACTCTCGTGACTGCGGCAGAGGCTTTGTCACGTTGTTAATGATGCAATTTTCAGTAAGACGAGGTATCGGGAAGAGGTCTTACAGGTGCTTTTTTCTTCTTATCCACTGTCTGGGAATACTTGGTTCGTCGACCTCTGGGCGACGAAGGAGCGATTGAAAGGGGAGCATTTGTCCTCTCATTAACCTCGCTACCAGTGAATGCACTTGATATTCGTCATCAATTCTAGCGATTTTTGCGCACTTATTTCATTTCAAGTTGATTTTCCCTGCAATTCTCGCTAACTTTTCTCTATTCGATCACATGGCTTCTTTCCTGTACAAGCAGTTCGGGACTGTTCCTGTCAATACACATACCCTTAAGTCTGCGCTTAAGGAGTACAAGGCTCCTATGGCCAAGATATCCCTCCTGCAGCGAGAAGGCGTCATTCTCAACCTTCGCCGGGATCTTTACCTGTGTCTTCCCGAAGATGGGGAAGGCACCTATTCGCGTGAACTTGTCGCGAATCATCTTCTTCATCCCTCCTATGTTTCTCATGAAACGGTATTATCCCAGGCAGGAGTAATTCCGGAACGGGTGACTCTCCTCAAGTCCTCCTGCATGAAGCGGAGCAAGACGTTTGACAACGCGACAGGCCGCTACGAATACATTCAGGTTCCTGAGGCTTATTTTCCGATTGGACTGACCCGGCAAAAGACGGAAGAAGGATATTTCTACCTGACAGCGACTCCCGAAAAAGCCTTGTGCGATTTGATTGTATCTTCGTCCAATCTCCGCATTCAATCGATGAAGACCATGCGGTCTTATTTGGATGAGTACCTGAGAGCTGACTGGGACATGATCGCCGGGATGGATATTTCCATTATTCGGGCATGTGCCGAAAAGACGAACAAGAAAAAGAACGAATTGAATTTTCTGGAAAGGACGATGTCATGCCTTTCATCAAAGATCAGAACAAGCTTAATATCTGGTCGACAGAGTACTTCCTGCAATTAGCGGACATGGTGAAGTTGTCCTAGGAAAATACTCGACCTCATTCGACCAACAAGCCCCTTCTTGCATTCGTTTGATTTACTCCATATTCGGAAATTTACTAATGCAGTGAATTCTGAATATAGAGTAAATTTCCAATCTCTTAAAAAGACGTAAAAGGGCAGATTTTACACCTGCAAAAAGGCGTTCAAAAAGGGCTTGCTTTTGCACGTTTGGTAGCCTATTGGTAGCCGAGAGGGGTTAAAAATCATTTTGCATTGATAATCAATAGTCATACATAGGACTAAGGATCTAGTGGTGATAAACCGTAGGGGTTCGAGTCCCCTCTCGAGCACCAACATTTTCATACCGCAAGTTGTTGATTTTCAGCGATTGCGGTTTTTGTTTTCTTGAAAGTGCAAGATATTAAAACGGTTTTTAAAGGCATTATCTTACAGGTAGAGGGTGTGGATTGGGGCACAAAGAAGCCCTCTCCCCGTTGCAACCAAGCATAAATGCTTGAAAAGGGTTGTATAAGGTTGAAAATCCTCAAATTTGCTATGTTATTGAGGCTAGATGGAAGGGTGACAGGCATAGTTGTCGCAATAAATAGGCAAAAGGTCAATTGTCTCCTATGAGACTCCTGCTGCATGCCGTTGGCTGATATCCGCGTACGTACCGCGAAAGGCCCGCGAGGGAACCGCGGTCATTAGGCGGAGGCTCCCAACCTGTTCTTGATTATACGGATATTCCCGGGAGATAGGTCTATACTGTGGCTGTACTCAATGGTTCTTCAGCCAGACGTGTATTGTTCGTTAGTTTTTTGACGCCAAGTTCTTTCATTACCAGCATCTCAGCATTTCCGGGGATATTCCCAGTTCTTTTATCAGTATCGAAATTCCCGGTTATTGCTGAGGCAGGGTTCTACGCATTTACGTTTGAACTCTTCGCCGTAATGTGTTGCGGTTTCCTTTGGTTCAGGATTGCGGTTCTTCTTTCAATCCTGTCCAGGTTCTGGCCATCCTTTCATCCAATGGAGATTCATTTTGAATTGATTCTCCATGCAATTCCTGCTAGCTTTATTTGATTACATGGAGTTTTTTTTGTCCAAGCAGTTCGGGACTCTTCCTGTCAATACACGTATCCTTAAGTCTGCGCTTAAGGAGTACAAAGCTCCTATGGCCAAAATATTCCTCCTGCAGCCAAAAGGCGTCACTCTCAACCTTTGCCGGAATCCTTACCCGTATCTTCCCGAACAAGGGGAAAGCACCCATTCGCGCGAACTTGTCGCGAATCATCTTTTTCATCCCACCCACGTTTCCTGTGAAACGGTATTATCCCAGACAGGAGTGATTCCGGAACGGGTAACTCCCCTCAAGTCCTCCTGCAGGAAGCGGAGCAAGGTGCTTGACAACGCGACAAGCCTTTACAATGGTGGCCTTCTTCAACAAAGCCGTTTTTTACGGAGGAACATGCCTTCGTAACTTCCATGGGTTGATCACTTTTCAAAGACAGGGACGGAAAATACAACAACAATCAAACTAGAATAACCTTCACTTTTTTCATCAAGGAGCCGGGCTATGAGCTTTAAAAATATTATTTTTCCTATTGCTGCCGCAGCATCGCTGTTTTTTTCAACTGAAACCGATGCGAAAAATTCCGACATTCTAGATACGCAAAAAATTGAAATGTCATTGAAGCAACAAGAAAAAAGCTTAACTGCAACACAACGGGAAGCATGGGATTTTTTTAAAGAAACAGACGATTATAAACGCATGCTGCCGTTCCTGAAAACTTGTCTGCAATTAAATAAAATTTTTTCCAATCCACGCATGATTTATGTTCCGGGCGACAATTTTACCATCATGATTTACAAGCCCAACAAAATAGTACGCGTTCACACATCTCATATTACGCCGGATATTTTTATTCCCAACCATGAAATTTCTCCAAAATATAATAACATTTCTGCGGGCTATGTGGTGCGTCCGAAAGGGGGCATAGCCACTGGAACGGACAAGGATGTTGATCTATTATATCAAAATATCAATCAGAAGATTCACTATCTCGTAACTTTTACAAAACCGAATACAAAAAATAACTCTTACCAATATAATTCAAAAGGGAGCTTCATTGCTCCTCCCGCTTTATATACGAAATCTCTTTCAAAAAAGGAAAAAGAGAAGATAGGCTTACATGAAAGCGAAAGCGAAGATAAAATTAATAATATTTTGGGACGCATTTTAACAAAAGAGCAGATCCTGGAATTGAACGGCACACAAGCTTATTGCCAATTTTGGTTTTCTCCACTGTCACATTACAGTGTTGGTAAACGCGCGTACGATTTTTTCAGTGTTGCACAAATCACTTCGTTGACAAAAGCGGAACAAGTACAGATTCAAGATGCCATCAATGACACTTTTGCCCGTATTTTAAACCACGAATTTTCATCACTCCCTCAAAAAATAAAAAAATTGTCTTTGTATAAAGAAGCTCCGCAAGAACTGGACATTCTCATCGCTCAATTAAATACGATTAATGAAGCACTTAGCCAGGGAGGGATCTTCAGCGGAAACCAAATGATTTCTATTGCCCATACTACGGTTATGGACGATATTTTATCAAAAAACAAGACGGCGATTAATACAGACAGGAAGAGTGAGAAAAGAACAAATCCCCCAATTGTGAAAACTGTGGGAACAGAAATTTCGTATAACATTATTTCAGATGATATTCCCGTCGTTCCAACACAAAAATCTTTTCTTCAAGATGCAAAAGAAATCCAAAATTACATGGAATTCCCGATACCAGACACAGTTTTGCGCACACAACGTACCTTATCAAACGTACAGGATAGTTTAAGTCAGATTATGACGCTTTTGTATACTTATCAAATGCCAAATTTGAATAAGAACGACCTCAAAGCAGGAAAATACGGGGGTTACGTCATTGAATTGCCCGTTTTACTGCATAATAGAAAAGGACGGATTACATTACAAGAAATGCGGCTCGTACAAAAAGTCGATAACCCGATAATGATCGGCATTAACGACACGCTTGGACGCGCTTGGAGATTTAAGGAAGTCATTAACGCGAATCCGAAAGAATGCTCTATGCAGCGTTTATCCAAAGTATTGGCGAAATATAGATTGAAAGATTATGATTATTCCTTTTTAGTTATTTCAAAAAGCGGTCCCCTGACTGATGAAGAAGCCACGGAAACGGCTTATCTGATTAAAACGCAAATCCGCGCTGCTTTTGAATCCTCGCTTGCGAATGTTCAAAAAAATGTGACACGCTTGAATATTTACCGTGAACCCGAAGGGAAAACACATATCGACGTTTTGGTGCAAAAAATTGCCGCCTTTGAACAGCTTGCAAAAAAAACAAGCCTTTTATTTGATTACAAGGACGCTCAACTCCCCTCCTCCCTTGCTCAGGAAAAAATTCTGAGCAGTATTAATAACAAGACATCCGGAATTTGACGGATCCGGGCCAGATAGGGCGGCCGCAAAACATCAGATCAATAACATCAGATGGCTGATTTGCACAATGGGTCATCTATTCTGAATACGTCTAAAAACAATTATATTAATCTCATCCATAGTCCAGATGGAAGTGCAATTCCCGTCACTTTTCAAGGAGCATTCGACAAGGAATATTTCCTAGATTATTTGAATAATCATCTCATCGCTCATCTGCGCATGAAAAATTATGGAGTAATGGGTAATTTGAGTTCTCACAGAGTCGATGAAGTGAACGATTCGGTTGTTCATCCAAAGTATTCCGGAGATTGACGCCGCGGGCAATTTGACCGTTTCCCTACTCATTATGCATTTATTCCGTATTTTTCTTCATGCCGGTCCTTCAATCCTGTAGCATGTGCCCATGCAAGAGAGAAGCAGCGGCTTTCAATGGCCCGCACCGTGGACCCCGGATATTCTCGCTACCCTGATGTTTGTGGTTCAGGAGGGAAAGATTCTTCTGATACGCAAGAAGAGGGGTATAGGAGCGGGGAAAGTGAACGGCCCCGGCGGCAAGTTTGAGCCGGGGGAAACGGCTCTTCAATGCGTTCTGAGGGAAGTCCGGGAAGAGCTGCGGATTAACGTAACAGACGCGCGGGAGATGGGCGTGTTGCATTTTTCCTTTACCTGCAGGACCATTCCGGAAATCCTCTGCCATGTGTTCATGGCTTCGTCGTTCACGGGCACTCCTTCGGAAACGCCGGAGGCAGAGCCTTTTTGGTCTCCCGTAGAGGAGATTCCCTACGATCTCATGTGGCAGGACGACCGGTACTGGCTTCCCGCCATGCTCGGAGGGAAGCGATTCCAGGCGTTTTTCACGTTCGATGGCGATAGAATGCTGGATTATTCCCTCGAAACGGAAGAGGAATAGCCACCCCGTTTCAATTACTCCCGGGTATCCGGCTTTCCGTTCGCAGAAATACGGGGAAAGAAGCGGTTGCCACGAGGCGCACCCGGCACTTCGGCGTTTTTTCCTCCTTTCCCTCCACGTTCCCGGCATCAGCAAAAGGTATTCCGCGCTCCTCCATCTCCACGGTGAGGGACACGAAAGACGTCAGAAGACTACGGCTACGCCCAATGCCGCCCGGTGTTCCGTGCAGGATTCCCGGAAACAGGCCTGATAGGAGGCATAAATGGAGAGGTTTTCGCTGCACACGAAGCGCGACAGGAATTTGGCCTTGAAGGCCTGGCGTGCCGGAGCGTATCCTCTGCCTCTGTACCGGGACTCATAGACGGTGTCGCCGTCCCACCAGATGTCGTTGAAGGTATGGTGGGGATTGTTGCGCCATATGTCCGGGCAGTAGCTTCCGGAAATGGCATTGGTCCACATCATGCCGTTGGAGAAGCGGATGGCGTGTTCCAGCGTCACTCCCACTTCAAGCGCCAGATTGTCGAACGATCCGCGGTTTTCCCACCTGGATTCCCTTCTCCAGTATTCATCATCATCCCACCACCAGGAAGAGTCATAGCCTTCGTCATCATAGTCGTCCTTTTTCACTTTGTTAGAGGCATGCACATAGCTCATCTTGGCGAAAGGCGTGATACTGAAGGACCTGGAGACTTCGTAGCGCCATGCGGCCGACAACGCGACGTTCCAGGTTTCCGTATCCCATGTGGAGTTTTCGTAGTTCATGCCGTGGTGGGCGCATTTGTTATCGGTATTGCCGAATCCCATATTCATGGACAGAAGAAGATGGGATTTTCTTCCGGTCTGCCTGTACAGGGCTCCGTAAATGTTGACCATCATCGTATCCTGGTCAAATTTGTCGCCTTCCAGAAATCCGGCGGGATGGTCCGCCATTTCCTTGATGTTCTGGGTACCGGACATGAAGCCCAGGGACAGGCCGAGCAGCCTTCCCCTTCCACTTTCGGATGCGCAGTAGTCATAGCCCAGGACTCCGCCGCCGGCCGAATAGTCGAAGGCGGGATGCTCGTTCCTGACACTGGCATTTCCGAAGCTTCCCATGCCGCTGAACCAGAAACGCGATTTTTTGCCGTCCTGAAAACGGTGCACGCCCATCTGGGAGTCGATGGCGTCAGAAAAGGCCTGCATGTGGCCCGTAGCCGCCCAGAGGGAATCCAGAGTGGTTTCAGGGCCGCTGTCCGGGAATTGGTTGACGGACTGGGCGTGCAGCAGGGAGGCACACCCGGCGGCGCTCAAACACCATGCATATAAGAAGGATTGTTTCATGACAGGTATAAATGTTTTTGTTTAACAGGTTTGACGAATCAGCAAGGTTGCTACCCGGAAAGCGCAGTAAAATGACGGTTTTGTTTATCCCGGCTTTTTTCAGAAAAAATTTACCTCTTTTTTCCCGCAGGAGATTTCCCGGCAGGAACGGCGGCAATGGCTTTCTGGCTGCCCCGGAAGCCTCAGTTCCATGTCTTTCATGTTCTCCAGGGAAGTCTGTTGAGCCCGGAATACGGCTCTATGCGTCAAGCGCACCGCCGCTTGCCCGGACATTTCGGCGAACCGCTTCTTTAAGCTTTTCCTTCCGGGCCGTTTGTGGTATGGGTGCGGGAGCAATGGCGCAGTCTCCTGCCCTTTTATTTGCTGACTGTTTCAATTCATCCATTATCTGACATGTATACCCCCGAGTTCAAGAATATCCTGACGACCACGCTGAACGGCCTTCGCGAAGAAGGCCTGTACAAGGAAGAACGCTTTATCGCCTCCCAGCAGTATTCCCAGGTAACACTGAAAGACGGCCGCTCCGTCATCAATATGTGCGCCAATAATTACCTTGGCCTGGCCAATAATCCGGAAGTGATGGAAGCGGCCAAGAAGGCGATTGACCAATGGGGGTTCGGCATGGCGTCCGTCCGCTTCATCTGCGGTACTCAGACCCTGCACCGCCAGCTGGAGGAACGCCTTTCCGAATTCCTGGGCACGGAAGACACAATTCTGTTCCCCTCCTGCTTTGACGCCAATGGCGGCCTGTTTGAAGGGCTGCTGACTGCGGACGACGCCATTATTTCCGATTCCCTGAACCATGCCTCCATCATTGACGGGGTACGCCTCTGCAAAGCCAAGCGCTTCCGCTACGCCAACAACGACATGGCAGACCTGGAAGCCAAGCTGCAGGAAGCGGATGCCGCCGGCGCCCGAGTCAAACTGATTTCCACGGACGGCGTCTTTTCCATGGACGGCATCATTGCCCAGCTTGACAAGATTCACGAACTGGCGGCCAAATACAACGCCATCGTCCATTTCGACGACTGCCACGCCACGGGCTTCCTTGGCAAGCGGGGACGCGGGACGCATGAGTACCGCGGCTTGTTCGGCAAGATAGATATCACGACGGGGACACTCGGCAAAGCCCTGGGCGGCGCGTCCGGCGGCTACGTTTCCGGCCCGAAGGAAGTGGTGGACGTCCTGCGTCAGAAGGCGCGCCCATACCTGTTTTCCAACAGCGTGGCCCCGGCGATCGTAGCCGCGTCCATCAAGGTGCTGGACCTTCTGGAAGGTTCCACGGAAGCGCGTGACCGCGTGGAAGCCAATACCAAATATTTCCGTGACGCGATGACCGGCGCCGGCTTCACCATCGGCGGCAAGGATCACCCGATTTCCCCGGTGATGCTGGGGGATGCCGTCCTGTCCCAGCAGTTTTCCGCACAGCTCCTGGACGAAGGCGTGTATGCCGTAGGCTTCTTCTATCCCGTGGTCCCCAAGGGACAGGCACGCATCCGCACTCAGATTTCCGCCGCCCACACCCGCGAACAGCTGGACAAGGCGATTGAAGCCTTCTGCAAAGTAGGCAAGAACCTGGGCATCATTTCCTGATTTCCCGGCCTGCTCATGACTTCGGACGCATCACCCGTACCCGGCGGCAACCTGCCGACACTGCCCGTGAAACGGGTGGTGCGTCCCACCCCTTCCATTCCTGACCATGAAGTGGTTCGCCAGATCGGCAGCGGAGCGTATGGTGAGGTCTGGCTGGCAAAAGCCCTGACGGGCGCGTGGAGGGCCGTCAAAATCGTCTGGAGGGAGGATTTTGAGGACGAACGGACCTTCAACCGGGAGTTTGAGGGCATTCTTCAATACGAACCTATCGCCCGCAACCATCCGGGACTGGTGCACATCCTGCATGTGGGCCGCCACGACGAAGGCTCCCCCTTCTATTATTACGTGATGGAATTGGGCGACGACGCCCGCACAGGAGTCCATATCAACCCGGACGAGTATATTCCCCGCACTCTTCAAACGGACAAGAAGTTTTCCGGCAACAAGCCCCTTCCCCTGGATTATTGCCTGGAGGTGGGCAGCCAGCTTGCCCACGCACTGCTGTACCTGCACAGCAAGAACCTGACGCACCGGGATATCAAGCCCGCCAATGTCATTTTCGTGAACGGGCGGCCCAAACTGGCGGACATCGGCTTGGTGGGCCATCTGG
>OJNX01000293.1_pt1 | contig 35541 bp, 38 predicted proteins | sample 1598021 | NCBI WGS metagenome assembly OJNX01 (sample SAMN01915227, study PRJEB22387) | human gut metagenome | isolation source: stool | host: Homo sapiens | place: USA | reverse complement strand
CGAAAGAAACCCATCAGGGGTGTCTTTCGTTTGCAATCACAGGTTTTTCAGAACTCAAAAAGTTCTGAAAAACCGCACGCAGCTTGTCAAAAAAAGCTGACAATGGTTCTATATGACAAAAAGGACGGTGCCCATTATGAAAGCAGAACGACCCTATCCCCAGATCGCCATCACCCCCAAGGGGGAGGCAGCCCTCACCGGCGGCCACCCCTGGGTGTACGAGGGGGAGGTCACCTCCGTTTCCGGCGCGCCTGCCGACGGCGACCTGGTGGACGTGGTAAGCCGCCGGGGCAGCTGGCTGGGCGCCGGATTTTACAACAGCCGCTCCCTGATCCGGGTGCGGCTTCTGTCCCGCAACGCCAATGACCGGTTCGATGCGGACTTCTGGGCCCGGCGGGTGAAATACGCCTGGGACTACCGCAAGACCGTCATGGCCCCGGAGGAGCTGACCTGCTGCCGGGTGATCTTCGGCGAGGCGGACCATTTCCCGGGCCTGACGGTGGACCGCTTCGGCCCGGTGCTGGTGGCCCAGGTGCTGTGCCTGGGGCTGGACCGGGTGAAGGACGTGATCTTCTCCCAGCTGGTCCGGGTCCTGCGGGAGGACGGCCAGGACATCGCCGGGATATATGAGCGCAACGACGTTGCCCTGCGGGACAAGGAGGGCATGGCCCAGGGCAAGGGCTGGTATCCCCTGGCCGGGGAGCCTCTGCCGGACTTCACCCGCACAGACATTGTGGAAAACGGCATCCGCTATACCGTGGACTTTGAAAACGGCCAGAAAACCGGCTTCTTCCTGGACCAGAAGTACAACCGCCAGGCGGTGGCCCGGCTGGCCCGGGGCAAAACGGTGCTGGACTGCTTCACCCACACCGGCTCCTTCGCCCTGAACGCCGCCCGGGGCGGCGCGGCCCGCGTCACCGCCGTGGACGTGTCGGAGTTCGCCGTGGAATGTGCCCGGGAAAACGCGGCCCGCAACGGCCTGTCCCAGGTGGTGGACTGCATGGCCGCCAACGTGTTCGACCTGCTGCCCCAATTGCAGAAGGGGCAGTATGACTTCATCATCCTGGACCCCCCGGCCTTCACCAAAAGCCGCCAGACCACCCAGCGGGCCATGGCCGGGTATAAGGAGATCAACTACCGGGCCATGCGGCTGCTGCCCCGGGGCGGCTATCTGGCCACCTGCTCCTGCAGCCACTTCGCCACAGAGGAGCTGTTCCGGAAAATGCTCCACGCCGCCGCCCACGACGCCGGGGTCCAGCTGCGGCAGATCGAGGCCCGGCAGCAGTCCGCCGACCACCCCATCCTCTGGGGCGTGGAGGAGACCAGCTATCTGAAATTCTACCTGTTCCAGGTGGTATAAAGTGGTATAAAAAAGGAGAACGACCATGGAATTTCGCGTTTTGGCCATCGGCGACGTCACCAGCGAGGAGGGCACCGCCCACCTGCGCCGCCATCTGCCGGACTTTAAAAAAATGAAGGGCGTGAACTTCACCGTTATCAACGGCGAGAACATCTCCGGCACCGGCCTGACCCCCCAGCAGGCCGACGACCTGTTTGCCGCCGGGGCCGACGTCATCACCCTGGGCAACCACACCTGGGGCAAAATGCAGATCACCGATTATCTGGAGGAGAACCGCTACATTCTCCGCCCTGCCAACTTCTCCCCCCGCACTCCGGGCCGGGGCTACGGGGTCTATGACCTGGGCCGGGTGCAGGTGGCGGTGCTGGTGCTCATCGGCCGGTGCGACCTGGCCTGGGGCAGCGACAACCCCTTCACCACGGCGGACCGCCTGCTGAAGGCCGGGGACAAGCCCACCTTCACCCTGGTGGACTTTCACGCCCAGGCCACCAGCGAAAAGCTGGCCATGGCCTATTATCTGGACGGCCGCGTCTCCGCCCTGTGGGGCACCCACACCCATGTACCCACCGCCGATGAGCGGGTGTTTCCCCAGGGCACCGGCTATATCACGGACCTGGGCATGACCGGTGCGGTGGAGTCCGTTCTGGGCATCCGCCCGGACCAGTCGGTGGAGTCGTTTCTGGGGGGCCTGCCGGGCCGCTACCGCCCGGCGGAGGGGCCCTGCAAGGCCCAGGGAGCCCTGTTCACCCTGGACAGCGCCACCGGCCTGTGCACCGCCGTGGAGCGCGTGGATATCCGATAAATACAGAGGAGGAACCGTATCATGTCTGTGGAAAAAGTCCGGGCCTATCTGGAGCATTTCGGCGTGTCGGACCGCATCCGGGAGTTCGATGTGTCCAGCGCCACCGTGGAGCTGGCCGCCGTGGCCGTGGGGGTGGAGCCCGCCCGCATTGCCAAGACCCTGAGCTTCAAGCTGGGGGAGGACCCCATCCTGGTGGTGACCGCCGGCGACGCAAAAATCGACAACAGCAAGTATAAGCACTTCTTCGGCATGAAGGCCAAAATGCTCACCCCGGAGGAGGCGGTGGAGCGCATCGGCCACGCCGTAGGCGGTGTGTGCCCCTTCGCCCTGCCGGAGGACGTGAAAACCTACCTGGATCTGTCCCTGCGGCGGTTTGACACGGTGTTTCCCGCCGTGGGCAGCGCCGCCAGCGCCATTGAGCTGACCTGCGGCGAACTGGAGCGCTGCTGCGGGACCAATTTTGTCTCCTGGGTGGACGTGTGCAAGGGCTGGCAGGAGGAAGACCATGGCTAAGGTCCTTCACGCGGCGGACTTCCACCTGGACAGTGCCTTCCGTTCCCTGCCGGAGGAGCAAGCCCGTCTGCGGCGGCAGGAGAGCCGGGAGCTGCCCGGCCGCCTGGTGGACTGGGCCAATGACCACGGAGCCCAGCTGATGCTGCTGGCCGGTGACCTGTTCGACTCCGACCGGCTGTTCAGCCAGACGGCCCAGATGCTGGTCCAGGCCCTGTCCCGCTTTCGGGGCGCCGTGGTCATCGCACCGGGAAATCACGACTGGCTCTCCGCCGCCAGTCCCTACCGCCAGCCCATCTGGCCGGAGAATGTCCGCATCTTCCTGGGCCGGGGCATGGAGCGCTTGACCCTGCCGGAGCTGGGCTGCACCGTATACGGCGCGGCCTTCACCGCCCCGGAGGAGCCGGAAAGCGGCCTGCGGGGCTTTTATGCCCAGCCTGACGGCAGCGCCCGCATCATGGTCCTCCACGGGGACGTGGGCAGCCGGGAGGGCCGCTACCGCCCCATCGCTCCGGAGGAGATCGCCTCCACGGGCCTGGACTATCTGGCCCTGGGCCATGTCCACGCCCCCTCGGCCATGAATCGGGCCGGGAGCACCGTGTGGGCCTATCCCGGCTGTCCCCAGGGCCGGGGCTTTGACGAGACCGGCGACCGGGGCTTCCTGTTCGGCGACGTGGAGCCGGGCCGGGTGGATATGCAGTTTGTCCCCTTTGCCCGCCGCCGCTACGAAATTCTCACCGTGGACGTGTCCCAGGGGGACGCCCTGGAGACCATCCGCCGCCGTCTGCCGCCGGACACCTCCCGGGACATCTACCGCATCCGCCTGACCGGCGAAACGGCGGAGCCGCTGACCCTGCCCGCCCTGGAGCAGGCCCTGTCCGGCGGCTTCTTCCAGCTGGAGCTGGCGGACGACACCCGGCTGCGCCGGGATCTGTGGGACCGCTGCGGCGATGATACCCTGCGGGGCCTGTTTCTGCGCCGGCTGCGCCAGGAATATGACGCCGCCGACCCCCGGCGGCAGAAGGAGATTGAGCAGGCGGTGCGCTTCGGCCTGGCCGCCATGGACAACAAAGAGCTTTGATATGAAAAACATCCTCATGATCGGCACCGGCGGCACCATCGCCTCCGGCCAGACGGCGGAGGGTCTTGCTCCCGAGCTGGACCCCAGCCGCCTTTTGCAGGACACCCCCCGGGTGGCCCAGCTGTGCCGGGTGGACTGCCTGCAGCTGTACAGTCTGGACAGCACCAACATCCGCCCCTGTCACTGGCTGGGCCTGGCCCGGGCCATCCGGGAGCGGTACGACCAGTATGACGGCTTCGTCATCAGCCACGGCACCGACACCATGGCCTACACGGCGGCGGCCCTGAGCTATCTCATCCAGGACTGCCCCAAGCCCATCGTCCTCACCGGGGCCCAGAAGCCCATCTGGTACGACGGCACCGACTCCAAGCGCAACCTCACCGACGCGTTCCTGTATGCCTGCCGGGGCTGCGGCGGGGTGCAGATCGTGTTCAATGGCAAGGTCATTCTGGGCACCCGGGCCCGCAAGACCTTCTCCAAGAGCTTCCAGGCCTTCTCCAGCGTCAACTATCCGGAGCTGGCCCTGATCCAGGACGAGCGCCTGCTGCAATATATCACCACCGGCAGCCGCCCCGCCCCCCGGTTTTACGACGCTCTGGACGGCAGTGTGGGCCTGCTGAAGCTGATCCCCGGCACCCGGCGGGAGCTGCTGGCCTTTATGGCCGACCACTATGACGGCCTGGTCATCGAGGGCTTCGGCGTAGGCGGTCTGCCGGAATACGACGGGTTTTACGACGTGGTCCGCCAGGCGGCGGAGGCGGGCAAGCTCATCGTCATGACCACCCAGGTGCCCAACGAGGGCAGCGACCTGACGGTATACCATGTGGGCGGCCACCTGAAGCACACCCTCCAGGTGCTGGAGGCCTATGACATGACCACCGAGTCCGCCGTGTGCAAGCTCATGTGGATCCTGGGCCAGACCCGGGACTTCGCCCAGGCGGAAAAGCTGTTCTATACCCCGGTCTCCCGGGATATTCTCCGGTTTTCCGGGGAATAAGCGAAGCGAGGTGAACCCCTATGGCTGAACTTCTTCCGGGCGCTCCCGTGGCGGAGCGCCTGACCCAGGACCTGAAGGCCCGGTCCGACGTCCTGCGGCAGCGGGGCGTGACCCCCACCCTGGCCATCATCCGGGTGGGCCGGGACCCCGGCGGCCTGGCCTATGAAAAGGGCGCGGCCTCCCGCTGCGCCAAGTGCGGCATCGACCTGCGCCGCATCCCCCTGGATGACGCCGCCTCCCTGCCGGAGGTCATCCGGTCCGTGAACGATGATCCCGCCATCCACGGCTGCCTGCTGCTGCGTCCCCTGGCGGACAAGGCGGCGGAGGAAGCCGCCGGGCGGCTTCTGTCCCCGGACAAGGACGTGGACGGCATGACCCCCGGCTCCCTGGCGGGACTGCTGACCGGCCGGGGCGGCTTCGCCCCCTGCACGGCCCAGGCCTGCCTGGAGCTGCTGGACTATTACGGCGTCCCCCTGGCCGGACGCCGGGCGGTGGTCATCGGCCGCAGCCTGGTGGTGGGCCAGCCCGCCGCCCTGCTGCTCCAGCGCCGCAACGCCACCGTTACCGTGTGCCACACCGGCACCCGGGACATACCGGCCCTGTCCCGGGACGCGGACATCGTCATTGCCGCCGCCGGACGGCCGGGCCTCATCACGGCGGACTGTCTCCGCCCGGGACAGACGGTGCTGGACGTAGGCGTCCACCCGGGCCCCGACGGGACCCTCTGCGGCGACGTGGCCCCGGAGGCCGCCGGACTGGACCTGGCCCTGACCCCGGTTCCCGGCGGCGTAGGCTCCGTCACCTCCGCCGTCCTCTGCAAGCACACCATCCAGGCGGCGGAAAACACACGGCTATAACAAAATACAGGGACCTGCGATTTTCGCAGGTCCCTGTATTTTGCTTTTGCGTTTATTTCACCAGGTCCAGGATCTCCTGGGGCGACACCAGACCCACGGACCGGTCCGCCACCTGGCCGCCCTTGAACACCAGCAGGGTGGGGATGCTCTCGATGCCGTACTGCAAAGCCAGGTCCCGGTTTTCGTCCACGTCCACCTTGACGATCTTCAGCTCCGGGTGCTGGCCGGACAGCTCCTCCAAAATCGGGGCCAGCATCCGGCAGGGACCGCACCAGGTGGCCCAGAAGTCCACCAGCACCGTGCCGCTATCCTGCAGGACCTCCCGGTCAAACTCGCTCTCGTTCACATGCAAAATCGCCATATGCAGCGCCTCCTCGTTTGGTATAGTCGTATTATAGCAGGTTTCGCGCCGCATTTCTGCGGCATATGCAACAGTTGGTCAAAAAAATCACAAAGTTTTTCAGAAGGGGATGGTCCCCATGGCCGCAGCCGCCGGGTCGGCAAAGGGCCCGATGTCCGGAGCGCCCACCGTCAGCAGGAGATAGGCGATCCCCACCAGGATGGCCAGCACATACCACACCAGCTCCCCGCCGGGGACCCGCCGGGACAGCACCGTGCCGTGGAGGGTCAGTCCCCCGGCCAGCACCAGGCTCCACAGCCGCAGCCACCGGCCCGGCAGCAGCCAGCACAGCCCCGCCATGCACAGGGGCATCACCGCCAGCAGCAGACAGTGCCCGCCCCGGGAGCCCCTCTCCGGGGACAGCCGCCAGATCACCAGAGCCGCCGGAAGATATGGCCAGAACAGCAGCTTCCCCATTTCCCAGGGACTGCCGTTGGCCGGAGCCAGCAGGGCCGTCAGCGGACACGGAAAGGTCCTGTGCAGCAGCCACAGCGCCGCCGCCGTGGCCGCCGCCGTGAAAAATCCCAGGATATAGCGCCTCAATTTCCCCCACCTCCGGCCCTACCCTATGCGCCGGGGCGGGGGAAAAGAACCCTATCGGATCCCACGCAGGCCCGTCTCCGGGTCCGCAAACAGCGGCAGGTCCGGCGGGGCGAAGGTCCATAGGATAAACGCCGCCCATACCGCCGCCAGCACCGCCGCTCCGGCCACCTGCCACACCGGGGACGCCAGGGCCCGGCGGCGCAGCATGGCCCAGGTCACCCAGAAGCCCAGCAGCACGGCTGTCTGGAAAATGGCCACGTCCAGCCACATGATGTCCCGGCCCAGAACCCCCTGATACCCGTAAAACAGCAGGGGGATAGCCGCCAGCCCTGCCAGCAGGCCCGCCGCCCGGGCCGTCAGCACCGGCAGGCCGGTGCGCCGCAGGGCGATCAGCTCCACGATGCTCCACAGGACCCATGGGGTGGTCAGCAGCTTCATATGCTCCCAGGTGGACTCGTTGACGGCGGCCAAGGCCCCCACCACCGGGCTTTGCCCGGACCAATCATATACAAAATGCAGCAGATTCCCCGCCGCCAGCACGAATATCAGCCCCAGGACCTCCCAGGTGCGCCATTTTCTGTCGCTCATGCGCTTCACCTTCCTTTATGGGAAGCATAGACCGATCTCCGCCGTTTTATACACGGAGCCGCCGCGCAGACCAGCAGAGCCGCCGCCGTCCACAGCAGAAAGGGGCTGCGCCGGGCCAGAGCCGCCCCGGCAACGGTCAGCAGGCCCGCCGCCGCCAGGCTGACAGCCTGGGCCACCCGGTCCGCCAGAAACGGGTCCGTCCCCCAGCACAGGGCCAGCCACAGCATCCGCCCGCCGTCCAGAGGCAGGATGGGCAGCAGGTTGAAGCAGCCCAGCACCGCCTGGGCCCCGGCCAGCAGATACAGCGGCTCCCACCACCGGCCCGGAAGCCCCAACGCCGCCGCCAGCACCAGATTCACCGCCGGTCCGGCGGCGGCCGCCAGCAGCTCGCCGCCGTAGCTCATCCGTCCCGCCACCTGCATCTCCGCCCCCAGGGCGGAGATGCGCACCGCCCGGACCCAGCCGCCCTGGCGGCGCAGGGCGGCATAGTGGCCCAGCTCGTGGCACAGAGCCGCCAGCAGCACCGCCCCCAGCACCTCCGGCGACGACAGCCACACAAATACCGCCAACAGCGCCGGGGCCCCCGGCGACACCCGGATCCGGGTCCGCTCAGGGGGCCGCATAGTAATAGATGGGATTCACATACACCCCGTCCTTCATCAGCTCGAAGTGCAGATGGGGCCCGGTGGCGTTGCCGGTGTGGCCCACCTCCGCGATGGGGTCCCCGGGCCGCACCTGCTGGCCGGAGGAGGCGTTGATGCGGCTGCAATGGGCATACAGGGTGACAAAGCCCCCGGGGTGCTGCACCGTCACATAATTGCCCAGCTCCGCGCTGTCCCCCACCGCCGTGACGGTCCCGGCGGCAAAAGCCGTGATCACCGCCCCCTCATCGGCGGCGATGTCCAGGCCGTAGTGGAACTGCTGCCCGCCGCCATTGGGGTCCTGTCGATAGCCGAACCGGTCCGTCACCGGCCCGGTCAGCGGGTTGGCATAGGCAAAGCCCAGCACCTGCTGGGTCAGGCACACGTCCCCGGGGGTGTTCTCCGCCGTATAGGCCGCCGGGTCCGCCGCGTCCTGGGAGACCGTGACCCCGGTATCCTGGGGGCCGAACACCGCCATGTAGGCGTCGTTCAGCGCCTTCCCCACGGCGCCCTGGCCGGATACCGCCCGGCCCACGGCGGAAAACGCCGCCCGGAAGTCCGTCTGCCCGGCCATCAGGTTCAGCAGCCTGTCCCGGTACCGGTCCATAGCCGACGGGGCCGTGATCTTCACCACCACCACCGCCAGCAGAAGCACCGCACTGACGGCCAGCTGGGCCAGGCGGCGGTCCCCCCGCCGGGAGGCGGGCTGTTCCCGCTTGCCCCGGGGCGGAGGCGGCGTCCGGCGCCGCCGGGCGGGCCGCGGTCTGTCTGTCATAGCGCATTCCCCCTTTTTGGTGCAGTGTATGCCCCCGGCGGCAGGGATAGAACCGAAAACCGCGTCAACCTCAGCCTGCTGGCCGGAACCATCGCCAATCCCGCCGACGGCACCATCTCCGGCGTCGCGCCCCAGGCGCAGCTGGTGGTCATGAAGGTCTTCGGCGACAACTCCACCGGCGCGGCAGAGGACGACATCCTGGCCGCCCTGGAGGACTCGTGAAGCTGGGCGTGGACGCCGTGAACCTGAGCCTGGGCTCCCCGGCGGGCTTCACCAGCCGCCCGGACATGCTGTCCACCATGACCAACCTGGAGAAGGCGGGCATTGTGGTGGCCGCCGCAGGTAATGAGTACACCGCCGCCTACAAGAACCTGTGGGAGAACGACAACTGCAAGGCCCTGGAGCAGGTGTACTTCCTGGGCAATCCCCCGGAGAATGTCAGCACCAGGATGTTCGTCAGCAAGGTGGCGGACATGACCGTGTACTATGACGCGGCCCTGGCCGCTCAGTGGGCCCCGGAGGGTGAAACCACCTGGTGCGGCTATCCCCTCGCCGCCACCATCTTCCACAAGGTGGTCCACAAGGATATCAACCACGAGACCCTGCTGGACCAGTATGTGGCCGACGGCCAGAGCGTGGGCGCTGTCAGCAGCCACACCTTCAGCAAGCTGACCACCGGCCACACCATCCGGGCCGAGTTCGAGCCCATCACCTTCACCGTCACCTTCGTGGACGATCTCACCGGCGACACCCTGGATACCCAGACCGTGGCCTACGGCAAGGACGCCGCTGCCCCCCCAGGCTCCCCAGCACGAGGGCTATACCTTCTCCGGCTGGGACGCTGCCTTCACCAACGTCCGCAGCGACCTGACTGTCACCGCTCAGTACGACAAGAACAGCGAGCCCACCACTCCGGACCAGCCTGAGCCCGGCCAGCCCGATCAGCCGGACCAGCCCGACCAGCCCGACCAGCCGGACGATGGCAAGCAGGCCGACAAGCCCGCCACCGGCGACAGCTTCTCTGCCGGTTGGCTGGCCCTGACCCTGTTCAGCGGCGCTACGGCCGCCTGCATGGTCCTCCTGCGCAGAAAGAAAGCTGACTGATTTCCTTTCCCCCTATAGGCAGAACCCCCGCAGCCGGTGGGCTGCGGGGGTTCTGCCCGTTGCGAAGGTGTTCCCTCCAAGCCGCCCCGCCGAGGGCAGCAGGCCCTACGGACTTGGCTCTCCCTCTGGGAGAGCTGTCACCGAAGGTGACTGAGAGGGCCCTACCACCCCATCCACCACCCACCTCTCCAAAATAACGCTTATGAAATTTCGTCTCAACCTGGCTGGCGCCCTTGTGGACGTCACCACCCAATACGATGAATACTATCCGTATTTTTCTCCCTACCTGGAAAAAAATACCGGGACATCCCCCCTTATCCCGCCCTGTCCCGCCAATGACCGGGACATTCCCGCCGTGGAAATTTCCCCCCAGCGCCTCCAAAAGACTGCCAGTATTTACCAGCCTGACGCCCCCGCGTATTATGTGGAATATATGGAACTCTGCCCCGCCATCTCCTCTGCCATCACGGTTTTCGACCGCATCGTGTTCCACGCGGTTTCCTTTATCTGGAAGGACCGGGCCTGGCTGGTCACCGCCCCCAGCGGCACCGGCAAGTCCACCCACTATTGCCTCTGGAAACTCCTCTGTCCCGATGAAATTCAGATCATAAATGGGGATAAACCCATTGTATATATAGAAAATGACGAAGTATTCGTCACGACTTCTCCCTGGACAGGCAAAGAGAACATGTCTCAGCGCCTGACCGCTAAATTAGGCGGAATTATTGTCTTGGAACAGTCCGATTCCAACGAAATCACACGCCTGACCGTTCACGAATCCGCCGGAAAAGTCTTTTCCCAGTTCCTTTTTGACTGTAATACCGAACAGGAAGCAAAAACTGCCTGTCGTATCGCAGAAAAAATGCTGAAAACGCCGGTTTGGCTCCTGAAAAACCGCGGCGATATCGAATCTGCCAAATTGTGCCGGAAAACCCTGCAAACCTACCTGGATTCCCATGATTTCCACTGACTCTATAAACGCAAAATTGTTCTCAAAAATGGTGATTTATTATGAAATATACCGTTATTCCAGGCGTAATTCTTACGAAAATCTGCGATGAAGATTTCCTGGTGGCCACCGGCCCCGCCCGTGGCCGCGTCCCGTATGTAGAGGGGATCAATTCCACCGGTGCTTACTTTTTTTCAAAAATCCTTGATGGACTTTCCACAGAAGAAATTATAGAAGACGCTGTGAAATTATATGAAACGCCGGAAGAGGTTATTGCGCCCTCCTTTGAGCGCTTTATAGAGTCCCTTCTCCGCTCCGGCTATCTTGAAAAGTGAATTGTGAAATAATAATCATTCCTTGACGGGAAAATAAATATTTGATACAATAATAAAGCTTCAAATCAAATATTTATACAAAAAGGAGAAGAATCATGGAACGCGAAAAGCTGGGGTCCCGCCTGGGCTTCATCCTGCTGTCCGCCGGGTGCGCCATTGGCTGCGGAAATGTCTGGAAATTCCCCTGGATGTGCGGCCAATACGGTGGCGGCGGCTTCGTTTTGCTCTATTTTTTCTGCCTGGTGATTTTGGGCCTGCCGATCATGATTATGGAGTTCTGCGTGGGCCGGGCGTCACAGGCGAGCCCCATCAAAATGTATCAAAAACTGGAGAAAAAGGGCCAGAAATGGCACATTCATGGGTATGTTTCGTTCTTTGGGAGCGTGGCCCTGATGGCGTTTTACACGGTGGTCACCGGGTGGATCGTGTATTATTTTGTGCGGTTTCTGACGGGAAATATCCAGGATCTGGGATTTTCGTCCATGATTACAAACCCGGGGGTCAACGTGACCTATCTGGCGGTGACGGTGGTGCTGGCCTTCGGCATCCTGTGCTTCGGGCTGCAGGGCGGCCTGGAGCGGGTCACCAAATATATGATGATGCTGCTTCTGGTGCTGATGCTGGTGCTGGCGGTGCACAGCTTCACCCTGTCCGGTGCGGCGGAGGGGCTGCGGTTCTATCTGGTGCCGGACCTGTCCAAAATCAACGGCAGCGTGGTGGTGGGGGCCATGAACCAGGCCTTCTTTACCCTATCCGTGGGCATGGGTGCCATGGCCATTTTCGGCAGCTACATCGGAAAAGAGCGCTCCCTGATGGGGGAGTCGGTGCACATCATCGTGCTGGACACCTTTGTGGCGGTGGTGGCGGGACTGATCATGTTCCCGGCCTGCTTTACCTATGGGGTGGAGGTCAATGCCGGCCCCAGCCTGCTGTTTGACACCATGGCCACCGTGTTCAACCACATGAACGGCGGCCGCTGGTGGGGAACCCTGTTCTTCCTGTTTATGATGTTCGCGGCCCTGTCCACGGTGCTGGCGGTGTGCGAGGAGATACTGGCCATGGTGCGGGATCTTACCGGCTGGAGCCGCCCGGTAGGGTGCCTAGTCTGCGGCGGGGGCATCTTCCTGGTGGCGCTGACCACGGCCCTGGGTTACAGCGTGCTGCACTTCCAGCCCTTTGCGCAGGGCACTGCCTGGTTGGACCTGTGGGATTTCCTGGTGTCCAACAATATTCTGCCCCTGGGATCCCTGGTGCTTGCCCTGTTCTGCTGCAACAAGTTCGGCTGGGGCTGGGACAATTTCCTGCTGGAGGCCAACGCCGGGCAGGGCCTGAAGCTTCGCCCGTGGATGAAGCCGCTGTTCCGGTATGTGGTCCCGGCGGCCATCCTGTTCATCTATGTCTATGGCATGGCGACCTTCCAGTGGAAGTGACGTGAGCATAAGAAAAGGAGAGGCAAGTGCGGGTGGTCGTAAGACAGTTTCAGTCCCGGCAGTAATGTCTGCTGGGCTTGTTCTTGCATATATTAAAGCCAGATGATAGAATTAAACAAATCAATAAGTCGGAATAATAAGGTGGGTAAGGTCTAACATGCCAACAATTCAGTTAAAGGCGATGACGCGAGAACTATGTCACGAACTGTACAAGCATTGGACGAATGATGCGTCTATCTATATGGATATGCACCTGTTTCAGCCCTATGTATATGACGAAGCTGCGGTAAATCGATATTTTGATATGAAGGGGCAGGATGCTTCACGCAGACTGTTTGCGATCATGCTTGGAGATAAGGTGATCGGGGAATTGCAATTGAAGCAGATCGACCATGATAAAAAAGAATGTTCCCTGAGTATCCATATGCAAAACGACGCAGTGAAGGGAAGGGGATACGGAACGCAGGCAGAACGTTTGGCGGTAAAAACCGCCTTTGACGAGTTGGGAATGGCTGCGGTAAACGCAGATACCATCAGGAAAAATACCCGGAGTCAGCATGTGCTGGAAAAGGTAGGCTTTCGCTTTGTTGGAGAAGATGAAACATTCAAATACTACCGTATCGAGCAGTAAACTCCAATTTGCCGAAATGATAAAGGGCGCACTTCTATACACCTTTCGGTGTGCCGTGCGAGCATCCCTTGCCTCTCCCTTTGGGAGAGGTGGCCGAGCGTAGCGAGGACGGAGAGGGTAAACAATGACCATACCAAAAGACAACACCCAATTAGAAAATGCCCGACGGCTTCGCAGGGAGATGACACCCCATGAGCGTAAGCTCTGGTACCTTTTTCTCCACAAATATCCAGTAAAAATTTATAAACAGCGGATTATCGGCAGATTCATCGTGGACTTTTACTGTGCTTCGGCCAGACTGGTCATTGAATTGGATGGCTCTCAGCATTATGAACCTCAGGGGCTTGCTTATGATGCGGAACGTTCTCAATTCCTGATGTCTCTTGGGTTGGAGATTCTGCGATTCTCCAACCGGGATATCGACAGGGATTTTCGTGGTGTGTGCACACAAATTGATCTTATCATTCGAAAAAGGCTGCAAGACCCTCTCAGTCACCTACGGTGACAGCTCTCCCAAAGGGAGAGCCAAGGGGCTGCACCCCATTACATAGTATGTTGATATGAGAAATGGAGCGTATCTGTATCGATACGCTCCATTGACTGTTTTATGAACACCCATCTAAGTGCCTCTCCTTTTTTGTCGTATATCGGGCATGTCTGGTGAATTGCGCGGCAAAGAGGGCAGACTTGACCAATAGGAGTTCGGCCTGCGGCACAGAGAAATCACCGAAGCGCCCTGTAGGGCCCGCTGCCCTCAGCGGGCCGGGGGATGAGGATGCGGATTGCTGCGCCAGCCTGCGGCTGGCTCGCAATGACACGGCAAGGAGATTGCTCCTTATCGCGGTGGGCAAAGAATCGCCGGAGCGCTTGCAGACCCTTTCAGTCACCTTCGGTGACAGCTCTCCCAGAGGGAGAGCCAAGTTCGTAGGGCCCGCTGCTCACAGCGGGCCGGGGAGAGCCCACGCCTCTATGACGGGTGCACCGGCGAAAATGGTTGTTGACAATCCATCTTAATTGATATATGATCCTATTAAGAGGTGAAGAGATGATCTACCGGAACACGGTCCAGCGGGCCATGACACTGGAGGCGGTGCGGAGGCTGCACGCGCACCCAACGGCGGAGGAGGTATACCGGCAGGTGGCGGCGGAGCACCCCAGCGTCAGCCGGGCCACGGTTTACCGCAATCTGCGGCAGCTGGCGGAAAGCGGCCTGCTGCTGAAAATCAACACCACAGACGGGGCGGATCACTTCGATCACCGGTGCGACGCCCACTATCACGCCGGATGCCTGCGCTGCGGCCGGGTTTTCGACGTGGAGCTGCGGCAGCCGCCGCAGCTGGAGAAGCTGCTGGGGGATACCCACGGCTTCGCGGTCAGCGGATACGACCTGCTGTTTCGTGGCGTGTGCCCGGAATGCGGCGGGAAAACATCCATATAATAAGAAGAGCAAAACGAAAGGGAAGGAAACAAATATGAACAAAACCACCAAATACGCCGGGACCCAGACGGAGAAGAACCTGATGGCGGCCTTTGCCGGGGAATCCGAGGCCCGGAACAAGTACACCTACTTCGCCTCCAAGGCTAAAAAGGACGGCTTTGAGCAGATCGCAGCCCTGTTTCTGAAAACGGCGGAAAACGAGAAGGAGCACGCCAAGCTGTGGTTCAAGGAGCTGGAGGGCATCGGCTCCACCGCCGAGAATCTGCTGTCTGCCGCCGAGGGCGAAAACTATGAGTGGACGGACATGTATGAGGGCTTCGCCAAAACCGCCGAGGAGGAGGGCTTCCACGAGCTGGCCCAGCGGTTCCGCCTGGTGGGGGCCATTGAGAAGCACCATGAGGAGCGCTATCGGGCGCTGCTGCGCAACGTGGAGATGGCGGAGGTGTTTGCCAAGAGCCAGGTGAAGGTGTGGGAGTGCCGCAACTGCGGCCACATCGTGGTAGGGGAGAAGGCCCCGGAGGTCTGCCCCACCTGTAACCATCCCCAGAGCTATTTCGAAATTCACGCGGAGAACTATTGATAGAAAAACGCAGGAGACGCCGCCCACCCGGGCGGCGTCTCCTGAAACTGTTCCAAAAGGGTGTTGCCCTTTTGGAACAAAAGACTTGCAGTCTGCTGCGCGCAGAATTTGTTCGCCGGTGGCGAACAAATTCCACACTTGCAGACTGAGAAGTATTTTCGTCCAGGTACACGCCCCGGACGAAAATGATTCCATTCGATTTGCCGCCTACAGGCGGCAAACTCTGCGAGGCTTCTTTGATGAGCTGACAAAAGCAGGAGACGCCGCCCATCCGGGCGGCGTCTCCTGCTTTTGCGCTGGGGGAAAAGGGTGTTATGACTGCTTCACGGAGGGCTTCAGCTTCTCCGCGATGACGCACAGAAGAATGGTCAGGACCATGTCCGGCAGGGTATAGCCCACGGGGGTGTCCACACCCATCAGCAGGCGATAGGCCACGAAGCCGATGAGCCAGATCACCAGGTTCCGGGCGTCGGCGGCCACGGCGAAGCGGTCCCGGCGCAGAAGGAAGTGGTCGGCGATCTGGACGGCGATCATGGGGGCGAACACGGAGCCAATCAGGTACAGGAAGTTGGTGATATCGTCCATGGGGAACAGGATGGCCCCGGCCACGCCCACCAGGGTGGTGACGATGGCCACGGTTTTGCCGCTGAGCTTCCCGGACAGGGACTCGGCGGAGATGCCGGCGGACCAGGCGTCCAGGAAGGTGGTGGTGACGGTGGAGAACACCAGGATCACCAGGGCGGCGATGCCCAGACCGGCCTTCACCATGATGACAGCGATGTCATACTCGCCGGTGAAGATGGCCGCGCCCATGCCGATGACGTACATCCAGCAGGACACCAGGCCATAGGTGACCACGCTGGCCACGGTGGCCCGGACGGGCTTCTGGGCCTGGCGGGTATAGTCGCTGATCAGGGGCAGCCAGGACAGGGGCATGGCCACCGCCAGCTCCACCGCCGCGCCGAAGGTCAGGCCCTCGCCGCTGGGGGCGGCCATGGCGCTGCCGGAGAAGATCACCTTGCACAGCACCAGGGTCAGCACAAACAGGGCGGCCATGGTGATCTTGTTGATCCAGCCCAGGTCGGTGACGCCCACCACGATCCACAGGATGATGAGCCCGCCGATGACCAGGCACCACACCCAGCGGCCAACATCGAAAATGCCGCCGATGGCCAGGGCGCCGTCATAGATCATGATGGCGGTCCAGCCCACCAATTGCAGCACGTTCAGCAGGGCGAACAGCAGGCCGCCCTTCTGACCGAAGCTCATTTTCACGGTTTCCATGGCGCTGCGGCCGGTGCGGCCGCCGATGAGGCCCGCCAGCAGCATCATGCCGCAGCCGATGACGTGGCCGATGAGGATGGCCAGCAGGCCCTTGCCCATGCCCAGAGGGGCGAAGGCCGTGCCGGTAAGGATCTCCGCCAGGGAGACGCCTGCCCCGAACCAGATCAGGGCGTTCTGAAAGGTGGAGGTCTTTTTCATTCCGCAAAGCCTCCCTTCAGGTCAAACATGTGGTTCATGGGGCCGGAGCCGCGGCCCAGGTCCAGCATGGCGGCCAGAGCCCCGGAGATATAGGCCTTGGCCCGCTCCACGGACCGGTCCAGGTCATAGCCCTTGGCCAGGTTGGCGGCGATGGCGCTGGACAGGGTGCAGCCGGTGCCGTGGGTGTTGGGGTTGGGGATGCGCCGGCCCCGGAACCACTTGCCGCTGCCGTCCCGCCACAGCAGGTCGTCGGCGTCGTTGATCTGGTGGCCGCCCTTGCACAGCACGGCGCAGCCATAGCGCTGGCTGATGGTCCGGGCGGCGGCCTCCATGCCGGCGGCGTCGGTGATGGTGAGGCCGGAGAGGATCTCCGCCTCGGGGATGTTGGGCGTCAGGACCGTGGCCAGAGGCAGCAGCTGAGAGGTCAGGGCCTGGATGGCGTCGTCCCGCAGGAGCTTTGCGCCGGAGGTGGCCACCATGACGGGGTCCACCACCACCCGCTCCGCGCCGTACTGCCGGAGCTTTTCCGCGATGACGGCAATCAGCGCCGCAGAGGAGACCATGCCGATTTTCACCGCGTCGGGGACGATATCCGTGAATACGGCGTCCAGCTGCTCCGCCAGGAAATGGGGGGTGGACTCCAGAATATCCGTGACGCCGGTGGTGTTCTGGGCCGTCAGGGCCGTGACCGCGCAGGTGGCGAATACGCCGTTGGCGGTCATGGTTTTGATATCGGCCTGAATCCCGGCGCCTCCGCTGGAATCGCTTCCGGCAATGGTCAATGCTGTTTTCATGCTCATTTCTCCTTTCGATGTTAACACAGCACAGTTTTATAGCGCGATGCAAGGTGGTGCCCCCAATGCACCGCGAAGGAACACATTTTGATTCAGCTTTCGTTATTCAGCCGCTCCCAGTGGGCGGGGAGCCGGGCCAGGGAGGTGAGATATACCTCCGCCGCATTCCGCAGGCCCTGCTGATCCGCCTCGCCGTTGGCATCGAAAATGCCCACGGTGCGATAGCCCGCTGCGGCGGCGGTTTGCAGGGCATAGAGGGAGTCCTCCGCCACCAGGCACTGCCGGGGCGGCACGCCCTGGGCCGCCAGGTGATAGATATCCGGCCTGTGCTTGCTGACGCCCAGCTCGCCGGTGGTGTAAATGGCCCGGAAATACGGCAGAAGGCCCAGCCGCTCCAGGGCCCGGGTCACATGGGTCCGGGGACTGGAGGTGGCGGCGGTGACGGCTACGCCCCGGTCCTGTAAAAACGCCAGAGCCTCGTGGGCTCCGTCCTTTTCGGGGACCTCGTTGTAATAAAAGTCCCGCAGCATGGCGGAAAGGCCCGCCAGCACGTCCTCCTCCGGCGGCAGGGGATAGTGGGTCCGGAGATAGTCCGCCCCCTGCTCCATGCTCATGGAGAACAGAAGCTCCCCCAGGCCCGGCTCCGGCGTCAGGCCCCGGCGCAGCAGATACCGGGCTCCCAGGTCCTTCCAGATGGACATGGAGTCCAGCACCACGCCGTCCAGGTCGAATATGGCGGCGCGGATCATGAGCGCAGCATCTCCTCCGTGGCGGCCTTCAGGTCAAGGCTCGCCCGGCGGATGTCCGCCGCGCCGTAGATGGCGCTGATAACGGCGATGCCGCAGATGCCGCTGCCGGAAAGCTGAGACACATTGCCGAGGCTGATGCCGCCGATGGCCACCACGGGGATGGACACGGCCCGGCAGATGGCCTGCAGGGTGTCGTAGGACACGTCGTCGGCGTCGTCCTTGGAGCCGGTGGGGAACACCGCCCCCACCCCCAGATAGTCGGCCCCGTGCTTTTCCGCCAGCAGGGCCTGCTCCACCGTCTGGGCGGATACGCCGATGATCTTGTCCGGCCCCAGCTTCCGCCGGACGTCCAGGGCCTCCATGTCGCTCTGGCCCACGTGGACGCCGTCGGCGTCCATGGCCAGAGCGATGTCCACGTTGTCATTGACGATGAAGGGAACGTGATAGTCCCGGCACAGGGCCTGAAGCTCCCGGGCCTCCGCCAGGAAGGCGGGCTCCGCCAGGGACTTTTCCCGCAGCTGCAGCATGGTGACGCCGCCCCGCAGGCTCTCCTCCACCACGTCCCGGAGGCTGCGGCCATTGAGCCAGTGGCGGTCCGTTACGGCGTACAGCAGCAGGTCCTGCTCAGCGCACTTCATACTTGGCCCCCTTGTCCAGCGCGGCGCCGTCCATGTTGTAGATGGCGTCGATGATGCGGTTGCGGTAGGTGGAGTTGCCGTCCCCCGGGGCCATGCGGCTCCAGCCGGTCTCACCGGCCAGACCCATGGCGCACACGGCAGCGGCGGCGGCCTCCAGACGCCGGTCGGGGTTGGCCACCACAAAGGCGGTCATCATGCCGGACAGCTGGCAGCCGGTGCCGGTGATCTTACCCATCTCCGGCCGGCCGTTGCGGATGACAAAGCAGCGCTGGCCGTCGCTGACCAGGTCGATGGCCCCGGTGACGGCCACGATGGCATGGCTGCGCTGGGCGAAGTCCTTGACAAAGGCCACGGCGGAATCCAGATTCTCGTCGGATACGGCGTCGGACACGTCGGCGTCCACGCCACGGGTTTTGCCGCTGCCCAGGGCCAGGGTCTTGATTTCGGAGATGTTGCCCCGGATCACGGTGAAGGGCAGCTGCTCCATCAGGTCCACGGCGGTGTTGGTGCGCAGGGCGGAGGCGCCGGCCCCAACAGGGTCCAGCAGCAGCACATGGTGCAGCTGCGCCGCCTTCTTCCCGGCCCGGTGCATCCCCTGGATGCTCCGCTGGTTCAGGGTGCCGATGTTGATGTTCAGACCGCCGCAGATGGAGGTGATGTCCTCCACGTCCTCCGGCTCGTCGGACATAATGGGACTGCCGCCGCAGGCCAGCAGAATGTTGGCCACGTCGTTGACGGTGACATAATTGGTGATGTTGTGGACCAGCGGCACCGTGCGGCGGACGCTGTCCAGGCAAATACCCAGCATAAAAATACACTCCTTACAGCAAAAAATGCGGATATGCCCGGTAAAAGGCATATCCGCAATGCGTTATTCGTGCGCTGCGCCGGTATGTCCCTACGTTGGCATTATCCAAATCAGGTTGAAGGGTCAGGGCGATGACAGCCCACTCTCAGCCCGCTGCGGCGAGCTCCCCTGTTGACGTAGGGTATGATAACACCAATTTTCGGGTTTTGCAAGGGAAAATTCGGAATTTTATAGCGGGAGATGGCGAACGGAGTAATCCAGAATGATCTTTTTGCAGCGGGGGCAGTTGAATGCTTCCGCAGCTGCGCCGCCGAAAACGGACGAACCGGAATCCGCCAGCGTGATGGCATCCTTGTTCAGCCAGGACAGCGCGGCCACAGCACCGGCTTCCCGGGACCAGTATACGCCGTCCCGGCTCTGGATGACGCCCGGGGTCATTTCTTCCCCGCAGAAGGGACATTTCATCGGCATAGAGACACCTCCATAATCATCAGATTGGCGAGATTGTAGCATAAAACCGGGGAAAAAGCAAGAAAGGCTTCCTTTTTGAAGCAATCTGTGATATACTGGGCGAAAAATACCCGAAAAGGGAGGGATGCGGGATGAAAATCGGAACGGTGGAGGTGCCCTCGCAGCTGGTGCTGGCCCCCATGGCGGGGGTAACGGACCTGGCCTTCCGGCTGATTTGCCGGGAGCTGGGGGCGGGCCTGACGGTCACGGAGATGGTCAGCGCCAAGGCCCTGTGCTATCAGGACAAAAAAAGCCGGGGCCTGCTGAAGCTGTCCCCCGGGGAGCACCCGGCCAGCGCCCAGATTTTCGGCAGCGACCCCGTGTGCATGGCGGAGGCCGCGTGCATCGCGGCGGAGATCTCCGGGGCGGACCTGATCGACATCAACATGGGCTGCCCGGTGGGGAAGATCGTCTCCAACGGCGACGGCAGCGCCCTGATGCGGGACCCGGAGAAGGCCGCCCGGATCGCCCAGGCGGTGGTGGAGGCCTCGCCGGTGCCGGTGACGGTGAAAATGCGCCGGGGCTGGGACAAGGGCAGCATCAACGCCGTGGAGCTGGCACAGATGCTGGAGCAGGCGGGGGTGTCGGCCCTGGCGGTCCATGGCCGCACCCGGGCCCAGATGTACGCCGGGCAGGCGGACTGGGTCACCATCCGCCAGGTGAAGGCGGCGGTGTCCATTCCGGTGATGGCCAACGGCGACGTGTTTTCGGCGGAGGACGCCGTGAAAATCCTGCACTTCACCGGGGCCGACGCCGTGATGATCGGCCGGGGCTGTCTGGGCAATCCCTGGCTGTTTCAGCAGGCCCAGGCGGCGCTGGAGGGGCAGCCCATCCCGCCGCTGCCGCCCCTGGCCCAGCGGTGCGACACCGCCGTGCGGCAGATCGAGCTGGCGGCCCGGGACAAGGGGGAGCACATTGCCATTCTGGAGGCCCGGAAGCAGTACGCCTGGTATCTCAAGGGCGTGCCCCACGCGGGATATTACAAGGAGCAGATCGTGCGCATGAACACGCTGGAGGATATGTACCGGATCACGGAGGGCATCCGCCGGGACCTGATATAAGGCGGGCCCAAGGAGGAAAAGGAGGAATTCTATGCACAAGAGAAAGCAATGGATCGTGGCGGCGGGGTTGGCCCTGTGCGGGCTGCTGCTGGCTGCGCTGACCCTGGGACGGCCCCGGGATGTTCCCGAGACAAGCCGGGACAGCGCGCCCTGGCCGGTGGTGCGGGTGGTCCCCGCCTGGAACGGCCTCCAGGCGGAAAGAAACGTGTACTGACCCGGCTGGGAGAGAATGCAATTTACTTAAAATCGTGCATAAAATTAGTCAGATGCAAAAAAACGGCCACCTCAATTGACAAAACCGCTGGGGGTATGGTATGCTGAAAACAGCATATCATACGAAGTAAACCACAGGGAACAGGAAAGGAGAACCAGACGATGAAACGCAGGATTTTCACTTTTCTGCTGGCGGCGGCGCTGGTGCTGCTGACCGCCTGCTCCAGCCGGGGCGTGGTGCGTCCTCCTGTCCGTATCGGGGAGGCCATTGGCGAGGCGTCCCTGCTCAGGTCCTATTCCGCTGCGGAGGCTTTTCAGGAGGCCGACGCCGTGGCGCTGGTCCGGGTGGGCGACTGGCTGGGAGAACAGGATGGGGGATTTCCCATCACCTTCTACAAGGCCGCCGTGGTGAAATCCTACAAGGGCGATCTGCCCCGGGAGTTCACCTTGATGCAGAACGGCGGGTCCGCAGGGACCTATGAGGACTATCCGCTGTATACCTGCGGCAATGAGCTGCTGGTGTTTCTGCGGAAGGCCGACGCCGACTATCCCGACGCCTATCAGAGCGTGGGCAGCTTTTCCACCGTGCTGTATGCCGCCGACGCGGTGGACGGCACCCGGTATTATCTGGACCGGTTCGGCCTGATGAGCATGCGGGAGCAGGAGACCGGGGATTCCGCCTTGGAGCAGCCGTTGTCCCGGATGCCGGAGGACACCGTGAAGGAGCTGCGGGCAGACCTGGAAAAGACGGACGCCCTGCTGGCGGAGAGTCTTTCCTCCGGGGAGCGGAAGAATAGTTCCTTTGAAGCCTATGTCTATACCCAGGACGCCCTGGAGACCCTGTTCGCATCGCTGAACCAGGGGTAAGGCCCCGCCCTGCGGGATATATTGTTGGAGGATCACCGCCAATACACACCAAACGCCAAAATAACACACTCCCGGCCGGTGGTCGGGAGTGTGTTATTTTAACGATGATTTACTTCACGATCAGCGTCTGGCCGTCCATCTCCTGGGGGGCGGCCAGGCCCATCACATCCAGGATGGTGGGGGCGATGTCCGCCAGGCGGCCCGGGCGCAGCTGGGTGCCTGCACCGCAGAGGATGAAGGGCACCAGGTTGGTGGTGTGGGCGGTCATGGGGCTGCCGTCGGGCTGGAGCATGACCTCGGCGTTGCCGTGGTCAGCGGTGACCATGGCGATGCCGCCCATTTTCAGGGTGGCCTCCACCACCCGGCCCACGCACTCGTCCACCGTCTCCACGGCCTTGACGGCGGCCTGGAGGACGCCGGTGTGGCCCACCATGTCGCAGTTGGCGAAGTTCAGGATGATGACGTCATACGCGCCGGAGTTGATGCGCTCCACGCACTTGTCGCAGACCTCCCGGGCGCTCATCTCGGGCTGGAGGTCGTAGGTGGCCACCTTGGGGGAGGGCACCAGCACCCGGTCCTCGCCGGGGTACTGCTTCTCCACGCCGCCGTTGAAGAAGAAGGTGACGTGGGCGTACTTCTCCGTTTCGGCGATGCGCAGCTGGGTCAGGCCCATGGAGCTGAGGTACTCGCCCAGGCCGTTTTTCACCGGGATCCGGGGCCAGGCCACCAGCACATTGGGCATGGAGGCGTCGTACTCGGTGTTGCAGACGTAGGTGGTGGGGAAATACTCCCGCTGGAAGCCGTCAAACTCCGGGTCCACAATGGCTCGGGTGATCTCCCGGGCCCGGTCGGGACGGAAGTTGAAGAAAATGATGCTGTCGTTGTCGGAAATGGTGCCCTCCGGGTCGCAGACCACAGGCTCCATAAACTCGTCGGTGACGTCGTTGGCATAGGACTGGGCCACGGCGTCCACGGGGTCGGGATTCTGGATGCCCTCGCCGTAGACCATGGCGTCATAGGCCAGCTGCACCCGCTCCCAGCGGTTGTCCCGGTCCATGGCGTAATACCGGCCCATAACGGTGGCGATTTTGCCCACGCCCAGGGCCTGGCACTTATCCCGGCAGGCGGAGACGAAGTCCCTGCCGCTGGTGGGGGACACGTCCCGACCGTCCAGGAAGGCGTGGACATACACCCGGGTCAGGCCCTTGTTCTTGGCCATCTGCAGCAGGGCGTACAGGTGCTGGATGTGGGAGTGGACGCCGCCGTCGGACAGAAGCCCGTACAGGTGCAGGCTGGAGCCCTTTTCCAAGCAGTCGTCCATGGCCTTGTTGTAGGCGGCGTTTTCAAAGAAGCTGCCGTCGTCGATGGCCCGGGAGATCCGGGGCAGATCCTGGAACACCACCCGGCCGCCGCCGATGTTGGTGTGGCCCACCTCGCTGTTGCCCATCTGCCCGGCGGGCAGACCCACGTCCAGGCCGCTGGCGGACAGGGTGGTGTGGGCATATTCGGCGAAAAGCCGGTCCAGCTGGGGCGTCTGGGCCAGGCTCACGGCGTTGCCGGGGCCGGGGTCGGTGAGGCCGAAGCCGTCCATGATGATCAGGGTAGTAGGCGCCTTGTTCATTGCGGAACCTCCTGTCGATTCGCTTAGTCCTGGTTGGCGGCGTTGATGATCTCCACAAAGTCGGCGGGCTTCAGGGCCGCACCGCCGATGAGACCGCCGTCGATATCGGGCTGGGCCAGCAGCTCGGCGGCGTTGCCGGGCTTCATGGAGCCGCCATACTGGATGGTGATGGAGCGGGCGATACGGGCGCCGTACAGATGGCGCACGGTGGTGCGGATGGAGGTGCAGACCTCGGCGGCCTGCTCGGCGGTGGCGGTCTTGCCGGTGCCGATGGCCCAGATGGGCTCATAGGCGATGACGCACTTGCGCAGCTTCTCGGCGGGGACGCCGGCCAGGGCGGACTTCACCTGCAGGGCGATGAGCTCCATGGTGATGCCCAGCTCCCGCTGCTCCAGGCTCTCGCCCACGCAGATGATGGGATGCAGACCCGCCTCCAGAGCGGCCAGGACCTTCTTGTTGACGGTGAAATCCGTTTCGCCGAAATACTGGCGGCGCTCGGAATGGCCGATGATGACGTATTTGACACCCAGGTCCTTGAGCATGTCGGCGGAAACCTCGCCGGTGTAGGCGCCGGACTTTTCATAGAACATGTTCTGCGCGCCCACGGAGATGCGCAGGTCCTTGAAGGCCTTCAGGGCGGCGGGAATATTCACGAAGGGGACGCACACCACCACATCGCACCACTTGGCGCGGGGCATGATGGCCTTGATGTCGTCGGCAAATTTCTTGGTATCGCTGGCGGTCATGTTCATTTTCCAGTTGCCGGCGATGATGGTCTTGCGGTATCTGCGATTCATAGCGATTCTTACTCCTCTTATCCATATATCTCAAAAGGGTGAAAAGATTCCCCTTTGGTGTCATTTATCCAGCAGGCAGGCCACGCCCGGCAGCTCGATGCCCTCCAGGAACTCCAGGGAGGCGCCGCCGCCGGTGGAAATGTGGGTGATCCTGTCGGCGAAGCCCATCTGCTCCACGGCCGCAGCGCTGTCGCCGCCGCCCACGATGGTGATGGCCCCGCTGTCGGCCAGGGCCTGGGCCATGGCCCGGGTGCCGGCGGCAAACTTTTCAAATTCGAACACGCCCATGGGGCCGTTCCACACCACGGTGCCTGCGCCCCGGACGGCGGCGCAGAAGGTGCGGATGGTCTCGGGGCCGATGTCCAGGCCCTCCATGTCGTCGGGGATGGCGTCGGTGGGCACCACCAGGCTGTCGGCGTCGGCGGAGAACTCCGCCGCGGCCACGGTGTCGGTGGGCAGCAGCAGCTGCACGCCCCGGTCCTTGGCCTTCCGGATCATCTGAAGGGCATAATCCAGCTTATCCGGCTCGCACAGGCTCTTGCCGATGGAGCCGCCCTGGGCCCGGGCAAACGTATAGGCCATGCCGCCGCCAATGATGATGGTGTCGGCCTTTTCCAGCAGGTTGTTGATGACGCCGATCTTGTCGGACACCTTGGCCCCGCCCAGCACGGCCACGAAGGGACGCTTGGGGTTTTCCAGAGCGCCGCCCATGATCTCCAGCTCCCGGGCCACCAGCAGGCCGGACACGGCAGGCAGGAAGGCTGCCACACCGGCGGTGGAGGCGTGGGCTCGGTGCACGGTGCCGAAGGCGTCGGAAACATACAGCTCTGCCATAGAGGCAAGCTCCCGGGCAAACTCGGGGTCGTTCTTCTCCTCCCGGGGGTCGAAGCGCAGGTTCTCCAGCAGCATGATCTGGCCGCCCTGCAGGGCCGCAGCCTTGGCCTTGGCGTCCTCGCCCACGATGTCCTGGGCGAAGATGACCTCCTGGCCCAGCAGCTGGCTCAGACGCTCCGCCACAGGCCGCAGCGTCAGACTGTCCTTCCACTGCCCCTTGGGCTTGCCAAGATGAGAGCAGGCAATGACCGCCGCGCCCCGCTCCAGCAGATACCGGATGGTGGGAAGACTGGCCACAATGCGCTTGTCGCTGGTGATGGCGTGGGTCTCCTTATCCTGGGGCACGTTGAAATCGCAGCGCAGCAGGATCTTCTTGCCTGCCACGTCCACGTCCATGATGGTTTTCTTATTGTAATTCATATCGGTCGCTCCTTTATGAAAATAATACGCGGGATCAATCGGCCATTTCGCCGCAGTGCAGCAGGCCGGGGAAGCCCTGCTGGCGCAGAGCCTCATAGGTCAGCACTGCCACGGAGTTGCTGAGGTTCAGGCTCCGGGCCGGGGAGACCATGGGCAGGCGGATGCAGCGGTCATAGTGGGCCAGGCGGAACGCCTCCGGCAGGCCCGCCGTCTCCTTGCCGAAAAACAGCCAGCAGCCCTCCCGGAACCGGGCCTGGCAGTAGTCCTGGGGGGCCTTGGTGGTGGCCAGCCACAGGTCCTCCGCCGCCTCCGGGCGCCGCCGGAAGAAATCCTCCAGGTTTTCGTAGTCATACACGGACACCAGGCGCCAGTAGTCCAGTCCGGCGCGCTTCACCGCCCGGTCAGAGATGTCGAAGCCCAACGGACGGATCAGATGCAGATCGCAGCCGGTGGCCGCACAGGTGCGGGCAATATTCCCGCAGTTCTGGGGGATTTCCGGCTCAACCAGAACAATATGCACCATTTTCCCGTCCCTCCCTTCGGCCTTTGCCTGACATGACCAGCCTATTGTAATGCAATTCCCTAAAGAATGCAACCGGAAATTGTAAATTTTGGGCATTTTTTCTTAAAACGACAAAAAACCATCTGTGAATTGTATGGGATTTCCGGATTTTGCAGCAGATTTTGCAGACCGGAAAAATTATTGCCAGAAAAAAACGCAAAAATACTGGATTTTCCCGCAGAGCATGATATAATGGGATGGATTATAGAAAGGGGGATGGTTCCCGTGAATTGTGAAATTGCGATTTTCGACCTGAAGGGTGCTCTGGCCCCCCAGGATAAGCCGCTGATGCTGCAGCCTGTTCTGTTCTGCCCGGTGCTGACCTGGGCGGCGCAGGAGCTTATGGACTGCGGCGTGCAGCGGTATTTTATTGTCTGCCCGGAGAAGTGGCGTCAGGAGGTCCTGGACGACCTGCCGGGCTGTGATGTGACGTTTTTTGACCATGCGGAGGCGGCCCTTTCCGCCGCCGGCGGGGACGTGGTAATGGTCCCCGGGCCGGTGGTGCCGGTATACGGCCCGGAGGACGGACGCAGCGTGTATGCCGCCGACAGCCAGGTGCTGCTGGCCCGGCTGCGGGCTGGGACCCCTCTGACCGACTGCCCGGCGGAGGCGGCAGGCGTCCGCTCCCTGTGGAGGCCCCAGGCCCTGGCCCCGGCCTTCCGGCCCTTTGACTCGGCGGCGGCGCTGGCGGCGGCCATGCCGGACGCCCGGGAGCTGATCCTGCGGCGGCTGGCGGAAAACGGCGTCACCGTGGTGGACCCCGCCGCCACCTATGTGGACCCCCGGTGCTCCGTGGCCCCGGGCGTCACCCTGCTGCCGGGGACCATCCTGCGGGGACACACCGCCGTGGACCGGGACAGCGAGATCGGTCCCAACTCCATGCTCCGGGACTGCCGGATCGGCCAGCGCACCACCGTGAATGCCTCCCAGCTCAATGAGAGCACCGTGGGAAGCGACACCACCGTGGGGCCCTTCACCTATGTGCGCCCGGGGTGCACCATCGGCGACCACTGCCGGGTGGGGGACTTTGTGGAGGTGAAGAACTCCGTCATCGGCGACGGCACCAAGATCAGCCACCTGACCTATGTGGGCGACAGCGACGTGGGCCAGCGGGTGAATTTCGGCTGCGGCACCGTCACCACCAACTACGACGGCCACAAAAAGTTCCGCTGCACCATCGGCGACGACGTGTTCCTGGGCTGCAACACCAACCTCATCGCGCCGGTTACCGTGGGGGACCGGGCCTATACCGCCGCCGGGTCCACCGTTACCGACGACGTGCCCGATGGGGCGCTGGCCATCGCCCGGACCCGGCAGACCAACAAGCCCGGCTGGGCCGACCGCCTGCACAGCCTGTGGAAAAAGGACAAGTGAGGCTGTCGAAAAGCCCGGAAATCTTCCGCCATCGGAAAGGAAGATAGTTACGAAAGAAATCCATCAGGGGTGTCTTTCGTTTGCAATCACAGGTTTTTCAGAACTTAAAAAGTTCTGAAAAACCGCACGCAAATTTTCAAAAAAGTTTTTTGAAAATTTGAAGTGAGTATCGGCGTCAGCCGTCTCAGATAGATCAGTACCAAGAGAGATTTTTTTGAGTAAGATAGAAAGCGAGTGTGTAAAGAAATGATTTCTCATGGCAAGGACATCAAGGTGTTCACCGGTAACTCCAATCCCGCTCTGGCAAAGGAGATCTGCCAGATCATCGGCACCAAGCTGGGCGAGTCTGAGGTAAAGACCTTCGCCGACGGCGAGGTGTCCGTCTCCCTGTACGAAACCGTCCGCGGCAGCGACGTGTTTCTCATCAACTCCACCTGCAAGCCCGTCAATGACAGCCTCATGGAGCTGCTGATCATGATCGACGCCTGCCGCCGGGCCTCCGCCGGGCGCATCACCGCCGTGATCCCCTATTTCGGCTATGCCCGCCAGGACCGCAAGGCCAAGAGCCGCGATCCCATCTCCGCCAAGCTGGTGGCCAACATGATCGTGGCCGCAGGCGCGGACCGGGTGCTGACCATGGACCTGCACGCCAGCCAGATCCAGGGCTTCTTCGACATCCCCGTGGACAACCTGCTGGGCAACCCCGTCTTTGTGGACTACTACGCCAAGAAGTTCGGCGAGCGGGCCGAGGACATGGTGGTGGTGTCCCCCGATGTGGGCTCCGTGGCCCGGGCCCGGACCTTCGCCCAGAAGCTGCACATGAACCTGGCCATCGTGGATAAGCGCCGCCAGAAGGCCAACCAGTGCGAGGTTATGAACGTCATCGGCGACGTGGCCGGCAAGGACTGCATCCTGTTTGACGACATGGTGGATACCGCCGGTTCCCTGTGCAACGCCGCCAAGGCCATCGTGGAGGTGGGCGGCGCCAGGAACGTGTATGCCTGCGCCAGCCACGGCGTGCTGTCCGGCCCGGCTCTGGAGCGGCTGGAGGGCAGCAACATCACGGAGCTGGCCCTGCTGAACACCATTCCGGAGACCCAGGGCGCCGGGTGCAGCAAGATCAAGTATCTGTCCGTGGCCCCCATGTTCGGCGAGGCCATCGAGCGGATTTATCAGGAAATTTCCATTGCCAAGCTGTTCAACTGAGCATTTTTGTGATATAATAACCGGGCGATTTTTTCGCCCGGTTATTTTTACCGGCAGTTTTCCGATACAGGGGGATGTGACGCTATGTTTTTTCATCGCAGCGGCGGCGGGATCAGCTGGCTGCTGGTTGGCCTGGGGAATCCCGGGAACCAGTACGCCGCCACCCGGCACAACATGGGCTTTATGGCCCTGGACCGTCTGGCGGACCGGGAGGGCTTCCGCTTCAATAAGCTGCGCTTCCGGGCCTGGACCGGCCAGTGGAAGGTGGGGGACCAGCAGGTGCTGGTGATGAAGCCCCAGACCTATATGAACCTGTCCGGCGAGTCTGTGGGCGAGGCGGCCCGGTTTTATAAGATCCCGGCGGACCATGTGCTGGTCATCAGCGACGACGTGTCCCTGCCTGCCGGGAAGCTGCGGATCCGGGGCGGCGGCAGCGCCGGAGGGCACAACGGCCTGAAGAATATCATCCAGCACCTGGGCACCGACAAGTTCCCCCGCATCAAGGTGGGAGTCGGCTCCCCCCGGCCCGGAGAGCACGACATGGTGGACTGGGTCATGGGCAAGCCCATGGGTGAGGACCGGACGGCGGCGGAGGATGCCCTGGACCGGGCAGGCGAGGCGGCCAAGACCCTGATCACAGAGGGCATCGACCGGGCCATGAACCGGTTCAATTGACCATTTTAAGTTCTGTTACAGCTTCGGGGCGTATACTACAGTCGTATACGCCCCCGAGCGCGCTGCGGAGGAAGGGAGGTGCCCGGTGAAGGCGCTGATGAAGGAGCTGCTGCGCCTGACGGAGGTGCGGCAGCTGACAGAGGACGTAGAAAACGGCGTAAGCCCGGTGCTGATCACCGGCGTAAGCCCGGTGCACCGGGCCCAGGTGGAGGCGGCCCTGCATCTGAAGACCCGGCGGCCGCTGGTGGTGCTGTGTCCCGACGAGCGGGAGGCCCGGCGGCAGGCCGGTGACCTGCGGGTGCTCACCGGGGAGGAGCCGCTGGTGCTGCCAGCCCGGGAGCTGCAGTGGCGGCCCATGGAGGCCAGCCGCCAATGGGAAAACCGGCGGCTGGCGGCTCTGTACCGCCTGGGAAGCAGCCCCGTGGTGGTGACCACCCCGGAGGCCCTGGTGCAGCGGTGCATCCCGCCCCGGGTGCTGGAGCGGACGGTCCTGACCCTGGCCGTGGGCCAGCGGTGGGACCTGGGGGACCTGGCCCGGCGGCTGGCCGGAGCCGGATACACCCGGTGCGACCAGGTGGAGGGCCCGGGACAGTTCGCCCTGCGGGGCGGCATCCTGGACGTGTTCTCCCCGGGGATGGAGCAGCCGGTGCGCTGCGAATTTTTCGACGACGAGATCGACTCCCTGGGCATTTTCGACACCGCCACCCAGCGGCGGGTGGAAAACCGCCGGGAGGCCCTGCTGCTTCCGGCGGCGGAGGTGCTGCCGGCCTGGCAGGAGGGCCAGGCGGAGCAGGCGGCCCTGCGGCTGGAGGCCGCGGTGAAGCGCCTTGCCCGGAGGCAGGGCACCCAGGCCCTGCGGGAGCTGCTGACCGCCGACGCCGCCCGTCTGCGCCAGGGCATGGCCCCCAACGGCCCGGACCGGTGCCTGGCGGCGGTGTATCCGGAAAAGACCACGGCTCTGGACTATCTGCCCGAAAACGCCCTGGTATGCGTGGAGGAAAGCGGCCGGACGGCGGAGGCCCTGCGGGGCTGGCTGTGGCAGCTGAAGGAGGACGTGTCCGCCGGAATGGAGGCGGGCTTTCTGGCCGGGGAGCTGGCGGATTTCGCCGCCTCGGAGCAGGAGCTGGCGGCCCGGCTGGAAAAGCGCCCCACGGTGCAGCTGGACAGCCTCACCACCGGCCGGCAGCTGCTGGCTCCCAAGGACCTGTTACAGCTGACGGCCAAGCAGCTGTCCAGCTACGGCGGGTCCCTGGAGCTGGCCTGCACGGACCTGACCCACTATCTCACCGCAGGCTACCGGGTGATGGTGCTGTGCGGCGGAGAGGTTCGGGCCAGGAACCTTCGCCAGATGCTGGCAGAGCGGAAGATCCCCGCCACGGTGGACCTGACCGGGGAAAAGTCCCCGGAGAAGGGCACGGTGCTCATCGCCGTGGGCGCCCTCTCCGCCGGGTGCGAATACCCGGAGGGGCGGCTGGCGGTGCTGACGGAGGGGCAGCTGACCACGCCCCTGTCCGGCCGGGCCAAAAAGCCCCGGCCCAAGCGGGACAGCAATCAGCAGAAGCTCCACTCCTATACGGACCTGACCCCCGGAGACCTGGTGGTCCACGCCCACCATGGCATCGGCCGGTTCGTGGCCATGCTGCGCCTGCCGGTGGACGGGGTGGAGAAGGACTATATCAAGATCGCCTACGCCGGGCAGGACGTGCTGTACGTCCCGGCCACGTCCCTGGACCTGGTCAGCAAGTATATCGGCCCCGGCGAGGACAACGAGCGCACCAAGCTCAACAAGCTGGGGGGCACCGAGTGGGCCAAGACCACCCGGAAGGCCAAGGCCGCCGCCAAGGACCTGGCGGAGGGGCTGATCCGGCTGTATGCCCAGCGGCAGCGGCTGGCGGGCCACGCCTTCTCCCCGGACAGCCCCTGGCAGCAGGAGTTTGAGGACGCCTTCCCCTATACGGAAACCGACGACCAGCTCCAGGCCATCCGGGACATCAAGGCCGACATGGAGCAGCCCCGGCCCATGGACCGGCTGCTGTGCGGCGACGTGGGCTACGGCAAAACCGAGGTGGCCCTGCGGGCGGTGATGAAGTGCATCATGGACGGCAAGCAGGCCGCCATTCTGGTGCCCACCACCGTTCTGGCCCAGCAGCACTATGCCACGGCGGTGAACCGCTTCCGCTCCTTCCCGGTGAACATCGAGGTGCTGTCCCGGTTCCGGACCCCGGCCCAGGTGCGGGACATTCTGGCCCGGACCCAGGCGGGAAAGGTGGACCTGCTGATCGGCACCCACAAGCTATTGCAGAAGGACCTGCAGTTTCACGACCTGGGCCTGCTGGTCATCGATGAGGAGCAGCGCTTCGGCGTGACCCACAAGGAAAAGCTCCGGGAGCGGGCCAAACAGGTGGACACCCTGACCCTGTCCGCCACCCCCATTCCCCGGACCCTGAACATGGCTCTGTCCGGCATCCGGGACATGAGCACCATCGAGGAGCCGCCCCACGACCGCCAGCCGGTGCAGACCTATGTGGTGGAGCATGAGTGGCCCGTCATCGCCGAGGCCATCCGCCGGGAGCTGAGCCGGGGCGGGCAGGTGTACTACCTGCACAACCGGGTGGAGAACATCGAGTCCACCGCCGGGCGGCTGCGCCAGTGGCTGGGGGAGGACGTGGCCATCGGCATTGCCCACGGGAAAATGGCCGAGCGGGAGCTCAGCTCCGTGATGCAGCAGATGGCCGACGGCGAAATCCAGGTGCTGGTGTGCACCACCATCATCGAAACCGGCATCGACATCCCCAACGTGAACACCCTGATCATCGAGGACGCGGACCGGCTGGGCCTGTCCCAGCTGCACCAGATCCGGGGCCGCATCGGCCGCAGCGCCCGCCGGGCCTATGCGTACCTGACCTATCGCCCCGGGAAGGTGCTGACGGAGGTGGCCTCCAAGCGGCTGTCCGCCATCCGGGAGTACGTCACCTTCGGCTCCGGCTTCCGCATCGCCATGCGGGACCTGGAGATCCGGGGGGCGGGCAACCTGCTGGGGCCGGAGCAGTCCGGCTATCTCATGAGCGTGGGCTATGATATGTATCTGAAGCTGCTGAACGACGCGGTGCTGGAGCAGCAGGGCCGGGGCCGGGATATCCGCCCCGACTGCTCGGCGGACCTGGCCACCTCGGCCCACATTCCGGAAAAATATGTGTCCTCTCCCCGGCAGCGGATGGACCTGTACCGCCGGATGGCGGCCATCCGCACCACTGAGGAGGCCTCGGACCTGGTGGACGAGCTGACGGACCGTTACGGCGACCCGCCCAAGGCGGTGATGGCCCTGCTGGACGTGGCCCTGCTGCGGGCCGCGGCGGCGGAGGTGTTCATCACCGATATCACCCAGAAGGCCGGTGTGGTGGCCTTCACCTTTGACAGCCGGGTGGATGTGCCCAGCCTGATGGCCGTGTGCACCATGCCGGGCTATCGCAGCCGCCTGCGGCTGTCCGCCGGAGAGCCGCCCCGGCTGCAGCTGCACCTATCCCCGGGGGAGGACGCCCTGGCCGCCGCCGGGAAGCTGACGGAGGAGCTGCGGCTGAAAAAAGAAGAACTGGGCAAAGCCCATGAAGGAGGAGCAACATGAAAAAATCCCTGATCCGTCTGGCCGCCTCGGTGGTCCTGTCCGTGGCGCTGGTGGCGGCGATCTCCGCCAGCGGGATCCTTACCAATGGCCACCGCAGCGACGGCCTGTTTTACCAGGCCTCCGGCATCCGGCCGGACGCGGAGCTGCTGACCGTCAACGGCGAGACCATCGACGCCGAGGAGTATCTGTACTGGGTGGCCTACGACTGCGAGTATCTGTCGGCCAACGTGTCGGACCTGGACTTTGACGCGGAGCTGTCCGACGGCATGACCTACGGGGCCTATGCCAAGCAGGACGCCTTGGAGACGGTGAAGCTGTACGCCGTGATCCGCCAGTGGGCCAGGCAGGGGAACGTGACCCTGACCGACTCCGACCGGGAGGCCCTGGAAAAGCAGCGCCAGCAGTATATCAACTACTACGGCAGCCAGGAGGCCTATCTCAAGCAGATCCAGGGCATGGGCGTGTCGGAGACCATGTTCGACAGCATCAACCAGGGGTACTATCTGTACGCCGGGGTGCGCCAGGCTTTCTGCACCGAAGGAAGCGCCCTGTATCCCGCCCAGGAGGACATCGACGCCCTGGCCAAGGACAGCGGCTACGCCACCTGTCTGCTGCTGTACTGGCCCCTGGACGGCGAGGACGATGACAACACCCGCCTGGCGGCGGAGAGCTTCGCCCAGCAGCTGCGGGATTCCCAGGACGTTGCCGCCACCTATCTGGACCTGGCGGCCCAGCTGGGCATGGAGAACGTGACGGAGGAGGGAGTCACCGCCTCCGCCGGGGACATGGGCGAGACCCTGGCCGCCGCCGTGGCGGCCCTGGAGCCGGGCCAGGTCAGCGGCGTCATCGAGACCGATAAAGCCCTGTATGTGGCGGTGGGCCGGGAGCTGAACCAGTCCGCCGTGGTGAACGCCCTGTTCGAGGCCCGGATCAAGGACGCCGTGGCAAACGCCCAGGTGGACTACAACAGCCGCCTGTATAACAAGCTCAACGTGGGCGACTTCTATACCAAGCTCCAGGAGGCCCGGGCGGCCTTGTCATAAAATTAACCAGCTTGTTAATTTTTAGTCAAACTACCAAAGAAATCCGGTCAAATCCTGTTCAGTTCCACGATTTTTGCGATTCGGAGCAATCTGGGGTTGACTATTCGCCCCAAAATGACTACGATATAGGTACAGAGTAGAACCCTAAAACAAAATGTAGGAGGAAATTACCACTATGAAAGATTTGTATGTCGTCAATTGCTGCCGTACCGCTATCGGCTCCTTCGGCGGTTCCCTGAAGAACACCCCCGCCGCCGAGATGGGCGCCGTGGTGGTGAAGGAGGCCCTCAAGCGTGCCAATATCGCCCCCGAAAACGTGGATGAGGTCATGTTCGGCTGCATCCTGACCGCCGCCCAGGGCCAGAACGTCGCCCGCCAGGTGGCCATCAAGGCCGGTATCCCCTATTCCGTTCCCGCTTACACCGTGGGCATGGTCTGCGGCTCCGGCATGAAGTCCGTCATCGAGGGCGCCCGCTCCATCCTGGCCGGTGATTCCGACGTGGTGGTCTGCGGCGGCACCGAGAACATGAGCGCCGCTCCCTTCGCCTCCCTGGACGCCCGCTGGGGCGCTCGCATGGGCGACAAGAAGCTGGTGGACACCATGATCAAGGACGGTCTGTGGGACGCCTATAACAACTATCACATGGGCACCACCGCCGAGAACATCAACGACATCTGGGGCATCACCCGCGAGGAGCAGGACGCCTTCGCCGCCGCCTCCCAGCAGAAGACCGAGGCCGCCCAGAAGGCCGGCCGCTTCGACGACGAGATCGTCCCCGTGATGGTCAAGGTCAAGAAGGAAATGGTCCCCTTCGCCAAGGATGAGTATCCCAAGGCCGGCGTCACCAAGGAAGGCATCGCCAAGCTGCGCGGCGCGTTCCCCGTCAGCCCCGAGTCCCCCAATCCCCAGGTGGTGAACACCTTTGAGCCCACCGGCATCCAGGAAGCCGCCGACAAGGGTCAGCCCCGGGTCACCGCTGCCAACGCCTCCGGCATCAATGACGGCGCTGCCGCCATCGTGCTGGCTTCCGGCGAGGCCGTGGAGAAGTACGGTCTGAAGCCCATGGCCAAGCTCATCGGCTGGGGCCAGGGCGGCGTGGATCCCAAGATCATGGGCGTGGGCCCCGTGCCCGCTTCCCGCCAGGCTCTGAAGAAGGCCGGCCTGACCATCGACGACATCGACCTGGTGGAGGCCAACGAGGCCTTTGCCGCCCAGTCCATCGCCGTGGCCCGCGAGCTGCACT
>OJNX01000286.1_pt1 | contig 35789 bp, 32 predicted proteins | sample 1598021 | NCBI WGS metagenome assembly OJNX01 (sample SAMN01915227, study PRJEB22387) | human gut metagenome | isolation source: stool | host: Homo sapiens | place: USA | reverse complement strand
GCAACGGCGGTTCACGACCTGTAATCCGATTTCCGATACTGCGAAAAGGGCAATATCCTCCGGGGTGTTGCCCTTTTTCTTTTCTAAGGCGCTGTTTTCGAACCGTCCAATCCCCTCGAGGCAGTCGCAAAAATGATTCCGTCTTTTGCGCCCTTAATTCCGGAAACTACAGAACGTATTTCGAGATAGCACTCTCAAACAGAGCAACATAGAGTGCGGCGCCGGGTCTCTGACTGAGATTCTGAAACGGACGCTTCAAAAGCCTCGAGGTATTTCCGATTGCGAACTTCTTGAGAACGCCGCTAACCACCTTAAAGAGCAACGGTGTGGTCTGACAGGCAAAAGCAACGAGAACCTGTCGGCACCCTCTTTTGAGACCGCACGCACCTTGACGCTCCGGAAAGAAACCCAAAGATTCGATTAGGAACCTGCTTTCGGCAAAGAAGTCTTCTCACGCCTCGAAGAACTCTTAGGGCTTGCTGTTGCTTGGCGTTCTGCCGCAGACTTCATGGCGACTTTTGCAGCCGAGGCTTTTCGGCTAGCCGTCGCTTTCGCCTTGCCCGAGGATTTAGCCGGCTTTTTCGGAGCCGGTGTTCCCGTGGTTTTCTCAGCTTTTTTCGCTTGAGCAACTCGAACAGCGCTTTGTTTTGCCGGCTTGGTCTTGGGTGTTGCCTTCGCAGGCTTTTTCACAGGGGCCGCTTTCGGCCTCAGACTCTTTTTCGTCGCAGAGCTCTTTTTCGAAGCGGTCGTCTTTTTGCCGGTCTTCTTTTTCTGAGTACCGGTCGCTGCAGCTTTCGGAGCAGCTTTGCCCTTACCCTCGGACTTTTTAACCTTCTCGGGCGCAGGGGCGTTTTGCGCCTTGAGGCTTGCAATCACTTCGGCCTGCTTTTTAACAAGGTCTTGCAGTTTTTTCACATCCTCGGGGCTAAATCCGATGCTTTTAACTTCCCGTCCGCTGTGTATCACATGATTCGGAAGACCGACGGACACCCCGTCTCCTAACGACTTTAGGACAACGGCACTCGGTCCGATTTGCGCATTTTCGCCGACCGTCACACCGCCCAAAATTTGTGCTCCGGCGCCGATGACGACATTGTTCTTAATCGTCAACTTGGCGTTTTCTTTGCCGATGTCGGTCCCGCCGATGGTCGCGCCCTGATAGATTGTGCAATCGTCGCCGATTTGCACGGAATTGCCGATGACGACACCCATGCCGTGATCGATAAAGACGCGCCGCCCGATTTTGGCAGCCGGGTGGATGTCCACACCGGTAAAAAAGCGCCCTAAGGAACTGACGACTCGCGCCGTGGTCGTCCAGCCCTGGATGTAACACCAGTGCGCCGCCCTGTGAAACTGCAGAGCATGAAAACCCGGATAGCACAACGCCACCTCAAGGCGGCTTTCGGCCGAGGAATCCTTCTCGTAAATCGTCTGCAAATCTTCTTTGATTAAGTCAAACATGGGGTGTGCCTCTTACGGGATTACGTGTGCCTTAATTGTATTGACGCAATGGCCCCTTTTGGGGCTTTTGCCCGAAATTTTTGGCACCTCTTACGAGGCCTTTTTGGCCGCATTTCGAAGGGCATCCTTGCGCCCGATTCGCTCGCGTTTGGGGCAAATCACGGCGGCACAAATGCCCCGGAGCATATCCACGTCGCTTTGCGTTAAATGCGCGCGTGTAAAAAAGCGTCTTGAAATTTCCATCAGGTTTTTGGGCTCTTTCGGGTCAAGTGCCCCGCAGGCCATCATGGCTTTTTCCCAGTGAGCAAAAAAGCCCTCGAGAGCGGCAACACCGGCCGGCTCCTCGTGGTCGAATCGATCTTGCCACGCGTAAAGCTCTCCGGTGTGGTTTTCAACCTTTAAAAGAGCGAGCTCCATTTCGTAAGCCGTAATCTGTACGGCCTGGGCTAGATTCAAACTCGGGCTCGCGGGGTTGGCGGCAATGGCAGAACACGCCTGACATAGTGCCATTTCTTCATTTGTCAGCCCCGATCGCTCGCACCCGAAAACAAAAGCAATCTTGGTTTTTGCTCCGGGCGAGTCCTTTAAAAGCGAAGCCGCCCGTAAAACGCTCGTGCGCAAATCTTCCATCGGAGGACCGAATTCGCGGTTATAACCGGAAAGCGCAAAGGCAAAAAGAACATCGTCAAGCGCCTCCGAAAGCGTGGCAAACGATGTGGACTTTTCCAGGACATCGACCGAACTTGTTGCCAAGGCCACGGCATCGGGGTGTACTCGGTACTCGGAATACTTCGGACAAACCACGCGCAGGTCCGTAAAACCCATGGTTTTAATCGCTCGCGCGGCCGAGCCGATGTTGCCCGGGTGACTCGGTTCTGCGAGAACAAAACACACGCGACACGACAAGTCCGATACGTCCTTCAAGATCGATTTCCTTTAAAATATTCGGCAACCGCATTCTAACTGCGCCGACCCGAAGTTTTTTCGAGCCGGCTCGTTTTATCACTGAGTACTTATTTCGTATGTCTTCGGCACAACTGGAAATCGCAACACGCGCCGCGCTTTACGCCGGAAAAATCATCAACCGCGAGTCCTTGCGACTCGACCAAATCGAAATTCGGGAAAAAGCTCAATTCGACTATGTTACGCAAGCCGATATCGATTGCGAGAACTCGATTTGCGAAACCTTGCACCGATACTTTCCGCACGACACGATTCTGACGGAAGAAAGCGGAACGAAATTTTCGGGAACCGATGAAAATCTGTGGATTGTCGATCCTTTGGACGGAACAACCAACTTTTTGCACGGGTTTCCGCAATATGCCGTTTCCATTGCCCTGACGCAGCGCGGTCGCGTTGTTGTCGGTGTGGTCTACGACCCGGTGCGCAACGAACTCTTTACGGCCGAACGCGGCAAGGGTGCGTTTTTAAATAACAAACGCATTCGTGTCTCCGGCTGTCGCGACATGGGGCGCGCGCTCATCGGAACGGGATTCCCCTTCCGTCGAAACGACAACTACACGGACTTTCTCCCGAAGTTCGAACGGGTGGCACGTGCAGCGGCAGGCCTCAGGCGTGCCGGCTCAACAGCCTTAGATTTGGCGTACGTTGCCTGCGGGCGCTTAGACGGCTACTGGGAAGCTAATGTCCACAGCTGGGATATTGCAGCCGGGACACTCCTTGTTTTGGAAGCAGGAGGCCTTGTGACCGATCTATTCGGCGAGGAAAAGTTCCTGGAATTAGGTAACGTGTGCACGGGAACGCCGAAGATTTTTGCCGAGCTCCTGATGAAAGTGACGGAGGCGAAAACTCCGGCCACTCCGGAAAACTAACGCCCCATGGCCGAAATTCCAACCGACAATTCGTCCCCCGGTGCTGCCGACCCGTACGCCGGACACACGCCCTTGATGCGTCAGTACTTTGCGCTTCGCGATCAGCACCCCGGGGTTTTGCTTTTGTTTCGCCTCGGTGACTTTTACGAAACATTCTTTGACGATGCCGTTCGAATTTCGCGCCTGTTGGGTTTAACGTTAACGCGGCGAGGCAACCACAACGGAAAGCCCATTCCGATGGCAGGCATCCCCGCAAGTACCTTAGAGCAGTATCTGGCTCGCCTAGTGCGGCACGGGGAGTCGGTAGCCATTTCCGAGCAGACCGAAAGCGCCGGCGCCGACAAGTCGTCAATGATGGAGCGGCGCATCGTACGCATCGTCACGCCCGGGACTCTCACCGACAATGCGCTTTTAAGTGAAAAAGCCGATTCGGTGCTTTTGGCTATTGCGCTCCCGAAACTTAAAACCAGTGAAATCGGTCTTATTTGGATCACTCTGACAAACGGTCGCTTTTGCGCCACCCCCGCGTATTCGAGTGATGTAGCCGATACGCTCACCCGCATCAATCCCTCGGAAATCCTCGTGAGTGAAAAAGGGCGCGCCGTCCTTAAGGACTTGGGGCTCCCCGGAACCGTCACGGAACTTCCGGACTGGCACTTTGATGCCGAACGCGGACGAGAACGCTTAAAAAAGATGTTTTCCCTTGCCTCGCTCGAATGTTTCGGCGTTGAGCGAGACACGACGATTCTTGCCGCAGCCAATGCGCTTTTGGACTACGTCTCCGAAACACAGTGTGAAACCACGCCCTTTATCGAGCCATTGAGTTTGGAGTCGCAAAGCGCCTTTATCGGACTGACGGCTGAAACGCGACGCAATCTGGAAATCGACACCTCGCTGCATGAAGGGGACGGTCCGACCCTTTTTTCTACATTAGATACCTGTAAAACCGGCATGGGAAGCCGCCTGCTCCGGAGTTACCTGACGCACCCGGTACGCGATGCCGTTTTAGCAAAGGAGCGCCATCAAGCCGTCGCCGTTTTGCTCAACAAAGACGCCACGGCTTTGTCGCTTGAAGACCTTCTTAAAACACTTCCCGATATTGAACGCATTGCCGGACGGATTGCGCTTAAAAGCATCCGTCCGAAGGAAGCCGCTGCCCTTCGCGATGCACTGCCGACGATTGAAAACATCGCACAGCTTCTCACAGCTCTTTCCGAAAGCGCTCTGATCTCGGAATTGACGGGGGCTCTTAGCCTCAATGCGGACTTACAAAAGACACTCAAAGACGCACTCCTAGAAGACCCGGCACCCCTTCTTCGCGAAGGCGATGTCATTCGCAGCGAAGCCGATGCGGAACTTGCTGCCTTGCGCGCGATGCGGGATAACGCCGGCAGTTTTCTCATTGATTTGGAAGCCCGCGAAAAAGAGCGCACAGGCATCTCCACCCTTCGCGTGCAATACAACCGCGTCTCGGGCTACTACATCGAAGTTTCGCGCGGACAAGCCGAAAACGTTCCCGATGACTATCGGCGGCGTCAGACCTTAAAAAACACCGAGCGTTTCATTACGCCGGAATTAAAAGAATATGAAGACAAAGCACTAAGTGCCAAAGAGCGCGCGCGGGCTTTGGAAAAAGAGCTCTGGGATCATCTTGTTGAGGCGCTTGCCGTCTATGTCGAGCCCCTTTTAGCGGCAGCCAAAACTTTGGCAACAATCGATTTGCTGGCCGCCTTTGCCCGGCACGCCTTGGAGTGCAACTGGATTCAGCCCGAGTTGACACACGCCGAGGGTCTGGAGATTCTCGGTGCGCGGCACCCGGTTATCGAAAAGACGCTCGAGCACTATGTTCCCAATGACTGCGTCCTGTGCCCCGGACGGCGCCTGATGGTTATCACCGGGCCGAACATGGGCGGAAAGTCCACCTACATGCGCTCGGTGGCCTTAATTGTGCTTTTAGCGTACGCCGGTTCGTTTGTTCCGGCTAAAGCCGCCCGCATCGGACCGATTGACAAAATTCTCACGCGCATCGGCGCCTCCGATGACCTGACGCACGGGCGCTCGACTTTCATGGTGGAAATGACCGAAGCCGCGGCAATCTTGCACGAGGCGACGGAACACTCGCTTGTCCTCATGGACGAAATCGGGCGCGGCACATCCACGGCCGACGGTTTGAGCCTGGCGGCAGCCATTGCCACGGAACTGGCGCAAAAGACTCAAAGTTGGACGCTTTTTGCGACCCACTACTTCGAACTTACGGAACTTGTGCATACGCTCTCGCAAGCCGTTAACGTCCATGTGTGTGCCGAACAAAGCGGCGGATCGGTTGTTTTCCTCCATGACATCAAGGAGGGTCCTGCCAGTCGCTCCTACGGCATTGCCGTCGCAAAACTTGCCGGCATCCGTCCTTCGGTGATTCGGCGCGCGCAAACGTATTTAAAGCGTATCGAAGACAGGGCCGTTCAAATCGACGGGCAGCCGGATTTATTTGCCGGTGCACAAGACGATGTTGAGCCGACACCCAAAGAGGCCCCTTCAACTGGGAAAGAGGCCGCCTTTATTGAGGCTCTTACCCAGATTCAGGTTGATTCGCTCTCCCCGCGCGAGGCACTCAATCTTATCTACGAACTTCAAAGCGAAGCGGCAAAACTAAAAACCGGCGAGAAGACCGACTAGCCTCCCTTTCACTCCGATTGCGGCGACCGATTTTTTTCCTCTCATTTAAAGAAACGGCGTCATGTAGACGGGAAGGTAAAGAATCCCCCCTTCCCGCTTGTAGTCCTTTGTGCTGAGGATGACTTTCTCGGCAATCCTATCTGAGTATTTTTCGCAAAAATTATCCAAGGACGCATGGCGCAGGTTACTCCCCGGCTTGACCTCAATCGGACAAACCTTATTGTGACGAGCAATCAGAAAATCGATTGCGTAGTTCTTACTGCCCGACCGATTCGGGAACGTGTGATAAAAAAGTTTGTGACCGCTCGCCGTCAGCATTTGCGCCACGATATTTTCGTACAAGTAACCGAGACTTTCGGCTCTCTTATCGTTCAGTATTTTTTGATACAGGGTGTTTTCCGTGAACGTCTTGTTTTCAAACATTAACGTGGTAAAAAGCCCCGTGTCGGAAAGAAATAACATGAACTACCGCGCACTTACGCGCACGGTTTCATAGGAGCGTACTCCCATTTCTAACAGTTGACGGACATCCGCACGTGCATGCAGATTCCGTACAACTGTGGGCGTGTTCACTAAGACGCCCCCATCGAGTTCGAGTAACTTCTTGAGCCACTCATCCCCGAGTTCTTTTCGACCGATATTGGCAGCGCCGTTGACGTCGGCATTGATCAGAAATCCTTCTTTCGTTCGATAGAGCCCGCGCTTGATTCGCTTCCCGGAAAAAACAGTCTTCGCTTTTGTTTCCTTTGGATCAAAGTTCGGAATTGCATCCATGTCCATTGCACTGGCTTGAGATGTGTAGCTTTCCTCCCGAACCGTAACCTCAATGCCATATTCCTCGGCTTTGTACCGGATCATGTCCACAAACCTACCGTGCGGTAGCATCACGAAGTTCTGGTTGTTGCGCTTGCCGATATGGACACCCTTCTTCCAGTCCTTGTTGACGCCGATGACGATGTGCCCCAAGTCGTGAGCCAGACAAAAATGAATGACCAAGTGACTGGCTTTGTGCATCAGGTCATGCATCTGCCGATAGCGCTTGGCTCCTTTGATGCGAATGTGTTCGCAGTGTCCTTTGCTTCGAAGTTCGGATACTTGCTTGTTGTAGTTCTGATTGAGGCTCTTTAACACTTTGCCCTTGATCAAAAACGGCTTGATGCCGGGTTTGGTCGAAACGAAAGTTGCAAAATTATCGATGCCCAAATCACAAAACAAGGCCTCATTGGAATTCAAAGAGACGCTTTCTGATGTTTGTTTTTCCTCCTTTTTGACCCGATAGGTCAATTCCACAATGAAGGTGTTTCCCATCGGGATGATTCTCAAATCACCGGCCATCGCTTCCGGCGCTTTGGCATTGAACTCCTGATTCTCACAGCAAGGAACATTTATCGGAGTGAAGCCGACGGCCTCGCCTCCGGTAATCATCAGTTGGTGATTGCGTATCCTGTAGCCGTTGCGCCCGACATAAAAGACTCGATATTTCCTTTTGTAGCCGGGAAGTTGCGGTTTACCGCGGAACTTTTCGGGATGCTTGAAGTATTCGGATGTTGCCTTGGCAAATCCTTTGAACTGTTTGGCAATGACTTGGCCTTGTCGTTGCGCTGAAGCTGCCGACGGCATGGCGCGATAGTCGTTGAAATATTGACGCTTAAGTTCGGCATCGAGTTCTTGTCGTGTGAAAACCGGTTCCTTGTCAAAATAGCGATGACGCAGTAAGTAGACTGCACAATTGCCGAGTTTGCGCGACAACGAACAGAGCCTGTGGCAGGCTTGCCAGTTCGCGTTACTCTTTCGTATCACGTATCGCTCTACTTTTTGATGCATATGCAACTTGTAACCGGAGCACACAGTGTTTTCAACCTCAAGGCTCACATAGTCTTCGTCGTAGCTTATCGACGAAAAGCCATTTCAACAAGGATTTTGAAGCAACTTATCGTCATTTTTTCAGAAGTTTGTTTGCGCAATCGCGCCCAACTTTCAGAATGTTCCGGAGAACGGGACCACGTTCATCTCTTAATTTCATACTCTCCGACAGTATGTCTATCGGATTTGATATGCAAACTCAAGGCAATTTCCTCTCTGAAAATTCATCACAAGTTTCATCAAGAGATAAAACATATGCTATGGGGTAAACGCTTTTGGACAAAGAGCTATTGCGTCATTTCTGTAGGCGACGGTGCTACGACTGCGATTATTGAACAATACATCAAAAATCAACGGCCGATTTGATATTCGACCGATCGCTATCCATCCCCGCGCTTTCGCACGGGGAATTCCGCGATGTATGTTAAACAGCATACCGCGCCCTCTCCTTTCAAAAAAGACGAAACTATTTTTTAGAATCTTTCAAAATTGCCGAATCTCCCTTCTCTGCCCCCATTCCGTCCGTTAGCGACAGTCTGACCCGGTACGCGTCTCACAGAAAGCTACACACCCTTAAGAGGCACACGGAGACTTCCGAAGTCCTTGAGAAAACTAATTGGCTCGGATTGAGATGTTGCTCTCGAGGGTAGTCCCGAACAAAGGGACAAAGTGCAAAAAGCAGGGGAAGAGCGTATGACGCAACCGAAATGCCGGGTGTCACGCGACGGCGAGTCGTATTGAATCTGTGTCCGAAATCACAGGCTCGGAAAAAGGCGAAAACCTTACAGAACCGTTCTTTCGTCGCTCGCTTCGATATGGGGCCAGGCTGCCGTCAGGTACACCATCATCGAGTAAAGCGTCAAGGCGCACGCAATGTAAATGAGCACGGTGCCGATCAGGGCAATATCAATGCCTAAGACCGGGTCAAAATACAACAAAAACGCAATGGCCGTCATCTGGGCAATCGTCTTGATTTTCCCATAAGCATTGACTTTGACGAACTTGGCTGCTCGAATCTTGGCCATCCATTCGCGAAGCGCTGTCACGGCAATTTCCCGACCGATAATAATCAGGGCCACGAGCATGTCGATTCGGTCAAAGTACATCAAAACAACGATGGCAGAACTGACGATGAGTTTATCGGCTACGGCGTCTAAGAAAGCGCCCTTGGCCGTCATCATGTTCCAGCGTCGGGCAAGGAATCCGTCTAAGGCATCGGTTATCGCAGCTATGGAAAACATCACGCAAGCCAGTAGGTTCTTGGTATGCGCCGACATCATGGCATCGGGGAAATAAAAGACCCCGACGATTAAGGGAATAAATGCAATGCGTGCCCAGGTCAAAGTCATGGGCACGTTAAACGGCTTATGAACCGGCGATGCCATTATCAACTCCGTGAAGCTGTGCATAAATGCGAATAGCTAGTTTACGCGAGATTCCGTCGATTTTGGCGATGTCCTCAACGGAAGCATTCGTCAGTCCTCGAAAGCCACCGAACTGCGCTAAGAGCTTTTGGCGTCGCTTCGGTCCGACCCCCTCAAGATCTTCGGCTCGGCTCGTCAAACGAGCGCGACTGCGCTTGGCACGCATGCCGGTAATAGCAAAGCGATGGGCCTCGTCGCGAATCATGGCAATGAGCATTAAAGCCGGACTTTCGGCCCCGAGCGTCAGGGGATTGCGACCGTCGGCAAAAATAAGGGTTTCCAACCCCACTTTGCGCCCCTCGCCCTTGGCCACCCCGACAATCACATTCATCGGAAGCCCGAGCTCGATAAACACATCGCGCGCCATATGCACCTGCCCGCGTCCGCCGTCGACAAGAACCAGTGTCGGAAGTTTGGCTTCCCCGCGCGCCACGGGTGTGTAGCGGCGCATCAACACTTCGCGCATGGCCGCGTAGTCGTCTCCGGCCGTCACATCGGTGATGTTAAAGCGCCGATAGCGACTCGAATCCATGGCTCGCCCGTGGAATACGACACAGGACGCCTGCGCGGCCTCTCCGGCCGTATGCGAGATATCAAAGCATTCGATGCGGATATCGTCAACCTCTTCCGGCGTAAGCGACAGGTTCAACACCCGAATCAAGTCATCAATGCGGCGCTTTTCACCGCCGATTTCCGTCAGGCGCGCTTCTAAGGCAATCTTGGCTCCGCGCTCTGCCATCTCTAGCCACTTGCGGCGAATCTGCTGCGGCTCTCGCACAAGTTGCGTCTTACCGGCTAAGTCATCCCCGAGGGCCCGAACCAGCGCCTCCGTATCAAGAGCATCGGAAGAAACGACCACACTCGGTAGCACTTGCTCTTCGTAGTGTTGTGAGACGAAGGCCTCGAAAACATCGGCTTTCGTTAAATCCGATGCATCGGCAATTTTCGGGAAAAACGCGTGGTCTCCTAGGTGCCGCCCGTTTCGGACCATCGCTAAATTCACGCACACAACGGACGAAGAAAGCGCTACGGCAATGATGTCCGTATCTTTCACAACCCCCGTAGGCTCGACGACCTGATCGCGCACGGCATCGGTTAGGGCCGCAATTCGATCGCGTAAAACCGCGGCCTTTTCATAGTCAAATCGCTCGCTTGCCGCATACATTTGAGTTTTAAGACCCTGAACCAAAGCACCCGATTCGCCGGAAAGAAAGCGGCACGCATCGGTCACGTCCGCCTCGTAATCGTTCTGGGCAATAGCACCGACACAGGGAGCCGAACAGCGCCCCATCTGTCCCATCAGGCACGCACGCGAACGGTTTTTAAAGACGGCCTCCTCGCAGGTTCTGATTCGGAAAACGCGCTGCAGCATCACAATGGCTTCGCGGGCGGCCGAGGCATTCGGATACGGACCGAAAAACCGGCTTTTCTTATCCAAGGCCCCGCGATAGTATGAAACGCGAGGAAAGGGACCCGCGGAAATTTTCACATACGGGTAGCTCTTATCGTCCCGAAACAAGATGTTGTACTTCGGATTTAAGGTCTTGATGAGGTTGTTTTCGAGAATAAGCGCCTCGGCTTCGCTTCGCACGACCGTTGTTTCGATAGCGGCGATGTGACTGACCATAATGGCAATGCGCGGCGACAGGTCGTTTTTGTGAAAGTAGGAACTGACGCGACGATTTAAATCGCGGGCCTTACCGACATACAGGCACTGCCCTTTCTCATCGAAATACCGATAGACCCCGGGAAGATTCGGCAAAAGCGAGAGCGTTGTCTTATAGTCCTTAACACTGATTTTTTGCATTGCGTTCCTATTTTGCAAAAGGCGCGTTTTTTGTTATGCCCTGTTGTGACATCTTTTGTCGGGTCATTGATAACTTCGGAGACGCCGGCGTTGCCTGGCGCGTAGCGCAAAGTCTACAGCGCGAAAGCCCCTTTTGCGTGCGCCTTGTTATCGACAACGTCGCCAGGCTCACGCAACTTGTGCCGGCGTGCTCCCCGGATTCATCCGACCAATGCGTTGAGGGTATCCGCATCGTCCGGTGGGATGAGACCTTTGAGAAAACAGCCGATCCGGCCGATGCCGTCATCGAAGCGTTTTCATGTTTTCTTCCGGCCGCATACGAAGAAAAAATCGCCAAGCGTGTCTCTCAAGGGCGTCCGGTCTCTGTCGTTGCCCTGGACTATCTGACAGCCGAAGACTACGCCGGCGACTTTCACGGACTTGCAAGCCCGCATCCGCGTTACGGCTACCCCAAGCACTTTTTCTTTCCGGGCTTTACGCCAAAAACAGGGGGGCTGATTGTCGAGGACGATTACGAGGTGCGCCGCAAGGCCTTTACGCCGGAGAAAAAGGCGTCTTTCTTGCACGCGCTTCATATCCCCGAAAGTGATGCTCTGCGCCTTTTTCTTTTTACGTATCCGACCGTCGATACCGCCGGTCTCGCCCGGTCCCTTATCCGGTCTGGGATCCGACTCCAAGTTCTTCTTGCGCCCGGTCAAGCCCAGGAGACGTTTTTTCAGGTGTTCCGGACCTTAAATGCCGAGACCCTCACGTGTGTTAAGTTGCCGATGCTTCCGCAAAAGAACTTCGATTATCTTTTGTGGTCTTCGGACGTTCTGATTGTCCGCGGAGAAGACAGTGCCTCACGCGCCATCCTGTCGGGAAAGCCCTTTTTCTGGACGCTTTACCCGCAAAAGGAACACTTACACATCCAAAAGATGGCGGCCTTTGAAAAGACCCTGACGGACGCATTTGCCCCCGAAGCACTTTTGCGCCGCAACGCCGTCGAACGGACCTTAAACGACGGGAGCGCCGTGCCAGAAAACGCTCTTTTCGCCTACTTTCAAACTATTGAAGCGCAGCAAAAAGGAGCCGAAACATACGCTCAAAGGTGTCTTGCCCTACCGCGAGTCCCCCGAAAAATCGCAAAAATGCTCCTTGACGGGCTAAAATAACGCGTTTTGTTTTGGACGGGTCTGGAAAGGCTTCGATTTCCGGCGCCTATCGCTTTTGAAAAGGAAAGTATTTCTCATGAAAACAGCGCAAGAACTGCGTGCCGGCAACGTCTTTATGGTCGGCAAAAATCCGATGGTTGTTCTCAAGGCCGTTTACGCCAAAGGCGGACGCGGTGCTTCGACCGTCAAAATGAAGATGAAGAACCTTTTAACGAACGCCGTCTCGGAAATTGTTTACCGTGCCGACGACAAGTTCGATGACATCGTTTTGGAGCGCAAAGAGTTAACGTACTCGTACTACGCCAACCCGACGTATGTTTGGACCGATGATGAGTTCAACATGTACGACGTGGAAGAAGACACGATGGAAGAGGCCAAGAAGTATCTGACCGATACGGATGAACTTAAAGCCGAAGCGGTCTTTTACGAAGGCCGCGTCATCGGCATCGAACTACCGACGATGATTGTGCGTGAGGTGGCGTACACGGAACCTGCCGTCAAGGGCGATACGTCGGGCAAGGTCATGAAGCCTGCGAAGCTTGCGAGCGGTTTCGTGCTCGACGTTCCGGCCTTTGTGAACGTCGGTGACAAGATTGAAATCGACACACGCACAAGCGAGTACCGTAGCCGCGTGAAGTGATTGCGTGAGATAACTTGATACTCCGAGGAAAGCGGACGGCAGTCGTCCGCTTTTTCTTTACCCGCCTGCCTCTTTTGTGGTTTTTCTCCGATAGCGCGTATTCTTTCGAAAACCGCGTCCGCTTACGTCGGGGAGAAAGCCGTGAAACCCTTTTATTCACCTTCGAACTTTTCCGCGCGCCAAAAACGCGAACACGCCGAGCGTTTCTTACAGTCCTACGGCAACGACCACAATGTCCGTTTTGTGTTCGAGGGACCGGCACGCACAGACGGAAAAACCGTTTGGCTCGGTGACTATGACCCGAACGATGAAACCTTTCTGATGCGGTCTTTAGCCCACGGCATGCATGAAATGCTGCACGTGACCGACACGGACATGGGGGCTTTTCGCAAAGCCTGTGTCAATCCGCTCGCAGGATCGATTGTCAATGTATTGGAAGACGTTCGAATCGACACGCTCGGCATGACCCGCTACCCGGGCTACCGCGTCTGGCGCGATGTGCTCACGGAATATCTCGAAGAAGCCGGGCTCCTTAAGGCCGCCGTTGACGCAGGCGACTTGACTCTCGGTGAACTCATTGCCGTTTGGCTACAGGCAGAACTTATGGCCGAGCTTCATGTCGCCTGGGCCGAGCGACACCACAAGCGCCTTCGCGATGCGCTTTTAGCGCGCATGAATCGCCAAACGGTCCTCTCTCTTTTAAAAATCGGACAGGCGGTTCACACGGCAAAAAACACGGACGATGTCAGCAAGATTGCCCGCAAAATCCTTTCTCTCTTAAAAGGGCTCGATGAAGACAATAAGGAAAGGTCCGAGCCTGACCTATTTTCCGAACCGGGGAGTGAAAGTGATGCGTTAAACCTTAAAGAACTTGCGCGTGCTGCGCGTCAAGTTCGCCCTGTCGCACCGGAGAAAGAGGCGAAAACAGAAAGTAACGCCCCGACCCGAAGCGAGACCACGGGCGGCGAGAGCTTTCCCGACTGGCCCGACGAGACCCAAGATCCGCAACTCATTGAAGACGCAAAACTATATAGCGAACGCTTTGTCGCTGAGACGGCGGCCGTCAAGCGCCTGGCGCGCGCGTTTTCACGCATTCTCCGGAGTCCGTCCCAAGAAGCCATTCCCGACCGCAAAGGCTCGAGATTAACAGATGACTTTATCGGCCGAATTGCCGTCAACGACAATCGTCTTTTCATGAAAGACGTGCCGCGCAAAAAGCCCGATGCCGATGTCGTCATTCTCCTTGACCGCTCAGGATCCATGGGCGTCACACGCATGACAAAAGCCAAGGCGGCGGTCTTTTCGCTCATGCAAGCGCTTTGCGATGTTCCCGGAATCGAAACGACCGTTGCCGTGTTCCCCGGACCCAAAAAAACACCGATTGCTCTTGTGAAAAGAAGGGAAGACTCCGAAGCGGTTTTTCGCAAACGCTTTCCCGGAATCGGGGCTTTCGGTGCAACGCCCTTAACGCAAGCCGTGCGTTTCGGCATCAAGACCCTTAAGGCTTCCCGTCACGCCAATCGCCTTCTTTTCGTGATAACGGACGGGGCAAGTCGTGCCGATGCCTTAGAGAACCTTCGGAACGACATACTCTCTAGCGGCATCGAATCGGCGTTTTTAAATATCGATACGGACAATCCCCCGCTTTCGGACAATACGGTGTATGTGACCGAGTCCGAAGAAATCGCCGGAGCACTCCTAAAGCTATTAAAGGGTACGCGCTTTGCCAAAACGCACGGCAGGTAGCCTGGACAAAAAGCCTTCGCAAACGCCCGAAGTCAAGCGCCCTGCGAAGGCCTGAAAAGAACAAAAACCGTTAGGGCTCGCCGAACTTTTCGCGCACGCGCGCCAAGAGTTTTTCCGGCCCGAAATCATCGTAAAACTCAAAGGGCTGATGAATCCAGGGGCTGTCCTCGTACTTGACGACATAGTAGTCGGGAACAATGAGCGAGCACGCCTTGACCCAAATGGCGGCCGTACGCACTTCGGTAATGCGCGGATAGCGGTCTTTTAAGTGCTCGATGACTTTTAAAACCGTCTGACCCGAATCGCACAGATCGTCGACTAAAAGGAGTTTTCCCTTTAGGTCACTCATGCCCGTAATGTACGTGGCAATGTCCAGGTCTCCCTGAATCGTACCGGCTGCCGCACGGTACGAACTGGTCGTTAAAACGGCAAGCGGCATGGAGTTATAGACTCGGCTGAAAATGTCTCCGGGGCGCATGCCGCCGCGAGCCAAGCAAAGCAAAGAATCGAACTTCCAGCCGCTTTGTACCACGCGGGCGACCAGTCGCTCGCAAAGATCGTTGTATTCAGGCCAGTCGATGTATACGTGCCTCATGGGTGTTTTTTCCTTTTTGCAGTACTCATAAAGTAAAACTGAGGGAAAGGTCGTTTCCCCCAGTTTGTTTTGAGTTCCTTAGTTAAACGGATCGTGCATGAGAATCGTCTGATTGCGATCGGGACCCGTCGAGACAAGCGCAATCGGGCAACCGGCCACTTCGCTTAAGCGCGTCAAATACGTCCGAGCCGCCTCGGGAAGTTCTTCCCAATGCGTCAGACCGAAGGTGCTTTCCTTCCAGCCCGGGAAATCCTCATAGACCGCTTCGCAACGAGCCGCCGCTTCGGCTCCGTAGGGCATGAGATCCACGGGTTTCCCGTCAACCTTGTAGCCCACACCTAAGCGAATTGTCTCCATGCCGTCCAAAACGTCAAGCTTCATGACTGCCAGACCCGTCAGCCCGTTAATCTGAACGGCACGACGCAAAGCCGCTCCGTCAAACCAGCCGCAACGACGCGGACGACCCGTCACGGCACCGTACTCGTTACCTTTAGCACGAAGTGTCTCGCCGACCTCGTCGAAAAGTTCCGTGGGGAAGGGACCTGCACCGACGCGCGTGCAATAGGCCTTGGTAATGCCGAGCACGTAATCCAAGCGGTACGGTCCGACACCGGCTCCGGCGCATGCGGAACCGGCCACCGTATTGGAACTTGTGACAAACGGGAACGTACCGTGGTCGATATCGAGCATCGAGCCCTGAGCGCCTTCAAAAAGAAAGCGCTTGCCCTCGTCCATCTGACGGTTTAAAACCGCCGAGACGTCACAGACCATGGGCTTTAAGCGCGGAGCATACGACAAAGCGCCGTCAATCACAGCCTGGGGATCGACAGCTGCTGCCCCGAGGTACTTCGTTAAAACAAAGTTGTGTAAATCGAGAACGGCACGCACGCGTTCGGCAAAATGCGCCTCGTCAAAAAGGTCATCGACGCGCACCGAGCGACGGGCTACCTTATCTTCGTACGCCGGTCCGATTCCGCGACCCGTGGTGCCGATTTTCTTGGCCCCTAAGGCCGCTTCGCGCGCCTTATCCAGGGCAACGTGATACGGCAAAAGCAAGGCAGCATTGCCGGAAACACGAATACGGGATTCGGCCTCAACACCCTTACTCTTGAGTTCTGCAATTTCGGAAAAAAGCGCCTCGGGCGAAAGCACGACGCCGTTACCGATGTAGCACGTCTTATCAGCATGCATGATGCCCGAGGGAATGAGGCGTAAGACGACCTTTTTCCCGTTAATCACCAGTGTGTGTCCGGCGTTATTTCCGCCGTTAAAGCGCACGACGCCGTCGGCCTTTTCGCCGAGCCAATCGACGATTTTTCCTTTTCCTTCGTCACCCCACTGGGCTCCGACAATGACGACATTTTTCGCCATAGGTTTCTCCAAAAGTCTAAAAACAAAAAAACCGAAACTGTTACACGGTGCCGCGTTTCATAACGCCCAATCGATCACCCAAATGAAAGCTAAACCGAGCGCCACGACGGCAAAGGCGGCGGCTCGAATCGTTGTCAGGGGAAAGCGCGACATGGCACGCAAGGCATTTAACCAAGCCTGCGGAGCAATAAGCGGCATCATCCCCTCGAAAACGGCCATAAATCCCAAGGCCAGGAGAATGGTTTTCATCGGAACTGACTTCGATTTATTTAACGGCGTCCGGCTCCTTTAAATACCGGAAGAATTCGCTTGACGCATCGATGACCATCACGTCACCGTTCTTACCAAAGCTTGAGCGATAGGCTTCCAAATTCCGGTAAAAGCGCGCAAACTCCGGATTCTTTCCGAAGGCCTGCGCATAAATTTCGTTGGCACGGGCATCGCCGTCACCCTTAAGTTCCTGAGCCTGGCGGTACGCCTGCGCGAGAATCACTTCGCGCTGACGATCGGCATCGGCGCGAATCTTTTCGGCCTCGGCTGCGCCTTTACTGCGCTCTTCGGACGCCACGCGCTTGCGTTCGGCTTCCATACGGCGGTACACGGACTCGCTGATTTCCGGCGTAAAGTCCACGCGCTTAAGTCGCACGTCTACCACGTCGATACCGACTTCTTTCATACGCGCCTGCAGGGCATTGCGGATGTCCCGCATGGACTGCTCGCGCAGCTTGGACGTGATTTCGTTGACGGTCCGGCGGTTCACGGTTTGGTTCAAGACGTCGCGCAAGAGCGAAGCCATACGGTCTTCGGCCGCCCGCTCCGATCCCTGGAACGAAACCCAGTAGTTACGAGGGTCTTCAATGCGCCACTTGACGAAACTATCAATGAGAAGGTTCTTTTTCTCACTCGTTTGCACAAGGTCCGGGCTCGGCGTATCCATCGTGAGAATGCGCTTATCTAAGTAAACGACGTTTTGAAGCGGTGCGGGTAGTTTGACGTAAAGCCCCGGAATGGTCTTAACATCCTTTAATTCGCCCAAGGCAAACACCAGGGCATATTCGCGTTCACCGACGGTATACAGGCACAGCCGCGCCAGTGCGATGAGCACAAGGGCGGCAATGGCAACGGTCGAAATCAATTTCTTCATGTCTTTGTCTCCTTGTCGCTTTAGCGGTCACGCAGCCGCATTAAGGTGCGCGGGTCAAGATCGGTTGACGGTTCGCTCGAAGAGGTGTTCGTACGCGACGCATCGGGGGCAGGCTGGGAACTGACTCCCGGCGTTACCGTCGTCTGCTCACGACTTTTTTCCAAGAGCTTATCGAACGGCAGATAGAGTAAGCTATTGGAACTCTTGGTATCGACAAAGACCTTCGTGGCATTGGAGTACACATCGCGCATGGCATCGACGTACATACGGTCACGCGTGACGCGCGGCGCTTTCTTGTACTCATTTAAAATCTTTTCAAAGCGTTCGGCATCGCCCGTTGCCGTTTCCGTCACACGAGCCTTGTAGCCTTCGGCTTCCTGCTTTAAGCGCGAAGCCAAACCGCGTGCCTTGGGAACAACGGCATTGGCGTACGCCTCGCCTTCGTTAATCTGACGCTCACGGTCCTGACCGGCCTTGACCGCATCGTTAAAGGCGGCCTGAACCTGTTCGGGCGGCTGAGCATTTTGAATGGCCACGCTCATGATTTCGATGCCGGTCTTGTAGCGATCGAGCATTTCCTGCATGGCTTGCTTGACGTTCTCGACAATTTCAAGCTTATTTTCAAAGAGGACCGAGTCCATCTTCTTGCGTCCGACCACCTCGCGCATCGCGCTTTCGGCGACCTGGAAAACCGACAAATCCGGGTTACGCGTCTTAAAGAGGAAGTCTTTAGCTGCATGCGGCTTAATGCGGTACTGCACGTTAAACATCACGTCGACGATGTTTTCATCATCGGTGAGCATCAGCGCTTCTCTTAGGCGGCTCGCCGACCCGTGAATACCGACTTCGACCTTACGCACGCTGGAAATATCGACAATCTCGGCATCCTGAATCGGGTACGGAATGTGCCAGTTGAAACCGGCCGTGGCATCGCGTGTGTATTTGCCGAATGTGGTCACAACACCGATTTGACCTTCGGGAACGATGTAAAAACCAGTACCGGCCCAGAGAACAACCACAGCCGCAAACACAAGACCTAAGAACTTAAAGTTTGTCTTCGGAGCCTTGAACGCAAAGTTCGGCACGCGACGCGGCGAAGGGGGCTTATTCCCGCCGTCATCGCCGCCGCCTCCGTTGCCGCCGTCCGAATCGGACGGAGCCTTGCGCGCACGGGGGTCGCCCCCGAGCACACCGCCTAAAAGCTTGTTGAAATCGTCCCAAAGTTGATCTAAATCGTTCTCGGGAGGACGGTTGCGATTGCCTCGCGAATCCTCGTCCTGCGTCGCGTGATTGTCGCGATCGTCTTCATTGTTCGGGTCCGGAGAACGGCCCCAGCGGGGGTCATTGAGCGTCATAAAACGGCATCCTTCGTTTGTAGTAAAACACAAGCGATTGTGAATCGGCAAAAACGCCGAAGCCGCACGCACGATGATGTGTCACCGGCATGCGGAAAACCCCTGCAGTTTAGCACCTTGCAAGGCGCCTTTTAAGAGCGGTCTGTGGGCGTTTTCTTTGCCCCTAAGGATAAGTCCTAAGTCCGCGGCGCTCTCGCCTTCGGGCTTCCCGGAAAAAGGCGCAGGAGCGCCACGGACTAAGACGCTCAAACCTTCAGATTCCTTTGAAGGCTCTTGCCGGCAAAACGGCGCACGATAAATGACAAAATAGCACCGTACACGGGGACAAACACCAGAAGGTTCACGGCAATCTTGAGCGTTAAATCCGCCACGGCGATTTCCGGCCAATGGGTCGCCATCCACACATCGCTCGTGCGGTAAAACGCCACGGAGTAAAAAAGGAAGGTATCGACGATGTTGCCGAAAAAGCCTGAGGCCGCCGGAGCAACCCACCACACGCGCGACAGGTACCGCCGAAACACGCGAATATCGAGGTTTTGACTGACAAAGTAGGCAACAAGGGACGCAAGGGCAATACGAAAGACAAAAAGGTTCGGCGTCAATAGGCTTGCAAATCCCTGAAAGGCGCCCTGCTCGAAAAGCACGCCCACAAGGTAACTTAAAAAGAACCCGGGAATCGTGGCCCTGCGAACAATGGCGCGCGCTTTAGGCGACCCGTAAAGCCGAACCGTCAAATCGCTTGTTACATAAATAAAGGGATAAGTGAACATCCCCCAGGTCGTCTCAATTCCCCAAAGCGTGAGCGGCAACTGCACCGCAAAGTTACTTAAAACAATCCAAAATAAGTGCAAAAAACACAAGCGGGAGACAGGAGCCCCCGCTTCTGTAAGCACCGAAGTACAACCGAGTGTCACGTGATTAAACTCCGTTTTCTTTCCGACCGAACTTTTCGCGCATCATCGGTTTAATGCCGCCGTGGCGAAGAATTTCCATCATGTACTCGGAGGGCGCTTCAACGACAAAAACCTTTCCCGTCGTCAGGTTCGTCACCGTCCCAGCCTTCAAATCGAGCTTGAGTTCGTCGCCGCGCTTGACGTTCTCGGAAAAGCCCTTGGCACACACAATGGCCGGGATTCCTAAGTTAATCGCATTGCGATAGAAAATTCGTCCGAACGATTCGGCAAGAACGGCGCCGACGCCGGCCGCTTTCAGTGTCACGGCCGCATGCTCACGGCTTGAGCCGCAACCGAAATTTGTCGAAGCGACGATTATGTCCCCGGGACGACATTCACACACAAAATTCGGGTCAACGCCTTCCATGGCGTGCTCGCCGACCTTATCGGCATCGGTAATCGTCAGAAGCGGTGCAGGATAAATCTGATCGGTATCGACGTTCTTCCCGTAGACAAACGCTTTTCCTTCTAAGAGTGTTTTCATCGCACCCTCCCTTTTAAAAAACCGCTCTCGGATCGGCAATCGCTCCGGCAAGAGCACTTGCGGCCACCGTAGCCGGCGAAGCTAAGTAAATCTCCGCCGTCTTGTCGCCCATACGCCCCGGGAAGTTCCGGTTCGTCGAAGAGATGCACCGCTCACCGCGTGCAATGAGGCCCTCATGAATTCCAAGACAGGCCGCACAGCCCGGTGTCACGAGTGTGGCGCCGGCTTCAATGAGCGTACGAATGTAGCCGGCATCGATGGCGGCTAAAAGCACTTCGCGCGACGCCGGACACACGACAAAGCGCGTGTGGTCGGCAATTTTCTTGCCGGCAACAACGCGTGCCGCCGCTTGCAAGTCTTCCAGACGCCCGCCCGTGCAAGCCCCGATGTAGGCTTGATCGATGCGCTTTCCGACGTGTTCTTCGATGTCGGCAGCATTGTCGACGCTGAAGGGAACTGCAAGTTGTGGTCCGATTTGCGAGACATCGAACGTCAACTCTTCGGAAAAGACAAAGTCGGCGTCCGAATGCACGACACCGGCTTGCGGATTTTTAACGCCGCGAGCCTTTAAGTAGTCAAAGGTCTTTTCATCGGGCTGGATATACGCGCACTTGGCGCCCATTTCCGTTGTCATGTTACATAGGCACAACCGCTCGGAAACCGGCATGGCCGAAACGGCCGGCCCGGTAAATTCCACGCCCTTGTAAACGGCGTAATCGGCCTTAAGGGTGCCGATGATTTTTAAGATGACGTCTTTGGCAAAGACTCCGGGTTGCAGCGTGCCGTTAAGCGTAATTCGAAGAATTTGCGGCACGCGGAACCAGAGTTTTCCCGTCAAAAGAATGGTCGCCAAATCCGTTGCACCCACACCGGTTGCAAAGGCACCGAGCGCCCCGTGGGTTGTCGTATGCGAGTCGGTGATGACGATGACAAGACCGGGCTCGGACAAGCCCGAATCGATCAGGACCTGGTGGCACACCCCGCGATTGACATCCATGAGGTGACCGATCTTTTGCTCGCGACAGAATTCACGGAACTCTTTTTGGACCGTTGCCTGACTTAGGGTCGAAGGCGGTGCATAGTGGTCCATGAACATGCAAACGTTTTCCGGACGGGCGACTTTGACCCCGCCCATTTCCAAGAACGAGCGTTTGGTTTGCAGATACAAGTCGTTAATGCCGGCCCGATCGACCGTGCAATTGACGATTTGTCCGGTACGAACAGACGACTGACCCGAAGCGCGAGCCAGAATCTTCTCTATGGCGTGCATATATCCACCTGCGAAATGAGTTGAAATGCGGCAAGTAGTTTAAAGAAAACCGGCTTCGACGGCAGGGACGGATGCCTTGGAAAATTCCTCTTTTTTTGCCGCAGCATACTCGGAAAGTGCCTGACGCAGTAAGTCAAGCCCCCGGCCGCTTTTGGCGCTTAAGAAAACCGATTTCACGGCGCCCGTAACATCATCTCGCACCAACGAGGGCTCGTGGTCCGTTTTGTCAATTTTGTTAAAGACGGTAATCACCGGGACGGAGCCTGCGCCGATTTCCTCGAGCACATGCGCAACCGACTCCATTTGTTCTTCGCGCATCGGGCTTGAGATATCGACCACATGGAGTAACACGTCGGCCTGAACCGTTTCTTCGAGCGTGGATTTAAAGGCATCGATTAACTGGTGCGGAAGGCCGCGAATAAATCCGACCGTATCGCTTAAGACCACTTCGCTTTCGTCTCCGACCCACGCACGCCGTGCTGTCGTATCGAGCGTTGCAAAAAGCTGGTCTGCGGCATAGACCGCCGAGCGCGTCAAGGTGTTAAAGAGCGTGGATTTGCCGGCGTTGGTATATCCGACAAGGCTCACGGTCAGCGTCAACCCCGAGTAGCGACTGCTACGCCTCGTTTGCCGTTGACGGGAAAGCTTTTTTAACTGAGCCCGAAGCTGCTTGACACGCGAGGCAATCAAACGCCTATCAAGTTCGATTTGCTTTTCCCCGGGCCCGCCTGCCTTACTCAAACCCCCGCGTTGACGCTCCAGGTGTGTCCAGCCACGTACCAAGCGAGTCGACAGGTGTTCGAGCTTAGCGAGTTCGACTTGCAATCGTCCTTCTCCGGAACGCGCACGCCGCTCGAAAATCGAAAGAATGAGTTCGGTCCGATCCATCACGCCTGTTTCAAGGGCTTTAACGAGGTTGCGTTCCTGAGCCGCTGTCAACGTGGCATCGAAAATGACGACGTCGGCCCCGTAGGAACGCGCCAAGTCGGCAATTTCCCGAACCTTACCTGAACCCAAGAGTGTGGCAGGGTCCGGTTTATCACGCCGAGCGCGGACAATGCCGGCCACCTCGAGCGCATCGGACTGAGCAAGTTCGGTTAATTCCTCGCTTGTATCGAAAACCGGAGCCTTACCGATGGCGACCGTCACCAAAACGGCGCGCGGCCTGACCTTTTCGGCTTGGCTCTCGTAGCGAAATCGCGTCAAATTACTTTTCCGGTGTTGTGTCTAAGTCCACGGCTCGCGACGGAACAATCGTGCTGATAGCATGCTTGTAGACCATTTGCGTGAGCGTGTTTCGCAGCATCACGACATACTGATCGAACGCAATGACTTGCCCCTGAAGTTTGATACCGTTGACCAAATAAACCGAAACGGGAACGTGTTCCTTACGTAGTGTATTAAGGAACGGATCTTGAAGGCTCTGGGCCTTTTGTGTTGTCGTTGTCGTACTCATGTTCTTTTCTCCCGCACCTGAAGGCGCGCTGTTATTTTTTCCTGAGTTTCATCCCCGGACGTTTTTAAAAACCCGAGATTGCAATACTAGACTAGGAAGCGGGGAATTGAAAATCACAAGCGCGACTGGATCTTCATAGCATCCCTAAAAAAAGAGAGTTACAGACTAAGATTAACTATTGCACCTCTTTCTTTGGACAAGTCTACGTAGAAGAACGGAAACGATGACAAGACACAGAACACCGCGAAAAGCCTTTGTTTATGCGGGTTTCAGAGAATGAGACGCAAAAAATAAGGCAACTTGCGTTACCTTATATTTGAAAAATGGTCGGGGCGGCGGGATTCGAACTCGCGACCCCTTGCACCCCATGCAAGTGCGCTACCAGGCTGCGCTACGCCCCGACTCAGAGCGCGCATTCTATCGTGCACACCCTATTTTTTCAAGAATTCACGCTCAATTGTTGTACCCTATTTGTCCCCGAAAACCTCGATGCGCAAGGCCTCGAGATCCTTGACGACTTGGTCAATGAGCTGCGTCAGACGTCTGTTTTTTTCCTGCTCGCATCCGAGGCTTGTCGTCAAATCCGACATCCGTGCGGCGCATTCGCTACGGACGGCGGAAAACTCGGCGTTCTGATCGGTCAGGCGATTCTCAAAACGATTCTTTTGTGCGCTGATGGCTTCCTCAAGGTGTTTGAAGCCCCCTTCCATCAGATCGGAAAAACTTCCCTGCTCCGGTGCGACGCTTACCTGAGGCGGGACGGCAAAAATCGGAGCGGTCGGCATCGAAGGCTCTTTGTCGGGGCTCTCGGTCTTAACGGCAATAACCGGAGCACTCGGAGCTTCTTGCTCGGCAACACGGGGCACACTTTTTTCTTGCTCGGCAATTTCGCGCACGGCCTCCTGCACGGTCATGCACCGCGCATACAAACACTTTTTCACCCGAACAATGAGTTCTAAATCCTCCTCGGAAAATGCCGTCTTTAAGTGGCCGCTTTCATCCTTTAAGCGACGAAAGAAATCCGACCAATACACGAGAACGTGTTCGGGCACCTCGCACCGAGCACAGACCTCGGAGAGCGTATAGACACCCTGCATGGCGTGACTGTCTTGAAAGTGCATAGTCCGATGTCCTGTGCCTAGGAGGCGTCTTTCTTTTTCGTGCACTCGGCCACGGCATCGCGTAAGTGCGGCGAAGGAATAAACGTGATGACGCGGCGGGCGCAAATTTCATGGGCCTGTCCGGTCTTGGGATTGCGTCCCGGACGCGCCGACTTGTCGCGCGTGGAGAACGTGCCGAAATTGGCGACTTTGACGTCCTGCCCTCTTAAAAGCGCCTGTTCGATTTCCCCGAAAATGACCTCAATGACTGTGGTAGCTTCCGCACGCGAGATTTCCATCCGATCGGAAAGGATGTCGATGAAGTGAACTTTCGACAAGGTCGCCGCGTTCACCTTCCCGTCGGGAAACACGCGCAGAAAGAAGTTCTTCAAATATTCGTTATCCATAGAATTGCCGCTTACCGTGTTCTTCCAAAACCATTTACCGCGTTTGGCATGATATCCGCTTTTCCCCTTTGAAAACAAGGAAAAGAAAAAAGATCCGCATCAGGGGTCGGTAGCGGCCGAAAATGCGGATCTAACGGTGCGTCTTTCCTTTAAGCTCTTAAGGTAATTCCTAAAGCACCGAGAGCCAGTAAGAGCTTCTTTTGCGTGTGCTCGGCCGCTTCTTCCGTTAAAGCCTCATCTCCGCGAGAAACCATCGTCAGATGAAATGCCATGCTCTTGACATCGGTCTCGTCTTTGGGTCTGTAAAGGTCAAATAACTTAAAGTCTTCGATGGCAGAGCCGGCTTTTTCCTTCTTTAGAGCCTCAACGGCATCGAAAATCTGCTGAGCCGTCACCGCATTGGGGACAACGAGCGAGAAATCGCGTTCGATGGGCTGGAACTTCGTGACAGCCTTGGGACTCGGAACGGGTGTCACGAGGATATCGGCAACGTCCACTTCAAAGACCACCGGGGCCTTCGCCAGGGCATACTCCTGGCAAAGACGCGGATGCAATTCGCCGATAAAGCCGACGGACTTTCCGTTCACGACCACGCGAGCGGAGCGCCCCGGATGCAGCGCCGTATGGCGCTCGGGCACGAACGTCGCTTTCAGCGGGAAAAGAAGTCGCTCCAAATCCCCCTTGACATCGAAAAAGTCCACGTCACGAGCAGTTTCGCCCCAGGCATTGTCGTGGGCATCGCCGTAGGCAAGCGCTGCGATATGTAAGGGCTGACGCACGCCCTTGACGGACCAGGGGCCGTCCTCAACGCTCGAATCGGGATAAAAGACGCGTCCGAGTTCGAAAATGCGCACGTTTTGCGCTTTACGGTTCAAGTTGTAGCGCAAAATATCCACAAGACCTGCGACAAGTTGCGTGCGCATCACCGATAGGTGACTTGCAATCGGATTTAAAAGCCGAATCGGCGCATCGTTTCCGGCAAAGTCTTTTTCCCACTTTTCCTCAATGAATGAGAAGTTCACGAGTTCCTGATACCCGCGATCGACAAGTTCGTACCGCAAGTCGTGGTTCGTGCGAACTCCTTCCTTGTGCGAGAGCATCGTTGCGCGAGCCACCGGTTCGCGGTCCGGAAGTTTTTCGTAACCGTAAAGGCGTGCCACTTCCTCGATTAAGTCTTCTTCAATCTCGATATCGAAGCGATACGTCGGAGACTTGATGAGGAAATCGGCCCCGTCACGCGTAAATTCAAATCCTAGGCGCGTAAAGGCTTCGGCCATAAAGTCATCGGAAATATCGATACCGACGACTTTGCGGCACCTGTCGGGACGCATGCGCACAACGGAGCGCTTAGGTAGGTTGACGATTTGATCGTCCACGGGACCGACTTTCGTATCCGGCGTTCCGCAAATCTCAAGGACTAAGCGCGTGGCATATTCCATGTGCTCGATGTGGCTTCCGAAATCCACCCCGCGCTCGAAGCGATGCGCCGCATCGGTCGAAAAGTTCAGACGACGGCAACGACCCTGGATTTTTTCCGGGAACCAGAAGGCCGCCTCGATAAATAAGTCGGTCGTCGTATCGCTGATGGCGCTGGACTCACCGCCCATGATGCCGGCCAAACCCAACGCGCCTTTTTCATCGGCCACAACGCCGTAGTAGTCATCAAGTTCGGGCTTTTGACCGTTAAGGAGCTCCAAAGTCTCTCCCTTTTCCGCCCAGCGCACCGTCATGTCTCCGGTGATCTTCGCCAAATCGTAAAAATGCGACGGCCGCCCGAGTTCGAGCATGATGTAGTTGGAAATATCGACTAAGGCGGAAATCGACCGTTGTCCGGACCGCTCCAGGCGCTCTTTCATCCAAGCGGGCGTGGGTGCCGTGGGATTTAATCCGCGAATGACGCGACCCGTGAAGCGCCCGCATAGTTCCGGGGCCTTGATATGCACGGGCTTGACACACGAACACGTGGGAGGAACCGCCGTCATATCGGGCATCGTAAGCGTCGCACCGGTCACGGCACGCAAATCCCGACCGACACCGATTACCGAAAGCGCATCGCCCCGATTGGGCGTTAACTTAATTTCAATGCGCTTTTCGTCCAAGCGTTCGGCTTTGCGAATATCTTCGCCGATTGGAGCATCGTCATTTAAAACCCAAAGACCCGAATGGTCCTCGGAAATTCCGAGTTCGCGCGCCGAACAGAGCATGCCGAAGCTTTCCACACCGCGCATCTTGGCCTTTTTAATGGTAAAGCCGCCGGGTAAAACCGCGCCGATTTTAGCGCACGGCACCTTAATGCCGGCCTTGGCGTTGGGCGCCCCGCAGACAATCTGTAGCGGCGACGCTTGCCCGACATCGACCGTGCACACATGCAGGTGGTCGGAATTTTCATGGTTGACACACGTTAAGATTTTTCCGACGACAACCCCGGTAAAGGGCGGCGCAATCGTCGTCATTTGCTCGACTTCGAGACCGGCCATGGTCAGGGTCTCGGTTAACTCTTCGCTCGTCAAATCCGGATTGATGTAGTGGCGCAGCCACTCTTCAGAAAATAACATCACTGAACCCCTAACCTAAACTTAACTGAATTGAGAAAGGAAACGCAGATCGCCTTCAAAGAAAAGGCGCAAATCGTCCACACCGTAACGGAGCATGGTCAGGCGCTCAAGACCCGAGCCGAACGCAAAACCGATGTAGCGTTCCGAATCCAAGCCGTAGTTACGCACCACATTGGGGTGAACTTCCCCGGCGCCGGAAATCTCAAGCCAACGCCCTTTTTTCGGACCCGTTGTAAAGGCCATATCCACCTCCACCGACGGTTCCGTAAACGGGAAATAACTCGGGCGGAAACGCACGATTAAATCCTCGGTTTCAAAAAAGCGCCGCAAGAATTCGGAGTACACCCCTTTTAAATCCGTAAAGGAGATGTTTTCATCCATCCAAAGACCTTCGACCTGATGGAACATCGGCGAGTGCGTGGCATCCGAGTCCACACGATACGTGCGTCCCGGTGCGATGACCTTAATGGGCGGCGTGTGGGTACGGGCATAGCGTACCTGCATGGGAGAAGTGTGAGGACGAAGCGGCAGGGCCAATCCCGTCGAATCCTTGCGGTCGACATAAAACGTATCTTGCATGGAACGCGCCGGGTGATTCGGTGGATTATTAAGTGCCGTAAAGCTAAACCAATCGCTTTCGATTTCAGGGCCGTCAGCCACGTCAAACCCGATGGAGCGGAATATTTCCTCAATCCGAATCCACGTACGAATCACCGGGTGCAACGCGCCCTTAGGAATCTCGCGCCCCGGAAGCGTCACATCGACGGCTTCGGCCGCCAAGCGCTTTTCCATCTTCGCATTGGCGAGCTCTTCACGGCGCGCATTTAACGCCGCTTCAACGGCCGTCTTGGCCGCATTAATTTGCTGTCCGCGTTCACGACGCTCCTGAGGCGGCAGTTTCCCGAGTTCTTTCATCAGAGCAGTGATGGCACCGCTCTTTCCGATATAACGCGCCTTGGCGTCTTCGAGGGCGGCACTCTGGTCGGCCGCCGCAAAATCGGCCTTAGCCGATTCAATCAGTTCACGGAGTTCTTGCATTTTCAATCCACGCGGACTCAAATAAATTTCAGTTCGGAAAAAACCGTACAAAAAAGGGTTCGGGCAAGACGCTGTTCGCGTACTTGTGCCAAACCCTTTTCATTGGAAGGCGCCGCCCTAATTGAAGCGCGCCTTCGGGATAAGACTGAGCTTTAGCCGAGCGCAGCCTTGGCCTGGGCGACAAGAGCGGCGAACCCGTTCTTGTCAAACACGGCCATATCCGCCAAGACCTTGCGGTCAAGCGCCACATCGGCCTTCTTCAAGCCGTTCATGAAACGGCTGTAGGTCAGACCGTTAACACGCGTTGCGGCGTTAATACGCGCAATCCATAAGCGACGGAACACGTGCTTCTTGTCACGGCGATCGCGGTAGGCGTACTGACCGGCACGCATGACCGCCTGCTTGGCGACACGGAACACATTATTACGACGCAGACGATAGCCCTTGGCAAGAGCAATAATCTTCTTATGACGGGCACGAGCCGTCACACCACGTTTAACTCGAGGCATTGTTCTCCCTCCCTTTCTTTACGCGTAAGGCAACATACGATGAATCGACTTGCTGTCGGACTCGTGGATGGTGAGCATTCCACGCAGATGACGCTTGTTCTTGGTCGTACGATGGGTGAGAATGTGACGCTTTGTGGCGTGCGCACGTTTGATGGAACCGCCCGAGCGAACCTTAAAGCGCTTGCTCGCGGCTTTCTTTGTTTTCATCTTCGGCATTTTGCCGTTCCTTCTTAAATCATCGGAACTCCAGGCGGCCTACGTTTAACGTGGGCTCTTTTTTAGCCCGCCCCGACTTGTTCTTGGCAACAAGGGACACAAAACAACGCCCTTTGGTGCCCGAAAGTCGGGATTATATCCCGATTAACACGAAATTTCCCAAAAAATTCAGGGCAAACTTATTTTGCCGTCCGCCTTGACCGTTTTACGGATGGTGATGCGCGTGTTTACTCGGAATGCTCGAGAGAATTCCGGCCCCGAAGATAAGCGCCATGCCAATGAGCGCATCGACCGTGAGAGAATCGCCGAAAAGGAACACGCTTAAAAACTCGGCCATCGGAATGGTCGAAAAATGAAAGCAGGCGGTGATAAGGAGATTCCCCTTGGCATAAGCCTGCGTCATCGTCAGCTGCGCCAACGTCGAGCAGATGCCGACCCCGAGAAGCATGACCCATAAAAGTGTCCCGTGCGAGTGAAATCCACCCTCGACGACAAAGACCCCCGCAAGGCCCCAGAGCGTGCTCACGAGCATAAAGTAAAAGACGATGCGGGCCGAGGGTTCCCCGAGGCTACCGAGCTTTTGCACGGTCATAAAGATAAAAGGCGCCAAAACTCCGGTCACAAGGGCCGTTAAAGCCCACGTGAGCGTATCGGAACTTACGGTCGGATGCATCATGACGCAGATACCGATAAAGCCCAAAAGAACAGAGAAAACGAGCAACCAAGGCACGCGCTTTCCGATTTTCAGATACAGCCCGATTGTGGCAAGTGCGATGAAAATCGGTCCCGAGTAACTTAACGTCACAGCCGTTCCGAGCGGCAGATGCGCCGTTGCCGCAAACCAGCAGGTAAAGGCCACGGCACCGCAAATCGAGCGAAACACGTGCTTTCCCGGATAGTGCGTTTTAAAGGGGATTTTCTCCATGCGCATGACGACGGAAATGAAAATCAGCGTTAAAAACGCGCGGAAGAAAACAATCTCAAAGGTTCCGGCCTCAAGAGAGCACTGCTTAACGAGGGCAGACATGCAGGCAAAGAAAAATGCCGCAACCAACATCCATAGAGACTGAAGCATATGGGGCAACCAAAAACAAATCGACCGCCCGCCTCTAGGTCGGTTCGCTAAGGTGCAAACTACCTTCAAGCCAGGGGCAGTGCTTGGCAATGCAATCGTGATAGAGGGTCTCGACTTGCCGACGCGAAACCTGTGCCATTTTATCGATGATTCCTTTGTACGTCTCTTCGTTTCGACCGAGCACGTACACATCACGCCGGGCAACAGGCTCTGGCATCGGAAGAATCCTTAAATTGCGGTATCGGGAACTTTTAAACGGGATAAAAATCGGCGTGACGATGCCCCAGCCGAGCCCATACTCCACAAATTCAAAGAACGGATCGACGTCGTCACTGACGATACTTTCGACAAATTCGATGCCCTGCTTTTGAAAATACAGACGTTCGAACTCGCCGTTGGAAGAGCGCGTGGAAAAGCCGATTTTCGGTAGTCCGCAAAACCGCAAATTCTCCCAAGTCGGATGCTCGGGAATCGACGCGGATGCAGGAACGACAAGAACATTGGGTTCCGAAAAAAGGAATCGTCGATAGACGTCTTTGCAATCGAAAAACGGTTGCGAACTTAAAAAAGCATCGAGTTCATTGCGTTCGAACTCGGACAAGAGTTTTCCGCTTGTGCCGTGTCGCAACTCAATCCGAGAAGCACAATCAGAAAGCTCCTTAATCAACGGGGCATCTAAGTCGTGTTCCAAACTTGTGATACATCCGAGGCGCAGAAGGACTTTTTTGTGCCCGCGTTGCATGACGGCCAGAAGACGGGCATCGACAACATCGATTTGCTTACGGATAAGGTCTTGCAAAAGCTGTCCCTCGGACGTCAGCTTCAACGGCCGAACGTTGCGATCGATTAGCGAAATACCCAACTTCTTTTCCAGCGACAGGACGCGCCGTGAGATATTGGACTGGCTCACTCCGAGCGCCTTTCCGGCCTCCGAAAAACTACGCGTCTTGCACACCATATCGAAGGCAAGAATCTGGGGCTGGAAAAAATCGCAATGAACGTGTTTGAGCTTTTCCTGCATTCTCCCCTCCCGTTATGGGAAAGCGCCTGCCCTCGAAGAAACGAAGCAGGCGCGCAGTGTGCGAAAAAAGTTGTTGCAGGTCTAAAAAACAATACCGGCAAAAACAAAACCGAATATTACAGAAACAACGGTTACGACAAGTCCGGGCAACATAGTCGAATGGTTCAGAATCCACGATCCGACATTCATCGTTCCTGTCGAATCAATAGCAACACTGGCAAGAATATTCGGATGAATCGGCAAAAACCACGTGCAACAAACAGCCGGCGCCATCGCCACAAGGTAGTGCGGATCGATTCCCAAAGCAACGCCGAGGGGCATTAAAGCAGCCGTTGTGGCGCCCTGGCTTTCCAAAATCGCACTGCCCAAAACAAGAACAACGGCAAAAAGCCACGGATAAGTGCGCAAGACATCCCCGAAAAGTGAGATTAATTCGCCTTTGTGAGCTGCAAAGAAGGTGTCTGTCATAAAGCAGACACCGAAAACAACCATCACGGCAATCACCCCACCGTTAAAGACAGAAGATTTTGTCAGGTTAGACGGCTTAATTTTGCACGCAAAGATAATCAGAGCACTTGCGGCAAGCGTGACAACCTCAATGAGATTGACCGTCGAAAGAGCAATCGATTTTCCGTTGACCGTCCAATGCGGCAGCAATCCCTTAAACGACCCTAAAAGCAAAATGAGTGCCACGGCCGAACCGAAAATACCGACGGCAAGCTTTGCCTCTCGAGTCGGAACGTAGTTCGTACCGGCTTTAAGAGGTGCAATTTCCCCGGCCTTCAAGCGCCTGAGATATTCCGGGTCTTCCAAGAGTTCTTTTCCGCGCTTATAAACACAAAGGCTTCCGGCAAGAACGCCAATCAGAATGGCCGGAATCAGCACCATCATCATCGGTCCGAAATTAATTCCCTGCGTACCGAGAATGCCGATCATACCGGCCGTTGCCGCCGACATGGGACTGGCGGCAATTCCGAAGGCCGATGCCGCGCAGGTTGCCGATAAGGGACGCTCGGGTCGCACGTTTGCTCCGCGCGAGACTTCGGCAATCACCGGAATGAGGGCCATGGCGATAAACGCTGTTCCCGTGAAGATTACGAAACACAAAACAACAAGCGGCGCCAGAACGGTCACGTGGTTCGGATTTTTCCGAAGGATCTTTTCGGCGATGCTCACCAAATAATCCAAACCGCCCGAACACTGCAAGATTCCGGCAAGCGACGTGACCGCCAAGATAATAAGCATGACGGTAATCGGAGGAGACGTGGGTTTTAATCCGCAAACGAAAATCAAAACAGCTAAGCCGACACCGCCCGTAAACCCGACGGTAGCGCCTCCCTTACGCGAACCAATAAGAATCGCCAAAATCACAATTAGAGCATCAAGAATCAGCATAAAACCTCCATGAAAAGGCTTACCCTTGACCGAGCCTCCCACACCGTAAAACACGTGCCAAAAGCAAGTTGTGGAGATTCTTCCCACTTGTTTCGCTTCGCTCAACCATAATGATTCTTGCGGATATTTTTTATGCGTTTTTCGCATGGACATACATGTTCGGTTCAGGCAATTGTCACTATGATGCGAAAATCGCATACACGTTATGCTTACGTTGGCCGATAAATTGCCAATTAATCCTGCCCTTTTGACAATGGGACCCTCCCTTTTACTATCTTCAAATGCATAGAGAGGATTGCAATGGAACTATTTGAAAACTACAACGCCTTAAGACGCAGTCTCGGTCACAATGACATGCTTTACCGCAGAAGAGAGCTCTTTTTTCTGAATCTGGCTTACGCCAGAATGCTGCGGGAAAAGGCGCATTTAACGCAGGATGAATACGAGACCATCGTCGGCGGTCTGAAAGCCGTCGAAAGCAAGATGACACCGCAAGACATGGATAAGGTCGAGGACGGTGACATCTGGTTTCTCGTTGAAAAAGCGCTTTCTCGGGAAATTAATCAGGACGTTGCCGCCAAGCTTCATATGGGAAGAAGTCGCAATGACATGTATTTTACGCTGTATCGGATGTCCGTCCGAAAGGCCTTGGAAAAAGTCATTGAGGCAACGCTCGAAGCAACCTGCATGCTGGAAAAAGTCGCCTCGCAGAATCTGGAAACTGTCATTCCGTACTACACCTACGGGCAACCGTCGCAACCTGGAACTTGGGCACACTATCTTTTGGGCGTTCACGAGGCCCTCTTGGCGGACTTAAAGCGCCTGCAAGCAGCGTACCGAACCGTTAATTGCTCTCCGATGGGATCTGCGGCCGGAATCGGAACCTCGTTTGACATCGACAAAGAAAGCATCGCCAAACGCCTCGGATTTGACAGCGTCATCGAACACACCGGGATCAGCATCGGTGCGGTGGACTACTTCTTGGAAACCATTTCGGCCTGTGCAATTTTAAATACCACGCTTTCTCGCGTTGCCTCCGATATGGTGTTTTTCGCGAGTGCCGAGTGCAACATTCTCAATTTCAATTTCTCGGTCTGCGAATCAAGCTCAATCATGCCGCAAAAGAAAAATGCCTACGCGGCCGAACTGATGCGTTCGGAAACGGAGCATTTCCTCGGGTACACGACAACAGCCTTTTCGAGTGCTGCCTCAACAACGTTTTTCCCGACGCATGAAACGTTCTTATTCTTCGATACGTTCTGGGAGCACATTGATCGGCTCGTGTGCAACATCGGGTTGCTATCCCTTAATATCGAGCAATCACACATTAACAAGGAAACAGCTCTTTCCCGTACGCGGGACGGATTTACGGCAGCTACGGCCATGGCCGAGCAACTGACAAAAGAAACGGGCCTTCCCTTTACGCAAACACACCACGTTGTGGGCGGCATGATTCGCACGTTGATGGAAAAAGATGCACTTGCCGTGACAAACATGACACCGGAACTTTTGCTCGCGCAAAGTCAAAAACATTTGGGCGTTGCAATTCAACGTTCTAAAGAGCAAATCCAAGAGATGCTCGATCCGCTTCACAGCCTGACGTGCAAAGTAACAGGCGGTACCCCTAAGCCGGCCGATACACAATCGATGTTAGAAAAAGGCGTTGCCTGCCGCACATCTGTACAAGAGCAGTTCCGCCAAACGAAAGCGCGGATTCAAAGTGCTTTAGAGCATCTTGTTGACTAAAGCCCCGGTCTAAACACCTGAGTACGCAGGAAGTCCGTCCCCTTAACTTCCTGCGTGCTCGGGTGTTCCTCGACTTTTCCACACATTCAAAGGCTTTTAGGGCCGAAAAAAAGGCTCCGACCTTAAAAGCCGGAGCCTTCCTTTTTATTCCTGTTTTGCGGCGGGAGCCGGAGCCTGCTTTTGCACCGGTTTCTTTTTCGAGCGCGGCGCAAGGACCATAATCATCTGACGCCCTTCAAGCTTGGGCATCTGTTCAACTTGCGCCACTTCACTTAACTCGTCGCGCAAGCGATTGAGAACCTGCATGCCGATATCCTGATGGGCCATCTCGCGGCCCCGGTAGCGAAGTGTGATTTTCGCTTTATCTCCGTCCCCCAAAAAGCGCTTGACGGCCCGAAGTTTCGTTTGGAAATCATTTTCATCGGTCGCGGGGCGAAACTTAACTTCCTTGACCTGCACGACCTTCTGTTTGGACTTGATTTCCTGAGCTCTCTTTTGTTCCTGATACCGGAACTTGCCGTAGTCCATCAGACGACACACCGGAGGCACGGCGTTCGGCGCTACCTCGACGAGGTCAACCTCGGCGTCCATGGCCATTCGAATTGCCTCAGCAGTCGGAACAATGCCGATCTGCACCCCATCGACCCCGGTCAAACGAACCTGAGGTACCCGGATCTCACGATTGATCCGGTGCGTACGTTCTTGAGCTATGACAGTACTCCTGAAAACGATTAATCGGGCCGCTTTCTGATGTCCTACTGCTGCCAGGAATCAGTGTTGACCCGGTTTTTATCCAAATCAACAACCATGGCAATAAAGTCAGTTAGCGGCATAACGCCCAAATTCTTGCCTCCGCGCGCACGCACGCTCACCGTACCGTCGTTCTTTTCCTTCTCGCCGACGACCGCGATAAACGGATGCTTCTGAAGGCTAAGTTCGCGGATTTTATAATTGATTTTTTCACCGCGCAAATCCTCTGTAACGCGTAGCCCGGCTTGTTTCATCTTCGCGACAACCGTGCGCGCGTAGTCAATTTGGGCATCGGTAATGGAAGCAACGGCCACCTGAACGGGGCTTAACCAAACCGGCATGGCACCGGCATAGTGCTCGATGAGCATGCCGATCCAGCGCTCCAAAGAGCCCAAAATCGCACGGTGCAGCATCACAGGGACCTTACGCGTATTGTCTTCGGCGACATACTCGGCACCTAAGCGCCCCGGCATCTGGAAGTCGACCTGAATCGTGCCGCACTGCCAGGAGCGACCGAGGCAATCTTTGAGGTGATACTCAATCTTAGGGCCGTAGAAAGCGCCCTCGCCCGGAAGGATGTCGTACGGAACGCCGCACGCCTTAAGGCTTTCAATGAGTGCGGCTTCGGCCTTATCCCAAGCCGAATCCTCGCCGATACGCATCTCGGGACGCGTAGCAATCTTGTAGCTGATGTCGGTAAAGCCGAAGGTCTTGTAGACCTCACGAACGATACGCGTGTAGTTGACGCA
>OJNX01000283.1_pt1 | contig 35829 bp, 29 predicted proteins | sample 1598021 | NCBI WGS metagenome assembly OJNX01 (sample SAMN01915227, study PRJEB22387) | human gut metagenome | isolation source: stool | host: Homo sapiens | place: USA | reverse complement strand
CAGTTCGTTGTTACTAGGCTAATGGAACCTCTGTGAGACCTCCACGCTTAAGGTGTGCGCTCTTTCTCTCCATATATCCGCCACATTTACTCTGCTACTACAAATGTGATAGTTATTAGACTTCGTTGCTTTTGGCCAACTTATCTCTCGTAGCCTAGCCTTATATGTGATTTCTGTCCGTCGGACCAGAGATTTGCTTACAGCTTCCTTCAGATTCCACCTCACGGTGGACACCCTTGCTGTTCGGCTATACACTTCCCACTATCTGGGCATGTTCGGGACTTACACCCGTTAGAGCGCGCCCATGGCGCGCAAACCAAAAACATCAGGCTACGTGATGCCTGATGTCTCAAACCCGGATTCTATTAAGAAGCTTTGTCAATATAAAAGTGATATAGCCTTTATAGGCTCCCTCTATACAGAGAAGAATCCATACGACAGCCTGCGCAATACCAGCGATTTTTTCAACGGCTACATGGACGGACTCATTGAAGCCCAGCTTAAAGTCTATGGATACTACTTTGTGCAGGAAGCACTGACAGAAAACATAATAGAAGAATTCAAACAATGTATGCCAGATTTCTACACACAGCCACAAGGCTCATATATCACAGACCGCGCCACAATCGCGCAGTACTACATTGGCAATAAAATAGCAGCCGTGGAGAGACAGCGCATGCTTTCTTTGCTGTCCGAAAAATATGATGTAGACCTCTACACCGGAAGTGATACATCATCTCTTCCGCACATACATAACCGTGGCTTTGCCAAAACACTGACTGAAATGCCAATCATATTCCATGAAGCCAAAATCAATCTGAATATGACCGCAAAACCAATTCGCACCGGAATACCACAGCGCATATGGGATGTGTTCGGCTCAGAGGGATTTCTTATATCAAATTATCAATCGGAAATACCTGAATACTTTGTGCCCGGTGAAGACATCGTGCTGTATGACAGCCCTGAGACACTGATGGAGCAGACCGACTACTATCTGCACCATGAAAACGAACGAAAAGAAATAGCGCATAATGCATTTGAAAAAACACTGGAACACCATACGTATGAAAAAAGGGTGGAGCTTATCTCATCCCTAATTCAAACATCTCCTTAAGCTTTTTCTCATACGAAAACTGCTCGCATACCTTCCTATACCCATTTAAGGCAATGCGCCTTCTCTCCTCATCATGTGCCAGATAATAACATACCTTATCCTCCAAATCAGCCATGCTATCATAAAGCACAAGCTCCTCCCCTGGCACAAAAAATTCTGCCAGCTCAGGCTGATAATTCGAAAGCAGAAAACCTCCCCTTCCCATGACATCCTTTCGTTCCAGCTCCGCAAGCCTGCTGTACAGCATACTGTGAAAAACCACATCGTGAGGCAGCTTAATATCTACACTATCATCCAGCAAAATATATTTGTCAAACGCTTCAACAACATCCAGACTTAAAAATTCTCTAATCAAGTCATATCCAAAAACATTAAGCTGACTATGAATCATTCCGTCCAGATAACCTCTCAGATACTGCGGAAGAAAACCCACACGATTATACATATTGTCATTATAGAGGCTACCAATAAAACTCACATCATGCCTAAAACCGTCTTCAAATTCTTCATCAGCCAGATGCAAAGAAGAAGCAACGCCTGCTACGCCAAGCTGTGTATATTGCGAAACTTATTTACATTCACTGCAAGTGGCAGATGAAACACATGCTTCACACCTCTGTCTGCAAAATACAAGCACTGCTGCCTGTCAAAGCAGAAAATTCTGTTGCAATCGTTGTATACGGAATCAGAAAACAGCGTAAGCTGTGGACAGTCACAAATCCATGAATAATACAAAATACCACATTGCATCGCTGCATACGAAAGCAATGGTATATAATCAAAGGAAAAAATACAGTCATATACATTGCTTTTCAACCGATTACACAAATCCCTTTGAAAAATCTCATCGTGCTCATAATTGCTCAGTTCATGATGCCATATATCATAAGAAAAACCTAATGCCTCAAATCCCTGACAAATATCAGCGGTACTGTTTGAGTGCCAGTCATAATATAATATCCTCATCCTTTTATTTCCTCTGCCAGTAGTTTCTGAAACTCGTCATCAGTGAACTCTCGTCCATACTCACGTTCTAAAACATCCTTCAATGCCTGCTCCTGCTTTGCATAAAACGGATAATCATGCGAACTCGAACATTGTCTTGGTGTCATATAATCATCACCATACTTTATCCTAAGAATAGTATCATATCCTATCGGAACAGGGATTGTAACATTCTCAAATGGCAGCTCCATACTCTTTGAATAGCACGAAACAGGCACATGATAATCCCATCCTCCTGCCAGATCTATCATGGAGCAGACCTCTTTTGAACAACTCTCATCATACAAAGCCGAAAGCATATCTACCAGCTTTTTAAGCTCATGAAATAATCTGTTATTCTTATCAAAGCTGACACCAAAGGTCCTTTCAAGCTTGGCAGCCAGTTCCAGAACCTCATCAGAATATGGTGGTTCCGGTGGAACACTTGCCGCCACTGACATAACGAGCTCAATCATTTTCGTCTGTTCATTCATCTTGGAAGCATCTTTGGGAATATAATCAATAGGGAAAATATCAATTCCGACAACATAAGGACAATTGTGAAACATATCCAGATATTTCCTTTCAAAATTCATATGCCGTCCTGAGATCACACGACATTTCACATTATCATGCTCCGGATCATTATATAAGCTTTTAATCTCAAAAGGATGGCAAAGCTCTGACGGTGCAACCTCCAGAAAACGCATATAATCGCCACGGAGCATTCCGATATCAAGGTCATCATCCCACGGAATAAAGCCCTTGTGACGAACCGCGCCCAGCAAAGAGCCCCAATCCGCAAAGAACGTGATACCATGCTTCATGCATATCCTTCGTATCTCTTCTAAAATCTCTATCTGAGCCGCCCAGGCCCTTTTCATCTTCTCCTCAATATAGAAGCCATCTCTATATTCAGGTTTAAAATAAGCTTCGTTAAATTCAACCATTTATCCTGCCCTCAATAGCTCTCTTAAGCTTAGTCGAACTGGTGCTCTTTGTATATGGGAAAAACACCATAGTCGCCCCATTTTTCTCCAAAAACTCTTTCTCCGCAAGCCATGCCGGATCATGCTCATAGTCACTTCCCGAAAACTGCACATCAAAGTGATACAGCTTGAAAATATCTCTGGTGCCGCTGAAATCTAGCGGAAGCTTAATAGCCTCATCCACATATCTGCAGGAGCGGACCATCTCAATACGCTCCTCAAAAGGCTCAAAAGGCTCGGCCTGCTTATTCAGACGCACACCCTCATCAGATACCACACCCACTATTAGATACCTGCACTGCTCCTTTGCTCGCTTAAACATATTGAGATGACCAATGTGAAACAAATCGAAAACACCCGCAATGTATCCAACATTATACGGCTTATCCTCAGACGATTCATTTACCGCTCCTGAATTATCATCTGAGATACTCGTCTCACGACAGACCGCACTAGTACCAGTACCGGTTCCGCCCGCCAATCTCGCCGCCACGCGCTCCTTTCGTTTATTCGGATAATCATTGCCCGGATCATAAATATGATAATCGGCGATTCCCATACCTTTGAGCTGATTTACTACACCATTATAGCCCTTAATGCAGATAATAATATGCCTCTCATCCTCCGGAATATCCTTTAAAATATCCGGTGAATTAATCGGTATATCATGCATCATAGTGCCCCATTTTGAACTGTTATTATCAATGATAGAGTAAACCTCATAGTCTCCCGCAAACTGGAAAAGAAACCTCTCAGTAAATCTGCCGGAGCCAAACAAAATGAGCTTCTTCTCCTTACCTGATATACCATCTTCAAGCCCATCAAAAATATCCACAAAAATCCTCTGATATTCTGCAGCGCTATAATTTATTTTCTCACGATTGGTATAAAGAATCCTGCCGTCAACTCTCTTATTCTCGTAATACGGTCTGAGCTCCTTCTGATTCCTGAGAGTCTCAGTAAATCTGGAAGACATACGCATCCAGATATCCTCACACTCTGCCAGTCCATAGCGCTCCAATACCTCAGCTCTTGGCACGAGCCGCTCGAACTCTTTATCAGTACCATCATAAATAATGGAAACAGAGCGATACATTATGGCCTTTGCGGGACAATTTCTGACATAAAACTCCTGGTCATAGTATATAAACCTGCTCTTGGAATCTGAAACGGATGCATCATAAAAGCAATTCAGCGGAACCATATCAATATAGCCTCTTTCAAGAATCACTCCCAAATCTCTTCCGTTAGCGCTGTTTCTGTCCTTCTCCGGAATCTCATCCGTATAATCAGATGATTGAAGAACAAGCTCATACATATCATCCAATGCCTTAAAAAAAGAATCCTTGTCCCTTTTAGCAAGCTCCTTCAATGCATTCATCGCAATAGGCGCATCGACAAACGGCATCACAAAGCAATCTCCATCAATATATGAGTCAACTACATTAATACTCCTGTCGCGTAAATCCTTAAGATTGTCCTGCATCTCCTTCAGCTTCTTTGTGCCCTCACCGTAAACAGCTCTCTTAGATACAGTCTTCACTCCATCCCGCTCACAGATGCTCGTCACCAGCGCATTCTCCGGTCCTCTGTCCAGCGAAATAGTGGCATGAAGCGTATCATCATGCGCTCCGTCCAGGCTGCATTCAATAATATATGCATTTGCCAGCTTGTGAAACATGCCATTTTTAATCAAATCAGTATATAAAAACTGCTCCTCAAGAAACACACTATCGGGATAATTGTACAGAGGAAAATACCTCATGGCCAGCTCCTCCACCGGCACATAGTTATGCGCATAGACAAGCTGTGTTTCCTGTAAAGAAGGCATCGCTGAATAAAATCTATTGTGTGAAAAGCCTGCTGCATCAAGCATATCCGTAAGCTCCGCCATAGAATAGCATCTGCCCACGATCATCCCCCTGTCAGCATCGGATAAACGCCTGTAGTTCTCTATTCCATCAAAGCTATGATTTGTATATGGATCCCTGTCTCCACAAATAAACTTTATTGCATAACGGTTTTCTGTACCTAATAAAATACGCCCTGCAGGGCTTAACAGTTTGTGACACTGTTTTAATAACTCAACCGGCGATTTGCTTTCCTCAAGAATATCAATGCAGACTATGTAATCATACCCGCGACCGACTGATTTTAAATCATTTAATTGTGTTATATTGCAGGAATTAACACATCCTTTTCCTTTAAGAAAAGAACAGACAGAGTCATCCTGTCTGCCTGAATATAAATATAAAATATTGCATGGTGACTTAAAATTGTACCAGACAATTGCTCCTGTTGAAAAATCTTTAGTTAATGTTTCCATATTACTGTCCTTTTTCTCTGCATAATGTAAACTGTCTTAGAATTATATAAATATCTAACTTCTAACATTTTCTAATAGCCTTGTATAATCATCATGAAATCTCGCAAAACTTATACTACTATTTTTCTTTACAATTGCTAAATTCTGTCTTTCTGCTATTTCATAAAACAACTCACTATTCGATAAATTCTTAATGTCCCTATTTTTTGAAGAACTCTTGATTCTCTCAAACACATTTTTTGGATAATTACTTTCCGGATTGTTATCATTTCCCCATAAAAGCTCGACATTATGCGGATTATATTCTATTTTATTCACTTGAAAAAAATCTCTTATATTTTCCCCATCTGCCAATATCCAATTCTCAATCATGCGACAAGGAATCATTGGAATATAATTATCACAATTATACATCCCCTCTTTTACCTCGCCATATACCTCTTTATATCTGTTTTCTAATTGATGCACATTACTGTTTTGTTCTCCTGCGTTCCTATCCGCATCACAATAATACACACCATAATTTAATTGCTTTTCCTTACACTTGATATAAAATCTTCTTGCCGGAATTGCTTTACCATCTAATCCATTAAGATGCCTACGTTGCAATTTAATCTTCTGCACTTCTGCACGCTCAATCATCTCAAAATCAAGCTCAATATTTTGCTCTTCCGCAATCCTTCTCAAGTACACCTGAACAGGGCCATCAATCCAATGTCCCGGATTACCATAATCCACCTTTCCGTAATCAGTTGGTCCTTCTCCTGTAACCGCTATTCTCATATTTTATCCCCTTAATTTTGTTTTAAAAATATATCAGCTATCTCCTTTTGAGACATATTAAGCAAAATTTCTCCCGGATACATATACTCCAATTTATCTCGGATTTCTTTTGAATCAAATAAATTATCTGCCCTTGTACTTCCATTTTGATCCCTGTATAAGAGAACTATCTGCTCCGGCTTTACATAATCAAGGAATACTGTACTATGTGTTGTCAATACAAGTTGATGCCTGCTTTCCTCATATATTTCTGACAAAACATCTATCATAGCCTCTGCATAATCACTATTAATTCCATTTTCCACTTCATCAAGTAAAAATATCGCATTTGCAGGCTCTATTTCACTTATAGCAATAAAAGCAAGTACTCTTAAAATACCATCACTAATTTCCTTTGATGAAAACTCAACATCACCTGTATCATAATGTTCCTTTACATTTATCAGAGTCCATCCCGGTTTTCCCTTTACCGATGCACTTACATCACTAATCCTAGCACCCATAATCCGTTTTAATTTACTCATAAAATTATTTTTCTGTTCTGCGGACATCTGTCTGATAAATGATGGGAGATTCTTTCCTGTCTCTCCAATATTCTTTACAACACCTCGGCTGGAAAGCCTCATATTATCCGGCGCCAGCATCTCAAACGACTCAGAATTATCAAAAAAAGCAACCAGTCTATTTAAACGGCTATCTACTCCATGCAAATGCTGGATTACTTTAAGACAGGAACTTGTAATCACAAAATTCGGCATTATTGATAGCTCTCCTTTATCCCCTTTAATCCGGCCTCCAGCAGATGCTTTATATTGTACTAATGTCTCTTTTGTATCTAAATCTACAATCTCTTCCGAAACAAGATGCAATTGATTTTTGGCCACATTGGGCTGTAATACCATTCCCCATTTAAGTGTCGTATTAACCGGTTCCTCCAACACAACCTCTACTCCAAATGAAATACGGGCTGTCCCTGAGCGTATAAACTTTGAACGAATATTATCAACCGTCCAGCCTCGCCTCTCCAATAAAACTGAAAAGTCATCGTTAACACATCCGCATACAAAGTCAATTGCCTGTAAAATTGAACTTTTTCCTGTAGCATTATTTCCAACAATTACAGTCATTGGTTGCAAATTTATTGACAAATTATTTAATGATTTAAAATTATCTACATTAAAGGTCTTAATCATACTTCCCCCTATATTGACTATATAATAAAGTCCGCTATATAAAATCTTATTTTAGTATAGCGGACTTTATTGAAAAATACAATTAATTCAGTTTAATTTAATTTTCTCTATTAACCGGCTCCTTAATGATTCATCCGTCAAGCACAATATTAAAAAATAACTGTATTAAACCTCCGCAACATCCATCATATATCTGATTTTATCAACCATATTATGCTCTGTCAGGACACGCTCCCTGCCTTTCCTCGCAATTTTGCCTCTCAGTTCCTGATTGCTGAGATAAAAATTACACTTTTCAACAGCATCCTCCAGACTCTCATACACAACCATTTCTTCCCCATAAGAAAAGAGTTCCACTAGCTCCTGCTGATAATTGGAGAGTAAAAAACCACCACTTGCCAAAATATCAAATGCTCTCTGTGGAACACCTGATTGAATGCCCTTGACACTAATATTCAGATTGATATCTGACGCTGCAAAAACATATGGCATCTCTCTATAATAATCAACCGGTCCCATACACTGCACTCCCCGTAAAACAGAATAATCCTGTCTTGAATAAAGCTTTGTATCAAATCTGCTTCCAAGCAAATTTAAAAGCAGCAAACGCTCCCTACGGCTTGTTTCCTGATCAAGGACATGCACCAGAGCTGCCTTATCAAGCTGAAATTTTGTATCAGGCTGAAGCTCCTTAAAGTGCTTATTCATAGCTTCCACAAAACGCTTGTCTATAACATCATTCAAAATATAAGCTCCATATAACTGTAGCTGCGAATTAATAACTGCATCCATATAGCCCTTTGCATAATCTGTGGAAATCTCTGTGATGGCCGGATACTGTCCCTCATACAAACTGCCTATAAAGCTGACCTGAGAACCATATTTTGAACGCTGCTCAGATGACAGTCTTATATTTTCATACCGCTTTGCATTGATACCAAGCGGTAAATGATAAACGGTATCGAATCCCTGATTCCTATACGCCTGTGCCTGGATTCTGTCAAAACAAAACACATAGTTACAAGGATTTCCAAGTGTTTTCTCAATGTCACGCACATTAAAAGGACAGTCATAGCCCCAGGAAATGTACTTAATATTATTTGCATGCCATAAAAATGAGTGTAAACGATAAAACTAAACTTGAAGCATACGAGGAACTCATTGCCGGTCTGCAGCGTGAAAATAAAATCCAGAACCAGCTTATTGAGGCACAGTCCACAATGATCCAGACGCTTGAGGAACATAATGCAGAACTGGAAAAATTATCAGTGAATTGTCCAATGTTTAAATGAAAGGTGACGCCATGAACTGTCAGAATATGTGGCTCTGCTGCACAAGAATATTCACACAATCTTTATAAAGATAACAACATACAAAAAAAGTTGCAACTGTTGCATAGCATTCCATAATAGCATTCTTATTGAACGCTTACGTTTCTTCATAGGCTTATTTTGGTGCTTTCTGTCTTGATTTCTGTTTATTAATATTGTAAAGTATATGTGTTCACAATATAACAAGAGGTATTGTACATGAACAAGCAAAGAAAAGATGTTTTAAACATATTATATCGTCATTCAGTTACTAATCAAAGAGAAATATCAGAATTATCGGGTCATTCTCTTGGAGTGGTTAACAAGTCAATAAAAGAATTGATGAATCAAGGTTATATAAATGAGAAGTGTAGTGTGACAACGAAAGCTCTTAAAGAATTCAAAGAAAAAGCGCCAAAGAATGCGGTGATTCTTGCAGCAGGATATGGTATGCGAACGGTGCCTATTAATACTGAAACACCCAAAGGTCTTTTAGAGGTTAATGGAGAGGTCTTGATAGAGCGAATAATAAGACAGCTTCACGAAGTTGGAATCTATGAGATTTACGTGGTTGTAGGTTTTATGAAAGAGCGTTATGAATATCTAATAGATGATTTTGGAGTTGAGCTTGTTGTTAATGAAGAATATACAACAAAAAATAATTTATACTCTGTAAAGATGGTTTTAAATCATTTATCAAATACGTATATCATACCGTGTGATATATGGTGTGATAAGAATCCATATCATCATCATGAATTATATTCCTGGTATATGGTCAGTGATTTGATAGATGACAAAAGCACTGTTCGGGTGAATAGGAAAATGGAGCTTGTTACTATTCCAAAGGCTGCAGGTGGCAATGCAATGATAGGCATAAGCTATTTGCTGGATAATGATGCACAAATAGTCAAAGGCAGAATAGAAAAGTTATGTAATAATCCGGCTAATGATGGTTCATTTTGGGAAACCGCATTGTATGATAAAGACAGAATGTTTATCACTGCCAAAGTGGTACATTCATGGGATGTGGTTGAAATAAACACATATGAGCAGCTCAGGGAGATGGATGGAGACTCAAACCATCTTAAGATGGATGCGATACAGGTTATTTGTGAAGCATTGTCTGTATCAGCAGATGATATTGTAGATATTACAGTATTGAAAAAGGGAATGACAAATCGTTCGTTTTTGTTTACCTGCAATGGTAAGAAATATATTATGAGAATTCCGGGCGAAGGTACAGATCAGCTAATAAACCGACGAAATGAAGCAATGGTTTATAGGACTATTGATGGCAGACATATATGTGATGATATCGCTTATATAAATCCGGATAATGGTTACAAAATTACAGAGTTTCTTGAAAATGCAAGAGTATGTGATCCGGAAAATTATGATGATGTATGTAAATGCATGAGGCGTCTCAGAGAATTTCATGAATTGAAGCTTACCGTAAACCATGAAGTTGATATATTCGGACAGCTTGAGTTTTATGAGAGTCTGTGGAATGGTTCACCTTCTGCATATAGACACTATACTCAGACAAAGGAAAATGTTTTGTCACTCAGACCTTATATAGAGGCTCATGTAGGAGAAAAGGTTCTTACGCATATAGATGCAGTTCCAGATAATTTTTTGTTTATTGATTCTGAAGATGGAAGTGAAGATATAAGGCTTATTGATTGGGAATATGCAGGTATGCAGGATCCGCATGTGGATATTGCAATGTTTTGTATATATGCTATGTATGACAGAAAGCAGATTGACAAACTTATTAATGCATATTTTACGGAGGGCTGTCCAAAAGAAATTAGAATAAAGATTTATTGTTATATTGCAGCTTGTGGACTCTTATGGAGTAACTGGTGTGAATATAAGAGAAATCTGGGTATTGATTTTGGTGAATATTCTCTCAGACAGTACAGATACGCAAAAGATTATTACAATGTAGTACAGGATGAACTGCAGAAAATGGAGGATAGATAAAAATGCATGAAGTTAAACAGGCTATTATTATGGCAGCAGGACTTGGTAACCGCATTAGACCGGTAACGCTGACTACTCCGAAACCATTAGTAAAAGTGAATGGAAAGCGTATGATAGATACAGTTATTGAAGGCTTACATGATAATGAAATAACGGCGATTTATATTGTTGCCGGATATTTAAAGGAACAGTTTTATGAATTGGAGAATGAATATCCGGGAGTTACTATAATCGAAAATCCATATTATGAAAGCTGCAATAATATTTCATCATTATATGTTGCAAGAGAACATATTGAGGATGCCATTATTCTTGATGGTGACCAAATTATATATAATCCGGAAATTCTATCAAAAGAATTCGAACGCTCGGGTTATAACAGTGTTTGGACTGATGATGAAACAGATGAGTGGCTTCAGACCGTAGAGGATGGGATTGTAACATCTTGCAGCAGGAGTGGCGGAAGTCATGGATGGCAGCTTTATAGCATTTCCAGATGGACAGCAGCAGATGGGAGCAAACTGAAAAAACATCTGGAAATAGAATTTGAAAACAAAAAAAATACTCAGATATACTGGGATGATGTTGCCATGTTCTGTTATCCGGATGAATATCAGCTTGGTATATATGAGATGCAAAAAGGTGATATTATTGAAATTGACAATTTGCAGGAGCTTGCTGAAATAGATAGCAGCTACAAGAAATATATGGAGGATTAGTATTATGAAAGAGAAAAAAATTGATTGGATTATCACACTTGTGCCATTAGCAATAATTGTAGCATTGTGTATTTTATTTTTTGCATTACCTGAGCAGTCAAATGCTATACTCAGTCAGGTGAGATTTTTCTTTGGAGATACGTTTGGGATTTATTATCTGATTATAGGTTTAGGCATATTTTTGATATCGATATTTATAGCAGGCTCGAAGTATGGAGATATTGTTCTTGGAGAGCCGGATGAAAAACCAAAGTACTCATTCTTTTCATGGGGATGTATGATGTTCACATGTGGTCTGGCAGCAGATATTTTATTCTACTCATTTTCTGAGTGGATTATGTATGCAACCAATCCCCACATTAAGGAGCTTGGAAGCATACAGGAATGGGCCGGTGTATTTCCTTTGTTTCACTGGAGCTTTATTCCATGGGCGTTTTATCTTGTTTTAGCTGTTGCATTTGGTTTTATGCTTCATGTAAGAAAAAGAAACCGTCAGAAATATTCGGAAGCATGCAGACCTGTTCTTGGAAAACATACAGATGGTTTTGCAGGACGTATTATCGACCTGTTAGCTGTATTTGCGCTTTTAGCAGGAACAGCAACCACATTTAGTGTTGCAACACCTCTTATGGCAACAATTATCGGAGATGTGTTCCATATATCGCTTAGCAGAACCGCAATCAATATCATTATCCTTATAATTACATGTATAGTTTATACATACTCATTATTACATGGATTTAAGGGAATCAGCATTTTGGCAAAAGTCTGTATCTATTTCTTCTTTGGACTGCTTGCTATTGTACTGCTGTTTGGCGGTGAAACAAGATATATTCTTGAGACCGGATTGTCATCTCTTGGTACTATGGTGCAGAATTTTATAGGATTATCTACGTATACCGATCCATTACGTAAAACCAACTTCCCACAGGACTGGACTATATATTACTGGGCTTACTGGATGGTATGGTGTGTAGCAGCTCCTTTCTTTATTGGAAATATATCAAGAGGCAGAACTATCAGACAGACAATTCTTGGAGGATATGGATTTGGTGTTGGCTCTACGCTCATCAGCTTTATCATCTTAGGTAACTATTCAATGGGAAAACAGATGTCAGGAGCAGCAGATTTTATTGCGCAGTACAACAAGAGTGGCGATTTATATGAGCTGATAGTTACTATTCTTAAGACATTGCCGTGTGCACCTTTGATAATGATAATAGTTTTAGTGACAATGATAGCTTTTTATGCTACATCATTTGATTCTATTGCCTTAACTGTATCATGTTACAGCTACAGGAAATTAGGTGAGGATGAGCAGCCGCACAAACTCATTCAGCTGATGTGGTGCATACTGCTTATACTTTTACCAATTGCCCTGTTATTTGCTGAGAGCTCTATGAGTAACTTGCAGTCTGTAAGTATAGTTGCTGCATTTCCGATAGGCATAGTTATTGTTTTGATAACAATCAGCTTTATGAAGGATGCGAAGAAATATATGGGTGAATTAAAGAACAAGCAGAAATAAATAAAATAGTGCAATATATATGTGAAAGAATGCTTCGCTACGTGGTAGTAGGAGCATTCTTTTTTTATAAAAAAATAAATTTCATATTGACAATGTGTACATGAAATACTATTATAGTTATGTTCATGAAAATAGCTATTTTAAATATAACGAACAAAATAAAGGGTATCAATATGAATAAACAAAGATATTTAAAGAAAAGAATAAGTGTCTTAGTGTTTACAATTCCGGCGCTTATTCCGTTATTTGTGTTTTGGGTATATCCGATTTGCAGATCAGTGTGGATTAGCTTTACGGATTGGGATTATATGACACCTACATATCATTTTGTATTTTTAAAAAATTATATTTCATTATTTAAAGATACTCGATTTTATGAGGCCTTATTAAATACACTTATTTTTACAATAGGTACTCTTGTGCCAACAATAGTGATAGGACTTGTACTTGCGGTATTTCTACAAAAACCATTTCCGGGGAGCGGAATTATAAAATTTGTTTTCTTTTCACCCTGGATTACGCCTACGGTTGCCATATCAATTGTGTGGACATGGATTTTTCAACCGGACAAAGGCTTGGCGAATTTGGTATTATCTTTCTTTGGATTGCCCGGTTTGAAATGGATTAGTAGTTCGCAGACAGCAATGCTGTCTGTAATAATAGTTACGGTCTGGAAGAGTATAGGATATGCAATGATTTTTTATTTGTCTGCTTTGGAAAAAGTACCTGAAGCATTGTATGAAGCATGTGCACTTGATGGTGGCGGTAAATGGCATAAATTTAAATACATTACAATTCCAAATATTTCACCAACTACGTTCTTTTTGATGATCATTACTATGGTTAATTCGCTTCGGGCATATGACCAGATTCAAATTTTGACACAGGGTGGACCGAGTGGAAGCACTAGAACGCTATTGTATATGTACTATCAATTAGGATTTGAGGAATATAATATGGGGCAGGCAACAGCTGTTGCAGTTGTCATGATTATAATTACGGTTTTACTTTCAACGATTCAGTTTTACGGATCTAAGAAATGGGTGAATTATTAGGAGCGTGTTTATGGTTAAGAAATATACAGTAATAGATCGGATAGATGCAATTGTAAAATGGATTATATTGATTATAGTCGGAGTTTTTACTGCGTTTCCGTTTTTATGGATGGTAGTCAGTGCATTTAAAACAAAAGAAGAAATAATGGATACAAGTAAATTTTTACCACAAAGTCTGCATTGGGAGAACTTTATAACAGTTATCTTTAATTCTCCGATACCAAGATATATTGTTAATAGTTTATTAATCTCATTAGCTATTGTATTTATTCAGATTATAACAGGAGCTTTGATTGCATATGCAATTGTGTTTATGAAATTTAAAGGTCGCGGCATTTTGTTTGGAATAATTATGGTGACTTACATGCTTCCAACTGCGGCAACATATATTCCAAGCTATATAATTCTTGCAAATCATCAGCTGCTTAATACATATACTGGATTGATTATCTCAAGTTCGGTTAGTATTTTTGGTATATTTTTATTAAGACAGGCATTTATGCAGGTGCCAAGTGCGATGGTAGAAGCAGCACAGATTGATGGAGCTTCGCATTTTAGAATATTGCACTTGGTTGTATTTCCTATGACTAAATCATCTTTTATTACATTTGGATTAATGAGCTTTATTGCTTCGTATAATAATTATATGTGGCCGTCTTTAATAACTAATGATTCTGATAAATATATGGTATCACAAGGCTTGAGGAGTTTTTTTATTGAAGGTGGTGCATACGGAACAGAGTGGTCACTTGTTATGGCTGCGAGTGCAGTGATTGTAATACCATTGTTGATTATGTTTGCTTTTGCACAAAAATGGTTTATAGATGGTATAGGTGGAGATACCGGAGTAAAAGGTTAAAAAGACAAAGATAGAAAGGACAAATTTGAAATGAAAAAAAGATTATTAGGTACATTAATGACAATTGCGATGTTGACAACTTCCTTGATGGGGTGTAGTACAGGTAATACTACATCAGAGAATAGTCAGGCACATGGAACTGAAAATATGAAAGGAAAGATAGAAGTAGATTTTTGGTATTCAGGCGGAAAGACGGCAGTAAAGGTCGTCCAGGATATTGTTGATGATTATAACAAATCTCAGGATAAATACTTTGTGAAAACAGTAACGCAGGCAGATTATTCTGAAACATATGAAAAATTACAGGCTGCTATTGCAGGAAATGTTGCTCCGGATGTTGCTTTGATTGAGAAAGATGCAGCACGAGGATTATCAGATAAAAAACTTGTTGAAGATTTGTCTGATAGAATAAAAAAAGATGAGAATTTTAATAATGACGATTATGTTTCAACTTTTTTTGAACAGGCAAAGGATGATAAAGGTAAAATATATGGTATTCCGGCATATGGAACAACCCAAGTACTTTATTATAACAAAAAAGCATTTGAGAATGCAGGGATTGATCCAAATAGCATAAAAACATGGCAGGATTTAAGCCGTGCAGCTTCTAAAATAAAAGATGATGGACAATTCATATATGGCTGGGAACCTATGTGGGGAGCAGATAATTTGATGGATGCGGCACTATCAAATGGCGGTACAATTTTCAGTGAAGATGGAAAAAAAGTTACTATAAATTCAGAGGAATGGATTGAAGCATGGGATGGATTTGGTAAATGGATTCATGATGATAAGACTATGGCAATCCATTCTGGTGGACAGGGCTGGGAATACTGGTACCAGACTATTGATGATGTTATTCAAAACAAGGCAGGTGGCTACACTGGTTCATCAGGAGATCAGGCAGATTTGGATTTCTCTATTGTAGGCGCAATTGAGCAGCCGGCATGGAAGAATGGTACTGAGTCAAAGCCTGTTGCCAGGGCATTAATATTAAGCATACTTGCAAAGTCTTCAGAGGAAAAACAGGCAGGAGCATATGATTTTATGAAGTATTTTACCAATGTTGAAAATCAAGTGAAATGGTCCATGTCGACCGGTTATGTACCGGTAAATAAAGGAGTGTTAAATGATGATGATTATATGAAGTATACTAATGAAAACCCTCAAGCACTTGTACCATATACTCAGGCAGAACATGGTTCAATTTATCCATATGATCCAACAAATGGCGTTGTAAAGGATGCATTGAAAATTGCAGCTGATAAGGTAGAAATAGATGGTGTGCCTGCAAAGGAAGCTTTGGATGAAGCACAAAAAACAGCACAAAAAGCCTTAGATGAGGTGTTGACTGACAAAAAATGATAAAATGTTGTATCCTTCATGTTCTAAGTACTAGACAAATTCCACAAAATATTAGATAATAGAAGCAAATTAGTTTTCATTTTGCATAGGAGGTCGGCATGAAGAAGAAAAAAATAGTTATTGCACTCGGACATGATGCTCTTGGAACAACTCTTCCGGAGCAGCACGAGGCTACAAAGCATACAGCAAAGGCAGTTGCAGATTTTATCAGGGACGATTATGAGGTTGTTATCACACACAGCAACGGACCGCAGGTGGGCATGATTCACACTGCTATGTCTGAGTTTTGCAGGATTTATCCTGAGTATACAGCTACACCTACAGCAGTCTGCTCTGCAATGAGCCAGGGCTATATAGGATATGATTTACAGAATGCTATCCGTACAGAGCTTCTTGGCAGAGGAATTTACAAGACTGTTTCTACAATACTTACACAGGTGGTTGTTGACCCATATGATGAGGCTTTTTATCATCCGACAAAGATCATCGGCCGTGTTATGACAGAGGCTGAGGCTGAGGAAGAGGAGAAAAAGGGCAATCATGTGACACAGGTTGAGGGAGGCTACAGAAGAGTTGTGGCAGCTCCAAAGCCTGTTGATATAGTGGAAAAGGATGCTATTAAGGCTCTTGTTGATGCGGATCAGGTTGTTATCGCATGCGGTGGCGGCGGAATTCCTGTTTTAGCACAGGATAATAAGCTTCAGGGCGCCAGTGCTGTTATCGAGAAGGATCTTGCAGCAGGAAAGCTTGCAGATACTCTTGATGCAGACAGACTTGTTATACTTACAAGCGTTGACAAGGTCTGCCTGAACTATGGCAGGGAGGATGAGAAGCCGCTTGATACCATGACTGTCGATGAGGCAAAGAAGTACCTTGCAGCAGGCGAGTTTGATGAGGGTACCATGGCTCCAAAGATTGAGGCGGCTATCGACTTTATCGGTGACTCTGCCATCCGTTCGGTGCTTATCACAAAGCTCAATAAAGAGGGCAAGACAGTTTCAGGTGGTATGGGCACTTTAATTACAAAGTAGAGCTTAATTTTTATAATTCACACATATCCCACACGTCTATATGCATTTTGCAGAGCAGATGTGTGGGTAGTTTTATAAAACCCACGAGAACAAGAAAAGTAAGATAGAAGGTAACACAAAATGAGTGAGAAAAGGCTTCAAAAGAGAGATGAAATCTCAGACGAGTACAAATGGAAGCTTGAGGATATGTATGAGACAGATGAGCTGTGGGAGGCTGAGTGTGAAAAAGCGTCACAGCTTGCAGAAAAGCTATCTGGATTTAAGGGACATCTGGCCGACAGTGCAGCAACGCTGCTTGATTTTTTTAAGAAGCAGGATGAGCTGTCTTATTATTTGGAGCGTATAGTTGTCTATGCGAATGAGCGCTCGCATCAGGACACTGCTGTGTCGAAATATCAGGCATATGTGTCAAAGGCAGAGACACTGACTGTTCAGGCATCAGGTGCGCTGGCATTTGCGAGTCCGGAGATTTTGCAGATAGATGATAAAAGGCTTGAGAGCTTTTACAGTGAGAGCAATGAGCTTATGCACTATAAGCGTGCGATTGATGAGATAATGCGTCAGAAAGAGCATACCTTATCGGCAGCAGAGGAGAATATCCTGGCGCAGTGTGGTGAAATGGCTGCAGCACCGGAGAATATATTCAGCATGTTCAACAACGCGGATATCAAATTCCCATATATCACTGATGTCGAGGGAAATAAAATCCGTATCACGCATGGCAATTTCATAGATTTTTTAAGCAGCAAGGACAGAAGCCTGCGCAAGCAGGTGTTCCGCGGAGTGTATGATTCGTACAAGAAGTGGAGCAATACTGTTTCCATGATGTACATCAGCAAGCTGAAAAATGACACTTTTTATGCAAGGGTAAGAAAATATGACAGCGCAAGAGCCATGTATTTATCCGATGGCGATATTCCTGAGAGCGTATATGACAATCTGATTGAGACGGTTCATGCACATCTGCCGGCTCTGCACAGGTACATGGCGCTTAGGAAGAAGCTTTTAGGTGTGGAGCATCTGCATATGTATGATTTGTTTGCACCGATTGTGGACAATGTACAGACCACATACACCTATGATGAGGCGAAAAAGCTTGTGGCAAAGGCGCTTGAGCCTATGGGCGATGAGTATGTCAGCACACTTAAGGCTGGCATGGAGAGTGGCTGGATAGATGTATATGAGAATGAGAACAAGAGAAGCGGTGCGTATTCATGGGGCGCTTACGGCACTCATCCGTATGTGCTTTTGAACTATGCCGACAATCTGGACAGTGTGTTTACGCTGGCTCATGAGATGGGACATGCGATGCATACATACTATTCAAATGAGCATCAGAGCATCACCTACGCGGGATACCTGATTTTTGTGGCAGAGGTTGCATCCACCTGCAATGAGTCGCTTCTAATGCACTATATGCTTGAGCATTGTGAGGATGAGAATGAGAGAAAATATCTCATGACACATTTTCTGGACGGCTTCAGGACGACACTTTTCAGGCAGGCGCAGTTTGCTGAGTTTGAGCATATAGCTCACCGGAAAATGCAAAAGGGCGAGCCGGTTACCAAGGATGTGCTAAATGAGCTATGGCATGAGCTGAATGTGCAGTACTACGGACCGGATATGCGCGTGGATGATGAGATATCATATGAGTGGATGCGCATACCGCATTTTTACACACCGTACTATGTATATCAGTACTCGACAGGCTATTCGGCAGCAGTTGCTTTTTCAAAAAAGATACTTGAGGAGGGAAAGCCTGCTGTGGATAAGTATATAGGAAATTTCCTGTGCGGTGGATGCTCGAAGAATCCAATCGAGCTGCTAAAGAGTGCCGGTGTTGATATGAGCACACCAAAGCCTGTGGATGATGCACTCAATGTATTTGAGGATTATCTGAAGCAGTTTGAGACAGCAACTAAGTAAGGAGAAACATTTTTATGGAAAGAATTAAAAGCTTTACAATTAATCATAATATTCTTAAACCTGGATTTTATATTTCAAGAAAAGACGGAGAAATCGTTACATACGACCTTCGTACGAGAAAACCTAATGCAGGCGATTATATGTCCAATTCAGCTATGCACTCAGTGGAGCATATGTTTGCAACATGTGTGAGAAACTCTGAGATTGCAGATGATGTGGTATATTTTGGACCGATGGGCTGTCAGACAGGCTTCTACCTCGTAGTGAGGGATGTTGAGCCGGGAAAGGTTTTTGAAATCACAAAAGAGGTCTTAAAACAGATACTGGAGTATGATGGACCGGTATTTGGTGCATCAGCCATAGAGTGCGGACATTACGAGAATCTGTCACTTGACGAGGCAAAGAAGGAGTGCCGTGCATATCTTAAGGTGCTTGAGAGCCAGACAAATATGGAGTTTACTTATCCACAGTAAACGAGGACTAAAAATATAATAGCAAGATAGCAGGAATGGAGAAATAAAATGACAATAGGTGTAATTGGTGCAATGCAGATGGAGGTCGATGACTTAAAGGCTCAGATGACAGACACACAGACAGAGGTTTACAGCGGAGTGGAGTTTGTTGAGGGCAAAATCGGTGATCAGTATGTTGTTGCGGCAAAATGCGGAATAGGAAAAGTGTTTGCGGCAATATGTGCAGAGGCCATGATTTTGAAATATGATGTAGATATGATTGTCAATATTGGAGTGGCAGGAACTTTGACAAAGGACTTAAATGTGCTTGACGTGGCAGTAGCCACAAACGTGCTGCAGCACGATATGGATACATCGCCAATCGGAGATCCGAAGGGGCTTCTTTCAGGCATCAATATGATTCTGCTTCCGGCAGATACAAAAATGGTGGAGCTCATGTGCTCATGCTTAGCTGACAGGAATATCCACTATAAAAAGGGCAATATCGCAACAGGAGATCAGTTTATTGCCACAAAGGATCAGAAGGATTATATTTCGAATACCTTTGATGCAATCGCAGCAGAGATGGAGGGAGGCAGCATCGGTCATGTGTGCTATGTGAACAAGGTGCCATTTGCCATTCTTCGTTCAATATCAGACGGTGATGGCGGCGAGACAGACTACCAGACCTTTGCGGAGAAGGCTGCGCATCAGTCGATTGAGGTAGTGCTTGAGTTTATCGGAAGGGCAGAAGAACTGAAATAGAGTTATTTCATTATTCATAATTTGTGATAATAAAGAATAGTATATAGCATGAGTGAATACAGAGCATACATGCAAAATACAAAACTACATAATGGGACAAAACGAAAGAAACGCCGACACAGATTCCTTTTTGGAGTGCTGCTGTCGGCGCTTCTTATTACAGGCGCTTTATATGGCAGAGAGTATGACATATCGCAGCTGAAAAATATAGAGGTGATGGAGACACTTAGCAGTGCTGTGAGTCAGTTCGGGGACAGAAAGCTGCCTGTATATTCGGTTCAGACAACAGAAAAAAAGATAGCCCTTTCATTTGACTGTGCCTGGGGAGCAGAGGATTTTGACAGTATGATGGAGACACTTGACAAGCACAACGTAAAGGCTACATTTTTTATGACAGGAGGGTTTGTGAGTGATAACCCTGAATGTGTAAAGACGCTGGTTGAAAAAGGGCATGAGCCCGGAAATCACAGTGAGCACCACTATGATATGGCAACAATCACGGCAGGCGAGATGAAGACAGAGATAATGGATGTGCACAAAAAGGTCAAGGAGCTGACCGGAAAGGATATGAAGGTATTCAGACCGCCATACGGCTCGTACAACAATGAACTGATTGATACAGTGTATGGCTGTGACTATTATCCAATTCAGTGGGATGTGGATTCGCTCGACTGGAAAAACTATGGTGTGCAAAACATTATAGATACAGTGTGCAATCACAAAAGCCTGGATTGTGGCTCGATAATACTCTGCCATCTAGGCGCCAAATACACATCGCAGGCACTCGATGAGATGCTCACAAAGCTGCAGGACATGGGCTATGAGATAGTTCCGGTATCAAAGCTGATCATGACAGAAGGCTATCATATGGATGCAAACGGTATGCAGATCAAGGACTGATCAATTTCATAAATCAATATTTTAGTCAATATTTAGTCAATAATTTAGCCCTTTACGATATTGTTATTTACAGACAAGTGTGTTAAACTAAAACTATATTTTAAAGAAGCTGTGAGACAGCTATGGGGGTAAATTATATGACAGATACAGGTTTTTTAGTAGCATTTTTTATAGTTATTTTTTTAGTTATCATCTTTGCGCTTGTCGCTGTAATCGGAGCCGTTACAAGTGCTGTTGCAGGTATCAATGATGATGAGGATGAGACAGAGGAAGAGGGCATCTGAAGCTAAAATCAATAAAAGATATTAAAAGATATTTAAAGACATCGAATTATATTGATCGTATAATTGGGTGTCTTTTTATTGCCAAAATCTCTTAAAAAAGTATAAACCAATTGAGTTGTAATCCGCCACATTGTATAATAAAAATATAACAGCGAATTAAATTTATTGTGAAAATCGTAGTAATCACAATGTCTATCAAACTAAGGCAGGACATTATCAAGGAAAAGAAGAAGGAGGGGTCAGATGATATCAAGATATAGTGTAAAAAAGCCTTTTACTGTACTTGTAGGAGTACTGCTGGTAATAGTACTCGGTGTTGTATCGCTTGGCAGGATGACGACAGATCTGCTGCCGGATATGAGCTTTCAGTATGCACTTATCGTGACAACAGATATGGGAGCAAGTCCACAGGAGGTGGAGAGCGATGTCACCGCGCCGCTTGAAGCAGCTATGGCAACTACGTCCAATATCAAAAACGTAAGCTCAATGTCATATAACAGCTATTCTCTAGTGACATGCGAGTATGAGCAGAATGCCAACATGGATTCTGTAGTGATAGAGATGCAGCAGAAAATAGATCAGGTCAAGGCTGGCTGGAAGGATGGAGTGGGTACTCCGACCATTATGAAGATAAATCCGGACATGCTTCCAATCATGATGACTGCTGTGGATATGGATGGGAAAAGCAAGTCGGAAATCACAGACTTTGTGGAAAACACACTAAAGCCTGCAATTGAGAGTACAGAGGGAGTCGCATCAGTGACTGCAACAGGTGAGCTCACCGAGCAGATACAGGTCACGATGAATCAGGCCAAGATAGATGCGCTCAATGAGAAAATAAATAATGCCGTTTCAAAGAAATTTGACGATGCAAAAAGTCAGATGGATGATGCAAGCGCAAAGATAGAGAGCGGACAAAACGCAATCACATCGGCATCGGATCAGATGAGCGCGGGAGTGGATACGCTAAAGGAGCAAAAGGCAAAGCTTGCAGAGCAGAAGACTCAGCTGGAGAGTACACTTTCAAGCTTAAATGAGCAGAAGAGCCAGCTTGAAACAATTCAGTCAGCTCTTTCAGACTTCATGAATAGTGATACATATACAAAGACAATTCCGTCACTCAAAGAGGGCGCAAATGCACCGGGTGAAGCGGGCACAGCACTCAAAGCGCAGCTTGAGCAGGTTAATAAGCAGATTGCAACACAGTTTTCAGGTCTCTCGACGCTTGGAATCAAGGTAAACACAGCAGATGATCTGCCTGCGGCAGCGTCAGCGATAGCACAGACTCTCATTCAGGTGAATACAGGTATAGAGCAGTGCCAAAGCGGGCTTGACCAGATAGCACAAGGAGAGACAGCACTTTTAGATGCCTATGATAATCTAAACAGTCAGGCAGCTATAAGCTCGATAAGCATAGGACAGCAGTCGGCACAGCTTGCAACAGCAGCGGCATCTCTTGACAGCTCAAAGAAGGAGCTTGAAAAGAGTAAGGATGATGCGCTTGACAAGTCAAACTTAAATGCAGTTTTAACAATTGACTCACTCTCGCAGCTGCTCGTCGCTCAGAATTTTGATATGCCTGCAGGCTATGTAAATGATTCAAATGGCACGCAGTACATAGTACAGGTGGGAGATGAGATAAAATCAATTGATGATTTAACAAATCTAGTGCTTATGGATATGAAGCTTGATGGAATAGCTCCTATTCATGTCGGTGATGTGGCAGATGTTGAGATGACTGACAACTCGGATGAGACATATGCGATAGTCAACGGTAATCCCGGAATAATGCTCTCCATGGAGAAGCAGACCGGCTACTCTACAGGAGACGTCACAGACCGTCTTTTGGACAAGCTTGATTCGCTGGAAAAGGAAAATGACGGATTACACACCACAGTGCTCATGAATCAGGGCGTATACATCGACATGGTTGTAAAAAGTGTGATGCAGAATATGATAGTGGGAGCAATACTTGCCATTTTCGTATTGCTTTTGTTCTTAAAGGATATAAAGCCAACACTTGTTATCGCAGCATCTATACCGCTATCGGTTATTGTGGCAGTGGTGCTTATGTATTTTACGGATATCACCTTAAATATCATTTCAATGTCGGGACTTGTGCTTGGAATAGGAATGCTGGTGGATAATTCAATAGTAGTAATCGAGAATATCTACAGATTAAGGGGAGAGGGATATTCGGTAAAGAAGGCGGCTGTTGAGGGTGCAAATCAGGTGGCAGGAGCCATTTTTGCCTCTACACTTACCACGGTAAGTGTGTACGCGCCAATCATTTTTACTGATGGAATCACGAGACAGCTCTTTGTAGACCTGGCACTTACGGTAGCGTTTACTCTTATGGCATCTCTTGTTGTGGCACTCACATTTGTACCGGCAATTGCTTCAGGCATGCTCAAAAAGACGAAGGATATAAAGCATCCATGGTTTGACCGTTTTAAGGATTGGTATGCAAATGTGCTCGGCATATGTCTTAGATTTAAGCCGGTGGTATTTATTGCGGCAGTAGTGCTTTTAGTCGGCAGTGGCGCACTTTGCATGTCAAGGGGAATGACATTTATGGATATGGACATGGAGTCAGATCAGATTTCACTTACCATAGAGGCAAAGGATGACGAAAAGCTCGACTTCAAGCAGCTTACAGAGCTGTCTGATAAGGTCATGGACAAAATATCTGATATAAAGGGCATAGACACAATAGGAGCTACAGCAGGCGGCAGCTCGACCATGAACCTGATGAGCTCAGGAAGCGACAGCGTGAGCATGTATATATTGCTTGATGAGAAGTCGGATGTTTCATCGGATAAGGTAATAGATGAAATTGAAAAACGCACAAAGAATCTGGACTGCAAGGTAACAGCATCTTCACAGGCTATGGACTCATCAGAGTTTTTCGGAAGTGGTCTCTCTGTCAGGATTAAGGGTAATGATATAGACAAGCTGCAGAAGCTTGCAGGTGATGTGGCAGATATCCTTAAGGACACAAAGGGCGTGACAGATATAGATGACGGTCTTGGAGATACAATCAATGAGCTTAAGATAACTGTGGATAAGGAAAAAGCAGCAAAGTATGGTTATACGGTGGCTCAGGTATACCAGCTCGTATCCGGTGAGATATCATCTCAAAAGAGCGCAACAACCATTACGACCGACATAAAGGACTATGAGGTATACTTACAATCTGCAGAGCAGTCTGATGTGACTGTGGACGACATCAAAAACCTTACATTTACCTATAAGGATAATGATGGCAGTGAAAAGGAGATTCCGCTCAGTGATATCTGCACTATTTCGCAGGAACAGACACTGAGTACCATTCATCGAGATGCTCAGACAAGATATATTACAGTATCAGGTGCGGTTGATGAAAACCATAATGTAACATTACTAAGCGATAAAATTAAATCAAAAATTGATAAACTTAGCATTCCTGATGGCTATTCAATAGACATGGAGGGCGAGGATGAGACAATAAATGAGTCAATGAGTCAGCTTGGACTTATGCTTGTGCTTGCAGTGATATTTATCTATCTTATCATGGTGGCGCAGTTCCAGTCATTGCTTTCACCGTTTATTATCATGTTCTGTATACCTCTTGCGTTTACAGGAGGCTTTATAGCTCTTTTCATCACGGGAAATGAGCTCGGAATCATATCAATGCTTGGCTTTATCATGCTGGCAGGCCTCATTGTAAATAATGGAATCGTGCTCATTGATTACATCAACCAGGCCAGGAGAGAGGGCATGAGCAAGCATGAGGCAATCATAGACGCAGGCCGTACAAGGCTTCGTCCAATACTGATGACAGCGATGACCACCATACTTGCAATGTTTACATCGGCGATAGGTATCGGAGATGGCTCAGATATGATAAAGCCGATGGCAATCGCAATAATAGGAGGTCTCGTATACGGAACCATCCTTACGCTTATAGTAATTCCATGTATATATGATGCGTTCAACAGAGAGAAGAGCATGGTAGAGGAAGAGCTGTAGCAGGATAGAAGGAAAAAAGCTGGAAATATAGAGAGTTGGAGGATTTTTACATGGCAAAGTATATTATGGCATTAGATGCGGGCACGACCAGCAACAGATGTATACTTTTCAATGAGAAGGGCGAGATGTGCAGTGTGGCACAGAAGGAATTTACGCAGTTTTTTCCAAAGCCGGGCTGGGTGGAGCATGATGCAGAGGAAATCTGGGCCACACAGCTTGAGGTGGCAAAGGAGGCAATGGCCAATATCCAGGCTACGGCAGCCGACATATGTGCGATAGGCATTACTAACCAGAGAGAGACTACAATTGTATGGGACAAAAATACAGGTGAGCCGGTTTATCACGCGATAGTATGGCAGTGCAGACGCACGGCAGAGTATGCGGATTCACTGAAAGAAAAGGGGCTTACCGAGACATTCAGAGAAAAGACAGGGCTTGTGATAGATGCTTATTTTTCGGCAACTAAGCTCAAGTGGCTCCTTGACAATGTGCCGGGAGCGAGGGAGAGAGCCGAAAGAGGCGAGCTTTTGTTTGGAACAGTCGAGACATGGCTTATATGGAAGCTCACTCAGGGACAGGTGCATGTCACGGATTATTCCAATGCTTCAAGAACCATGATGTTTAATATCAATACCTTAAAGTGGGATGATGAGATACTTAAGGAGCTTGATATACCAAAGAGCATGCTTCCAAAGCCAATGCCGTCAAGCTGTGTATATGGTGAGGTGAATCCTGTGTTTTTCGGGGGTCCGATTCCAATCGCAGGAGCGGCAGGAGACCAGCAGGCTGCGCTTTTTGGCCAGACTTGCTTTAGGGCAGGAGAAGCCAAAAATACATACGGTACAGGCTGTTTTCTGCTGATGAACACAGGTGAGATGCCGGTATCCTCAAAGAACGGACTTGTTACCACTATAGCCTGGGGCATAGACGGCAAGGTGGTATATGCGCTGGAGGGATCAATATTTGTGGCAGGAGCCTCTATCCAGTGGCTACGCGATGAGATGAAATTTATCGATTCTTCAACAGATTCAGAATACATGGCGAGAAAGGTAAAAGACACAAACGGCTGCTACGTGGTGCCGGCATTTACAGGGCTTGGAGCACCGTACTGGGACCAGTATGCCAGAGGAACAATTGTGGGGCTTACGAGAGGTGTAAACAAGTATCATGTCATAAGGGCAACTCTGGAATCAATGGCATTTCAGGTAAATGATGTGCTTGAGGCAATGAAGGCTGATTCGGGCATCAATCTCACATCACTTAAGGTGGACGGCGGCGCCAGTGCCAATAATCTGCTCATGCAGATGCAGGCTGATATCAGCAATGCACCGGTCAACAGGCCTGTGTGCGTGGAGACAACAGCCATGGGCGCAGCGTACCTCGCAGGGCTTGCGGTGGGCTACTGGGAAAGCATGGATGATATAAAGAGAAACTGGTCTATTGACCGAGTGTTTGAGCCGGAGATAGCGGCTGATTTGAGAGAAAAGAAGCTTAAAATGTGGAAAAAGGCTGTCGCCTGCGCATTTAACTGGGCGAAGGATGAATAATAGCTTATGCTTGCATTGTTTTAAATGAGCTTAGTGATACGGCAATTAAACAATATATGCAAATTGGTAGGAGAAAATAACATGTATGATGTAGTAATTATAGGAGCGGGAGTATCGGGAAGCGCCTGTGCCAGAGAGCTTTCGAAATATAACCTGTCCATCTGTGTGGTGGAAAAGGAGGAGGACGTGTGCTGTGGCACCTCAAAGGCAAACAGTGCTATTGTCCATTCCGGAATTGATTGTAAGACCGGTACACTTATGGCACAGATGAATCTTCGTGGAAATGAGATGATGGATGAGCTTTCGAAGAAGCTTGATTTTGAGTTTCGAAGAAACGGTTCACTGATAGTGTGCTTTAGCGATGACGATATGCCAAGGCTTAAGGAGCTTTATAATCAGGGGATTGCAAACGGGGTGCCGGGACTTGAAATTTTTGATGCAGGCGAAGCGCATGAGATGGAGCCGAATCTGTCTGATGAAGTTGTGGCAGCTATTTACTGCCCGACAGGAGGCATTGTATGTCCGTTTGGCATGAATATCGCATTTGCTGAGAATGCGGCAGCAAACGGTGTGGAGTTTTTATTTAACACCGAGGTGAAGGCGATACAAAAGGAGCAGACAGGCTATATTCTTATTACTCAAAATGGCGAAATTCATGCACGCTGCGTTGTAAATGCAGCAGGTGTATATGCTGATGTATTTCACAACATGGTGAGTGAAAACAAAATCCATATCACACCAAGGCGCGGAGAGTACGAGCTTTTAGACAGGGCTGCGGGAGGTATCGTTGACAAGACAATCTTCCAGCTTCCGGGAAAATACGGTAAGGGAGTGCTTGTAACCCCGACAGTACACGGAAATATTTTAATCGGACCTACAGCAGTTGACCATGAGGACAAGGATGGTACAAATACAACGAGAACAGGCTTAGAGCATGTTGTGAAATCCGGCACACGTTTGGTGCCGTCACTTCCTATGCGTCAGGTCATAACATCGTTTGCAGGAAACCGTGCACATGAGGACGGACATGAGTTTATCATCGAGGAGCTTTCTGACGCACCGTATTTTATTGACTGCGCAGGTATAGAGTCACCGGGCTTATCAAGTGCGCCGGCTATCGGTGAGAGAGTGGCAGCAATAGTTGAGGGGCTTTTTAATCCTTCTAAAAATGCGGATTTCATCGAGACAAGAAAAGGTATTTTAAATCCAAAGAAGCTTTCAGAGGATGAGTATAAAAAGCTGATAAAAGAAAAGCCTGAGTATGGCAATATAATCTGCCGCTGTGAGATGATTACGGAGGGCGAGATAATGGATGCGGTAAACAGACCGCTGGGCGCAAAGTCACTTGATGGTGTGAAGAGACGCACCAGAGCCGGAATGGGCAGATGTCAGGCAGGTTTCTGTTCTCCGAGAACTATGGAGATTATCGCCAGAGAGAAGAAAATTTCGCAGCTTGACATCACTAAAAGCGGTGGAAAGTCAAAGATAGTTGTTGGAATGAGCAGGAATCGTGGATAGTCTGTCTTATTTCCAAGAGACAGGTGACGATAGCTTGATATTGGATTAATATCAGCTTAACATAGGGGGACAATATGGAATTTTACGATATTGTGATAGTAGGAGGAGGCCCGGCAGGTCTTGCGGCAGCAGCTTCCGCTAAGAAAAATGGAATAGATAAAATACTTATACTGGAAAGAGACTGTGAGCTTGGCGGTATCTTAAATCAGTGTATACACAACGGCTTTGGCCTGCACACCTTTAAGGAGGAACTCACAGGCCCTGAATATGCCGGCAGATTTATCAAAGAGGTCAAAGAGCTTGGCATAGAGTACAGGCTGAATACGATGGTCATGGACATCTCGACAGGTGACGAGTTCGAAAATGGGGCAGATGACAGGCATGATGTAAAGATAAAAGATGAGGCAAACGATAAAATAGTTACAGCTATGAACCGCACAGACGGACTTTTCCATATCGCTGCAAAGACCGTAATACTTGCGATGGGCTGCAGGGAGAGAGCAAGGGGTGCTCTTAACATACCCGGCTACAGACCGGCAGGAATTTTCTCGGCGGGCACAGCTCAGAGACTGGTGAATATAGAGGGCTACATGCCGGGACGAAAGGTAGTAATACTCGGCTCAGGAGATATCGGTCTTATCATGGCTAGGAGAATGACCTTGGAGGGGGCAAAGGTGCAGGTGGTTGCAGAGCTCATGCCGTATTCGGGAGGCTTGAAGCGTAATATCGTGCAGTGCCTTGATGATTTTGGAATTCCGCTTAAGCTCAGCCACACAGTGGTTGATATAAAGGGCAGGGAGCGTGTGGAGGGCATCACTCTTGCACAGGTTGACGAGCACAATAAGCCGATTGAGGGAACGGAGGAGTTTTACGAGTGCGATACGCTTTTACTCTCGTGCGGACTCATTCCGGAAAATGAGATTTCAAAAACAGCCGGTGTAGAGCTCAATCCGGTAACAAGCGGACCGGTCGTAAACGAAAGCCTTGAGACAAATGTGCCCGGTGTATTTGCCTGCGGAAATGTGCTTCATGTGCATGACCTCGTGGATTATGTGTCAGAGGAAGCGGCAGCAGCAGGCCGCCATGCCGCAGAGTATGTAAAAAATGGCGGTGATAAGAGTTGCGATGGCAAAGAAATATCGATAACCGCTACAGGCGGAGTACGATACACTGTTCCAAGTACTATAAATACTGCACAAATGGATGATACTGTGACGGTAAGGTTTCGAGTGGGAGCCGTGTATAAGAATTGCTATATTGCAGTATATCTGGATGATAAACAGCTGCAGCACCGTAAGCGTCCTGTTATGGCACCGGGTGAGATGGAGCAGGTAGTGCTTAAGAAGAAGGAGCTCATCGAAACAGACAATCCCCGCACAATTACGATAAAGATTGAGGAGGCATAGTATCATGGAAGAAAGAAATTTGACATGTATAGGCTGCCCTCTGGGCTGTGCCCTTAAGGTGACAATAGATGGAGAAAATGTCACAGTAACCGGAAATACCTGCAAGCGCGGAGCAGACTACGGAGCAAAGGAAGTGACACATCCGACACGAATTGTGACAAGTACAGTCTGTGTGAAAAATGGCACAATACCGATGGTATCCGTAAAGACGGCACAGGATATTCCAAAGGAAAAGATAATGGATGTGATGGAGTGTATCAACCAAATCACGGTAGAGGCACCGGTGCATATAGGTGATGTACTGCTAAGCGATGTTGCAGCAACCGGTGTGGATATAGTCGCAACTAAGAATGTTGAATATAAGTAAAGAAAAAATAAAGAAATCTTATTGATATTTTCTTTGCTGTTGCATATACTATAAGCAAGAAAGGAGTGTTGTATATGTCACAGTCAGTTAATGTTAATTTTAAATTGGATGCAGATGTAAAAAAAAGCATGGAACAGGTGTGTTCGGAATTAGGTCTTTCTATGAGTGCAGCGTTCACCGTTTTTGCAAAAAAAGTAGGCAGAGAAAAGCGTATTCCTTTTGAGGTATCGGTAGATCCGTTTTATTCTGATAGCAATATCCGTTATTTGGAAAATATCGTGCGCGATATTAAGGATGGCAAAGCTCACTTCGCAGAGCATGATTTGATAGAGGAGGACTAATGAGGTTACTATGGGAAGATAGGGCATGGAGCGATTATTTATACTGGCAGACGCAGGATAAGAAAACACTGAAAAGAATTAATGGACTTATCAAGGATATTCAGCGAAGTACGTTTGAGGGTATAGGTAAACCGGAACCATTAAAGGAAAATCTTAGTGGTATGTGGAGCAGACGCATTGATGACACTAATCGAATTGTTTATTATGAAAAAGATGAGATAATTTATATTGTTTCATGTAAAGGTCATTATGATGATTGAAAAATCATATTGACAAATCACCCAATGCACTTTAATATTGTAGAAAGAAACAGGCAAATATTTAAAGGCATAAGAAAGAGGAGTACATGACGAAAGCTTTCAGAGAGAGCATCCGGTCCGTAAGATGGTGATACATTTTGGGCAGGCTGAAAGATGCTTAAGACAGAAATCATGGAAGGTAGCTTTTGAGCTGAAGAACCCAGAAAGCCGCAAGCGGCATAAGTTCTTCCGATTCGTCCACGTTACAGGACAAGAGGCATTCGAGTTTATATGCATATATATGCTCCGATGTAAACGAAGGTGGTACAGCGCTAATTCGCCCTTCCGGTCAGTGATCGGGAGGGTCTTTTTATGTACACAGACCGGAAGATTGCGCATGCAATCCAATCGGTCGCCCGTCGTAAATAAAAAGAAAAACAGCAAAAGCTCATAGCCTGAATTATCAGGCCGCGCATTATGTATGGAATTATGTGATTTATGGAGCTGCCTAGAGACTGTTAAAATTATGTACACAGCCCAGCAACGCACGCACATGGACGTGCGAGCGAGGCGTTAGCGCCATGGACGGCGCTAAAAGCCGGTTGCGTCATGGTCTAAGCAATCCCTAATCATAATTTTTACAGTGTCTTGGCAGCGTAATCATGAACATAATTCCATACATAATGCGCGACCTGACACAACAAAGCCCCCAAAGCTTTTGCGTCATTCATATAAAAGGAGGAAAACATGAGCAAAGAACTAAACAAAACCTACGATCCAAAGGACATCGAGGACCGTCTTTACAAAAAGTGGGAAGACAATGGCTACTTCCATGCTGAGGTAGACCGCAGCAAAAAACCATTCACAATCGTGATGCCACCACCAAACATCACAGGACAGCTGCACATGGGACATGCCCTTGACAACACCATGCAGGATATCCTTATCAGATACAAGAGAATGCAGGGCTACAATGCACTCTGGCAGCCGGGAACAGACCACGCATCCATCGCAACAGAGGTAAAGGTCATCCAGGCACTTAAAGAGCAGGGAATCAACAAGGCAGACCTTACAAGAGAAGAGTTCCTGGAGAAATGCTGGGACTGGAGAAAAGAGTACGGCGGACGTATCGTAAAGCAGCTTCGTAAGCTTGGATCATCAGCAGACTGGCAGCGTGAGAGATTTACCATGGATGAGGGATGCTCACATGCAGTACAGGAGGTATTTACAAAGCTTTATAAGAAGGGCTGGATTTATAAGGGCTCAAGAATCGTAAACTGGTGTCCGGTATGTAAGACATCTATTTCAGATGCAGAGGTAGAGCATGAGGAGCAGGACGGCTTCTTCTGGCACATTAACTATCCTGTAGTTGGCGAGGAAGGCAGATTCGTAGAGATAGCAACAACACGTCCTGAGACACTTTTCGGAGATACAGCCGTAGCTGTAAACCCTGATGATGAGCGTTATCAGGATATCATCGGAAAGACCTTAAAGCTTCCATGCACAGACAGAGAGATTCCTGTAATCGCAGATTCATACGTAGATAAAGAATTTGGAACAGGCTGTGTAAAGATTACACCTGCACACGACCCTAACGATTTCGAGGTAGGAAAACGCCACAGCTTAGAGGAAATCGTTGTAATCAATGATGATGCCACAATGAATGAAAAGGCCGGAAAATATGCCGGAATGGACAGATACGAGTGCAGAAAGGCACTGGTTGAGGACCTTAAGGAGCAGGGCCTTTTAGTAAAGGTTGTACCACACTCACACAATGTAGGTGTGCATGACCGCTGTCACACAACAGTTGAGCCAATGATCAAGCAGCAGTGGTTCGTCAAGATGGACGAGATGATCAAGCCTGCAGTTGAGGGAGTAAAGAACGGAGAAATCAAGCTTCTTCCTTCAAGAATGGACAAGACATACTTCAACTGGACAGATAATATCCGCGACTGGTGCATCAGCCGTCAGCTCTGGTGGGGACACAGAATACCTGCATGGTACTGTGATGACTGTGGAGAGATGGTAGTTTCAATAGAAAAGCCGGGCAAATGTCCTAAGTGTGGCAAGGAGCATTGGACACAGGATCCTGATACACTTGATACATGGTTCTCATCAGCGCTCTGGCCATTCTCAACACTCGGCTGGCCTGAAAAGACAGAGGATCTGGATTATTTCTATCCAAACGATGTGCTTGTAACAGGCTACGATATCATTTTCTTCTGGGTAATCAGAATGATTTTCTCAGGCTATGAGCAGATGGGCAAGGCACCATTCCACACGGTGCTTTTCCACGGACTCGTAAGAGATTCTCAGGGCCGCAAGATGAGTAAATCACTCGGAAACGGAATTGATCCGCTTGAGGTTATCGACAAGTATGGTGCAGATGCACTTCGTCTGACACTTATCACAGGAAATGCACCGGGAAATGACATGCGTTTCTACTGGGAGAGAGTTGAGGCTTCAAGAAACTTCGCCAACAAGGTGTGGAATGCATCAAGATTTATCATGATGAACCTTGAAGGTGTAGAGCTTAGAGAGCCAAAGCTTGATGAACTTCATGCAGCAGACAAGTGGATTCTTTCAAGGGTAAATACACTTGCAAAGGATGCAACAGAAAACATGGACAAGTTCGAGCTTGGAATTGCAGTACAAAAGGTATACGACTTCATCTGGGACGAGTTTTGTGACTGGTATATCGAGATTGCAAAGGTTCGTACCTACAAGAAGGATGAAAACCCAGAGTCAGCAAATGCAGCACTTTGGACGCTTAAGACAGTACTTGTAAATGCACTGAAGCTCCTTCATCCATATATGCCGTTTATCACAGAGGAAATCTTCTGCACACTTCAGTCAGACGAGGAGACTATCATGCTCTCTAAATGGCCTGAGTACAAGGAAGAGTGGAATTTCCCGGCTGAGGAAGCAGCAATCGAGCACTGCAAGGACCTCGTAAAGGGTATCAGAAATGTCCGTACACAGATGGATGTTCCACCTTCAAGAAAGGCAAAGCTTTTCATCACAAGTGATGATGAGGCAGTTAGAAAGATATTCGAGGACAACAAGGAGGTATATGTAAATCTTGCATTTACCAGCGAGATTACAGTACAGCAGGGCAAGGCCGGTATTGGAGATGACGCTGTATCAGTAGTGATACCTGATGCGGTTGCATACCTGCCGCTTGAGGACCTTGTTGATTTCGAGAAGGAAAAGGAAAGACTCAATAAAGAAAAGGATAAGCTTACAAAGGAGCTTGCACGCTCAAGGGGCATGCTCTCAAATGAGAAATTCTTAAACAATGCAAAGCCTGAAAAGGTTCAGGAGGAAAAGGACAAGCTTGCAAAGTATGAGCAGATGATGGCTCAGGTAGAGGAACGTCTGGCTCAGTTTAAATAATTAAATACAGATTATATTTTGTGAACACTGTTTTCCTGGGGCAAGGATGCAAATGCATATTACGGACAGAATTAACAGGATATCGAGAGGGTATAAAACAGATGAAGATGAAAACAGCACCTATGGGGTGGAACAGCTGGGATTGTTATGGAGCGGCTGTTACAGAAGATACCGTACGACGGAACGCTGAATTTATGGCTGAGCATCTGAAGGAGTACGGTTGGGAATATATTGTGGTGGATATCCAATGGTATGAGCCTTATGCTGCAACCAATGAGTATCATCCTTTTGCGGATGTAGTAATGGATGAGTATGGAAGACTGCTTCCCGCAGTAAATCGTTTTCCTTCCGCAGCAAACGGTGCGGGCTTTGGACCATTGGCAGAATATGTCCATTCTCTTGGATTGAAGTTCGGTATTCATATTATGAGAGGGATTCCACGACAGGCTGTACATCAGAACACGAAAATCATGAACAGTGACAGACATGCCCGGGAAATTGCCAAAACAAACAGTATCTGTGCCTGGAATACGGATATGTATGGTGTAGATCCTGAGAAAGACGGGGCACGGGAATACTATAACAGTATTTTTGAATTATATGCTTCCTGGGGTGTGGATTTTATTAAATGTGATGATATTGCACGGGAACTGCCACATGAGGAATCCGAACTGATTATGCTGAGCAAAGCATTGCATGGTTGCGGAAGACCCATGGTTTTAAGTCTGTCGCCGGGACCTGCTCTTTTAGAAAAGGCAGAGCTTTATAAGCAGATTTCCAATATGTGGAGAATCACCGATGATTTCTGGGATAAGTGGGAACTGTTATATGATATGTTTTCAAGAGCAGAAAAATGGTGCACCCATGCAGGTGCAGGGCACTGGCCGGATGCCGATATGCTTCCGGTCGGACCGATACGGCAGGTATATGATGTGAATAACTGGACGAATTTCACACAGGATGAGCAGATCACCATGCTGACACTCTGGAGTATCATGCGTTCTCCTTTGATGCTGGGAGGAGAGCTGACAGGGTTTGACGAATTCACTATGAATCTGGTAACCAATTCTGAAATACTTGCCATGCATGCAAATGCACGGCATTCGCATCAGGTGTGGAGACGTGAAATCGATGGTATAGAGCATGCATTGTGGATTGCAGCAGATACAAAGGGTGGATATTATGTCGCGGTATTTAATCTGGGTGATAAAGACAGTGACATATCCATACCGCTTGCCGATCTGGAGATTTATGATGGAGTAAATGGAACGGAGCTTTGGAGCGGAGAGCACGTGGAAGAGCCAAAGAGCCTTAGTGTGTCATTAAAGAGTCATGGTGCTAGGGCATATCATTTTCAGCACGTTGGCTGATTGCGATATTAGCAATAGTGAAATGGGGCAGAGAAGAGTTGAAAAGGCAGACGGATAAG
>OJNX01000175.1_pt1 | contig 44580 bp, 49 predicted proteins | sample 1598021 | NCBI WGS metagenome assembly OJNX01 (sample SAMN01915227, study PRJEB22387) | human gut metagenome | isolation source: stool | host: Homo sapiens | place: USA | reverse complement strand
GTCCATCTCGCCGTGGAAGTCCTCCACGCCCTGGATGTCGATGAAGGTGGTGAAGGAGCCGTCGTCGTCCTGGATCAGGCCGCAGGAGATACCGGCCACCGGGGCGGAAATGGGCACACCGGCGTCCATCAGGGCCAGGGTGCTGCCGCAGATGGAGCCCTGGGAGGTGGAGCCGTTGGAGGACACCACCTCAGACACCACGCGGATGGCATAGGGGAACTCCTCCACCGGGGGGATTACCGGCAGCAGGGCCCGCTCGGCCAGAGCGCCGTGGCCGATCTCCCGGCGGCCGGGGGAACGGGCGGGCTTGGCCTCGCCCACGGAGTAGCCGGGGAAGTTATAGTGGTGCATATACCGCTTCTCGGTCTCCTCCCAGATGGTGTCCAGCTTCTGGTTGGCGGACAGGGTATCCAGGGTGGCGACGGACAGCACCTGGGTCTGGCCGCGGGTAAACAGGCCGGAGCCGTGGACCCGGGGCAGCACGCCCACCTCGGCGGCCAGGGGCCGGATCTCGTTCTTCTGGCGGCCGTCCACCCGGTGGCCCTCCAGCAGCCAGGCCTTGACGATCTTCTTCTGGAACTTATAGGTGATCTCATCCAGATACTTATCCATCTCGGGATAGTCCTCCAGGAACAGCTGGTGCCACTTTTCGATGAGCTGGTTCCAGCGGGCCTCGCGAACGTTCTTGTCGTCGGTGTCCATGGCGGCCTTGGCCTGGTCCATGGTGGCATCCACGATCTTCTGGAACAGCTCCTCGTCGAAGTCCGCGTGGGGATAGTCGAACTTGGGCTTGCCGATCTCGGCCACCATCTGGCCGATCAGGGCGATCTGCTTCTGGTTCTCCTCGTGGGCCATGCGGATGGCCTCGAACATCACGTCGTTGGGCACCTGGTTGGCGCCGGCCTCGATCATGACCACCTTCTTGCCGGTGGACACCACCGTCACGTCCAGATCGCTGACCTTGCGCTGCTCGCTGGTGGGATTGAACACCAGCTTGCCGTCCACCAGGCCCACCTTCAGGGCGCCCACGGGGCCGTTCCAGGGGATGTCGGAAATGGCCAGGGCGGCGGAGGTGCCGATCAGGCCGCAGATCTCCGGGGAGCAGTCGTGGTCCACGCTCATGACGGTGCACATCACGGACACATCGTTGCGGAAGTCGTGGGGGAACAGGGGGCGGATGGGCCGGTCAATGACCCGGCTGGTGAGGATGCCCTTCTCGCCGGGGCGGCCCTCGCGGCGGTTGAAGCTGCCGGGAATGCGGCCCACGGCGTACAGCTTCTCCTCAAAGTCCACGCTCAGGGGGAAGAAGTCGATGCCGTCCCGGGGACGGGGCGCGGCGGTGACGCAGCACAGCACGCTGGTCTCGCCATAGGTGACCATAACGGCGGCGTTGGCCAGCTCGGCCAGCTTGCCCACCTCCAGGGTCAGGGGGCGGCCCGCCAGGTCCATGGTATACTTGTGGTAATGGGGGAATTGCCGGTGGGTGATGATGGTAGACATGGTTTGGCTCCTTTTCATTTGGATTTTTCCGCATGGGAGCCGGGGCCGTTTAGCACTTGAAAAAATGCCGGAAAATCCGGAAATTCCGGCGTTTTTTCAACTGCTAAAGGCTTTGATCGGCTCCGCACACGGGCAGGGATGGTGTGAAAGAAGGGTGGTGCGCACGGGGCACACCACCCTGTTTTCAGCTTACTTACGCAGGCCCAGCTTGGCGATCAGGGCACGATAACGCTCAATGTCCTTCTTGGCCAGATAGTCCAGCAGACGACGGCGCTTACCGATCATCATCTGCATGCCGCGGCGGCTGTGGAAGTCATGGGGATGAACCTTCAGGTGCGCGGTGAGCTGGTTGATGCGCTCGGTGAGGATAGCGACCTGGACCTCGGGGGAACCGGTGTCGGTCTCATGGGTGCGGTTTGCCTCGATGATGGAGGTCTTCTGATCTTTCAGCATCATAGTTGTGTTTCCACCTTTCTTTTATTGCGCCCGCATCCTGAGTGCCGGGACAGGCAGAGCATCCACGGGACTAAGGCAAGGGGCATGGCACACACACAGCGTACTCTGATACGATAGCACAAAATGCGCCGGTTGTAAAGAATAAATTTTGGATTTCCGCCGCATTTGGCCAAAATTGTCCCGGTTTCCGGCGGGACATCCCGCAAAAGCCGGGTTTTGTCCCGATTTTTCCCCGGGACAGGCCGGGACGCGGACCCCCGTCCCGGCGCTTTTTCCCTGGGATGCCGATTTTTAACAAAACGTTCACGTCCCCGGCATTGCAAACCACGGCTTTTTACGCTATCATGTAAAGTAGTAAATCAGGCCCAGCCGGGCCAACAAAGGAGAAAACAATATGAAGGGTAAGAGCGGCTACCTGAAATGGGGTCTGACGATCTTTCTCACCGTCTGCGCCATTCTGGTGTTTTACGACACGTTCTATATGAGCGGCGCACTGCAGCGGCTGCTGTCCAAGCTGGCGTCCATTCTGTCGCCGGTGCTGGTGGGCCTGGTGATGGCCTATCTGCTGGCCCCCATCGTCAACTGGTTTGAAAAGCTCATTCCTTCGGGCCTGCACCGGATCAAGAGGCTGGAGGGAAAGACCATCCCCCATGCCGCCGGGTGGCTGCGGGCCGTCAGCATTCTGCTGACCTGGGCCATTGTGCTGCTGCTGCTGTATCTGATGTTCAGCGTGGTGATCCCCCAGCTCATCGACAGCGTGGTGATGCTCATCAACAACGCCGAGACGTATTACAACAAGATTTACGGCTGGATCACGAACCTGCTGGATAAGAACCCCAAGGTGGAGGACTGGGTCAACGAGAATCTGGAGACCTATTACCAGAATCTGCTGGACCTGCTGACCAACAAGGTGCTGCCCGGCGCCCAGCAGATGCTCACCACCATCACCGGCGGCGTGATCTCCGGCATCTGGGGGCTGGTGAGCTTCGCCATGGACTTCCTGGTGGGCATCATCGTGTCGGTGTATATGCTGGCCATGAAGGAGCAGAGCCTGGCCCGCTGCTGCAAGCTGCTGTACGGCGTGTGCAAGGAGGCCCACGCCCGCTGGATCGCCCGGGCCGTTCGCCGGGCCGACGGCATCTTCAGCGGCTTCGTCCGCGGAAAGCTGCTGGACTCTCTCATCATCGGCATTCTGTGCCTCATCGGCTGCACCATTCTGGGCATGCCCTATGCCCCGCTAGTGAGCCTGATCGTGGGCGTTACCAACGTGATCCCCTTCTTCGGCCCCTTCATGGGCGCGGTGCCCAGCGCCTTCCTGATTTTGCTGGTCAGCCCCAAGAAGTGCCTGATTTTCGTGATCTTCGTCATCGTTTTGCAGCAGTTCGACGGCAACATCCTGGGCCCCAAGATCCTGGGCGATGCCACGGGCATCTCCAGCTTCTGGGTGGTGGTGGCCATTCTGGTGGGCGGCGGCTTCGGCGGCGTGCTGGGTATGTTCCTGGGTGTGCCGGTGTTTGCCTGTTTGCAGGTGCTGGTAAAGTATCTGGTGGACCGGCGTCTGCGCCGCCGGAATATGCCCACCGAGGCATATTGCTATGTGAACCGAGACCGGGAGTCCCAGCCACCGGAGCAGCAGTCATAAATGCATCAAAACCTCCGGCTTAGCCGGAGGTTTTGATGCAGCTTGTCAAAAAAGTCATTTTGACAAGCTGCGTGCGGTTTTTCAGAACTTTCTAAGTTCTGAAAAACCTGTGATTGCAAACGAAAGACACCCCTGATGGGTTTCTTTCGTAACTATCTTCCTTTCCGATGGCGGAAGATTTCCGAGTTTTTCGACAGTCTCAAGAAATCCTGCACGGCTTACGCCGTGCAGGATTTCTTTCATGCCTCCAAAACGAACTAACGACCGCAAACGTTACCAAGCTGACCTCTGCACGATGTATCATCTTTCAAAAATCTGCGCCGCCCTCGTGCGAACTCCTGCAAATTATTTCAACGCAATAAAGAATCCGCGAATTTTCCGTGAACATCGTAACGAAAATGTAAAGAATTTTTGTACAAAGTGAGAATTGATTTTTTCTGCAAAATAATTATCATATTGGACGGAATGCAAGAGGAGTTGCGTCCTTTTGCTCCAAAACATTATGATGTATGAATAGAGGAAGAGAAAAATGGTTAGCTTTCTGATTTGCCTGGCCTTGCTCATCGGCGGTTATTTCGTCTATGGCAAGGTGGTGGAAAACACCTTCGGGCCGGACGACCGCGAGACCCCCGCTGTGAAGATCAACGACGGCGTGGACTATGTGGTCCTTCCCCAGTGGAAGCTGTTCATGATCCAACTGCTGAACATCGCGGGCCTTGGTCCCATCTTCGGCGCTATGCAGGGTGCTCTGTGGGGCCCCATCGTGTTCCTGTGGATCACCTTTGGTACGATCTTTGCCGGTGCAGTGCATGACTACTTCTCCGGCATGATGAGCGAGCGCAACAACGGCGCTTCCATCTCCGAGATCTCCGGTATCTACCTGGGCGGCTTTATGAAGAACGTCATGCGCGTGTTCAGCGTGGTGCTGCTGATCATGGTGGGCACCGTGTTCGCCGTGGGTCCTGCCGGCCTGATCGTCACCCTGTTCAAGAACGGCGGCTCCACCGGCATTGTCACCACCACTCTGTTCTGGCTGATCATCGTCCTGGTGTATTATTTCATCGCCACCTTTATTTCCATTGACAAGATCATCGGTAAGATTTATCCTATCTTTGGTATCTGCCTGATCGTCATGGCCGTCGGCGTGGCCGTGGGCATCTTTGTCAAGCCTGAGTACACCATTCCCGAGATCTGGGATCACTTCGGTTCCATGCATCCCAAGGGAACTCCCGTGTGGAGCTTCATGTTCATCACCGTGGCCTGCGGCGCTATCTCCGGCTTCCACTCCACCCAGAGCCCCCTGATGGCCCGCTGCATGAAGAGCGAGAAGCAGGGCCGCTTCGTGTTCTACGGCGCCATGGTTTCCGAGGGCGTCATCGCCCTGGTGTGGGCCGCTGCCGGCTGCGCTCTGTATGAGGTCACCGGCGGCCTGAACACCGGCCTGGCCGAGATCCTGGCCAATGGTCAGTCTGCCGCCATCTATGATGTCTGCGTCAAGACCATGGGCAAGGTGGGCGTGGCCCTGGCCATGCTGGGCGTCATTGCCTGCCCCATCACCTCCGGCGACACCGCCTTCCGCAGCGCCCGTCTGGTGCTGTCCGACTGGTTCAAGATCGACCAGAAGAAGTGGAAGAACCGTCTGCTGCTGTGCGTGCCCGTTCTGGGCGTGGGCGCTGTCCTGGGCGTGGGCAATGCCCTGGGCTTCATCGACTACACCGTTATCTGGCGTTACTTCAGCTGGACCAACCAGACTCTGGCCATGATCGTCCTGTGGGCCGCTTCCATGTACCTGTACTACGAGAAGAAGAACTACTGGATTACCGCCGTGCCTGCCACCTTTATGAGCGCCGTTTCCGCCACTTACTTCCTGCTGGGCAACGAGTGCCTGGGCCAGTTCATCAACCACAAGACCGCCGAGGGCGTCACCGTGTACAACACCGCCTTGGCTTATCCCATCGGCATCGCCGTGGCCGTCCTGTTCCTGGGTATCTTCCTGTACACCATCAAGAAGCGCCATACCCAGCCTCACTACGAGACGCTGGGCAAGTAATTCGCCCCTTTTTCAAAACTTCGCAAAGCGGCAGGCCCCTCCTGCCGCTTTGCCCCTATGGGAGGAACTGCTATGATTTTTGCACCTGCACGCCTTGGCAGCGTCACGCTGGACAACGAGACCCTGGCGGCGGATAAGAAGGGCTGCCGCCGCTTCGGCCCCTGCGGCGTGGGCGAAAAGGCCCTGTATCTCAACAGCTTTTTCATCGACCGGCACTATTATGTGGCGCTGTCCTCGGTGCGCCGCGTGTTCAAGCGGGTGGCTATGAGCAAGGGCGGCTTCACCGGCAAGGGGGCCTTCGGCTCCATCCCCTACCTGGTGGTGGAGTACGACGGCGGCGAAAAGCAGTGCAATTTCAAGCACGAGGAGGACGTGGACAACCTGCTGGCCTACCTCTCCAAGCTCTGCCCGGATCTGCCGCTGCAAAGCCGCAAGGTGGAGCAGCACATGGCCCAGCAGCGGGCCGAGAACGCCCGCCGCTATCTCAAGGAGCTGACGCCCCAGGCCCAGGCCGAAAGGGAGCGCCTGGAGCAGGCCCGCACCTTCTTAGAGGACCACACCAGCCTGACCCGCCGCCTGTCCCAGGCGGCCAAGGCCAAGCGGGTCAACGACCGCTCCAACCCCAGCTATAAGTGGGTGGCCCTGGCCATCGTCATCGCCGGGCTTATTGCCCTGGTATACGGCGTGGTGTCCATGATCCGGGGCACCAACAGCGTGGGCATCTACTTTGCCCTGTTCGGCCTGGCGGCGGTGTTCCTGTTCTCCGGGGCCCATGTGCTGCCTACCGCCCGCAACAACAAAACGGCCCTGACCCGGGAATGGGAGCAGGCCCAGGCGGACCTGGCGGCGGTGCTGCCGAAGGATTTCCCCCTGCCTGCCCGCTATGCCCACCCGGTGGTGCTGACCCGGATGATCCGCGTTCTGCGGGAGGGCCGGGCCCAGACCGCCGACGAGGCCCTGGACGTGGTGAAGCGGGACCTGAAGGCCCTGACCGCCGATGTCCAGGTGGAGCAGTGGGAGTATGACGAGGTGGTGGCCGTGAAGCCCATGTTCCTGCTGTCGGACTATCAATAACACAAAAATCTCCCCGCCCGGGGAGATTTTTTGCGCTTGACAAATACCCAGGAGGGGTATATAACTATAGATACCCCCACGGGGTATCATGAAACAAAGCGAGGCGGGGAGACTATGGAAGAACACAACTGCTGCCGCTGCTCCCAGCGGAAAAAGGAGCGCTCGCCGGAGGAATACAAGCGCCTGATCCACCGGCTCAACCGCATCGAGGGTCAGATCCGGGGCATCCGGGGCATGGTGGAGGCCGGGGCTTACTGTCCCGACATTCTGGTCCAGGCGGCGGCGGTGAACGCGGCCATCAACGCCTTCAACAAGGAGCTGCTGGCCAGCCACATCCGCACCTGTGTGGCCCAGGACATCCGGGACGGCAAGGATCAGGTCATCGACGAGCTGGTGACCACCCTGCAAAAGCTGATGAAATAGGAGTGGACCCAATGAAGCAATACAATGTCACGGGCATGAGCTGCGCCGCCTGCTCGGCCCGGGTGGAAAAGGCGGTGGGGAAGGTCCCGGGGGTCACGGCCTGCTCCGTGAGCCTGCTGACCAACTCCATGGGCGTGGAGGGCACGGCGGAGCCCTCCGCCATCATTGCCGCCGTGGAGGCGGCGGGGTACGGCGCGTCGGAAAAGGGCGCGGCCCAGTCGTCTCCCAGCGCCGACGAGCAGCAGCTGGAGGACCACGAGACGCCCCGTATCCGGCGGCGGCTTATCTGGTCCGTGGGCTTTCTGCTGGTGCTGATGTACTTTTCCATGGGCCACATGATGTGGGGCTGGCCCCTGCCGCCGTTTTACGACAACAACCATGTGGCCATGGGGCTGACCCAGCTGCTGCTGACGGTGATCATCATGATCATCAACCAGAGGTTCTTCATCAGCGGCTATAAGGCCCTGTGGCACCGGGCCCCCAATATGGACACCCTGGTGGCCCTGGGGGCCACGGCGGCCTTCGGCTACAGCACCTATGCCCTGTTCGCCATGACGGCGGCCCAGGTCCGGGGCGATGAAGCCGCCGTCATGACCTATATGATGGACTTCTATTTTGAGTCCGCCGCCATGATCCTGACCCTGATCACCGTGGGCAAGATGCTGGAGGCCCGGTCCAAGGGCAAAACCACCGACGCCCTGAAAAGCCTCATGAGCCTGGCTCCCAGAACCGCCTCTGTGCTCCGGGACGGCCGGGAGGTGGAGGTGCCGGTGGAGCAGGTGCAGCAGGGGGACGAGTTCGCCGTCCGGCCCGGGGAGAGCATCCCTGTGGACGGCGTGGTGCTGGAGGGCTCCAGCGCCGTCAATGAGTCCGCCCTGACCGGCGAGAGCATCCCTGTGGACAAGGCCCCCGGCGACGGCGTGTCCGCCGCCACGGTGAACCAGTCCGGCTATCTCCGCTGCCGGGCCACCCGGGTGGGCCAGGATACCACCCTGTCCCAGATCATCCGCATGGTCAGCGATGCCGCCGCCACCAAGGCCCCCATCGCCAAGATCGCCGATAAGGTCTCCGGCGTGTTCGTTCCGGCGGTGATTTCCATTGCCGCCGTGACCACGGCGGTGTGGCTGCTGCTGGGCCACCCGGTAGGCTATGCCCTGGCCCGGGGCATCTCCGTGCTGGTGATCAGCTGCCCCTGCGCCCTGGGCCTGGCCACTCCTGTGGCCATTATGGTGGGCAGCGGCCTGGGCGCCAAAAACGGCATCCTGTTCAAGACTGCCGCTTCCCTGGAGGAAACGGGCCGGGTGCAGATCGTGGCTCTGGACAAAACCGGCACCATCACCAGCGGTCAGCCCCGGGTGACGGATATCCTTCCGGCGGAGGGCGTCACGGAGCAGGAGCTGCTGACAAACGCCCTGGCCCTGGAGCAGAAGAGCGAGCATCCCCTGGCCCGGGCTGTACTGGACCGAGCGGAGGGCCTGACAGCCCCGGAGGTATCGGATTTCCAGGCTCTGCCCGGCAACGGGCTGACAGCCAGGCTGACGGGCCGGACCCTGTGGGGCGGCAGCGCCGCCTATACGGCGGAAAAGGCCGCCGTTTCCCCGGAGCTGCAGGCCCGGACGGAGGAGCTGGCCCGGCAGGGGAAAACGCCCCTGTTCTTCGGGCTGGATGACCGGCTGCTGGGCATCATCGCCGTGGCGGATGTCATCAAGGAGGACAGCCCACAGGCAGTCCGGGAGCTGCGGAATATGGGTATCCATGTGGTGATGCTCACCGGCGACAACGAGCACACCGCCCGGGCCATCGGGGCCCAGGCCGGGGTGGATCAGGTCATCGCCGGGGTGCTGCCGGAGGGCAAGGAGGCCGCCATCCGCCGCCTGATGCAGCGGGGCAAGGTGGCCATGGTAGGCGACGGCATCAACGATGCACCAGCCCTGACCCGGGCCGACACCGGCATCGCCATCGGCGCGGGAGCCGACGTGGCCATCGACGCGGCGGACGTGGTGCTGATGAACAGCAGCCTGCCGGACGTGCCCGCCGCCATCCGGCTCAGCCGGGCCACCCTGCGGAACATCCACGAGAACCTGTTCTGGGCATTTTTCTACAATGCCATCGGCATACCCCTGGCCGCCGGGGTGTTCATCCCCCTGGGCCTGACCCTGAATCCTATGTTCGGCGCGGCAGCCATGAGCCTTTCCAGCTTCTGCGTGGTGTCCAACGCCCTGCGGCTGAATCTGTTCAAGCTCCGGGATAACCGGCACGATCATAAGAGAACCTATCATCTGAACAACGAGATCAAGGAGGAACAAGCTATGGAAAAGACACTGGAGATCAAGGGCATGATGTGCCCCCACTGCGAGGCCACCGTTCGCACCGCCCTGGAGGCTCTGCCCCAGGTTCAGGAGGCTCAGGTGAGCCACCAGACCGGCACCGCTGTGGTGACCCTCACCGGCCCGGTGGAGGACGACGTCCTGCGCCGCACCGTGGAGGACAAGGGCTACACTGTCACCGCCATCCGCTGACCCTACCGCCGTCCCTCCGCAGGGCGGGGCAAAAAAGCCTCGCAGACTGCAAGCCTTTTGTCAAAAATGGGCGAAGCCCATTTTTGACAGTATCAAGAAAAGCACGGCGCAAGCCGTGCTTTTCTCGTATAAATCTTCGGCTGAAAGAGGGTCCCAACAGCCGGATTCATCTTCAGGCTCTCTCCATGGCCTCCCGGAAGTCTCTCTGATCGGTGAAGATCTCCTGCTTGTAGGGGTTCTTCTTCTGTGCCTTGGCCCGCTTGATGATGCTGGCCAGGATCACCACGTTCACCACCAGCGCCACGATGGAGATCACGCCCTGGGCCGTGGGATTGGCCGCCGTGGGCCGGATGGCGGGATCCATGAAGCCGTCGGCATAGACGGAGGTGATGGTGCTGAACACGCTGTTGTCCTGGAACAGGGGGAACACCTGGGCAAACATGCACCACAGGGCCAGGGTGTTGGCCCGGTTCTGGATCCAGCCGCCCTTGTTCCAGAAGTGGTTGGCAAAGGTGGGGGCCAGCAGCAGGGCCAGGCCGCAGTACCAGGAGTGAGTGGGCAGGCAGTTGTAGGTATACTCGAAGTTCCACAGGTCATAGGCCAGGATATAGCACCAGGTCATGTCGGGCCACAGCATGTCCTTCTGATCCTTGGAGGAATAGATACCCCACCAGGCGGTCATGCAGAAGATGTTGACGATACCGGCAATGCCGTTGACCCAGTTCCACCAGCCGCCGTACAGCCACACGTTCTCGGAGGACAGCCACCAGCGGTCGCCGAACTCCTTCAGGGCCATGGCGCCCCGGATGCCGGACTCGAAGTCGCTGGCCACAGCGATGAGAATATTGATGGCCACAATGGCGAAGGGGAACACCTTGAACCACTCCGTCTTGCCGATGCTCCACTTGTACTTGAGCATCATGAAGCCGATGCACCCGGCGGTGGCGGCGTACAGCTTGGCATAGTGGAACCAGCTGTTCATGTTGCTATAGGTCTGGTTGTTCAGGGCCCATTCCGCCCCGGCGTGTGCGCCGATGGCAATGGCGACGAAATACACCGTCAGCACGGCGGGCAGCACCAGAAAGCAGATGATGCCGCCGGTCTTGGTGCGGCGGGCGAACTCGTTGGCCAGCACCAGCCCGGTAAACACCATCACAAAGCCCAGCAGCTGGTACAGGGCGGTCTCGCCATAGATCTGGAATAACATGTCCATTCCTCCTAAAAAATTTTCTGTCTCCTAAGCTCAGCCGCCTGGTCCAGCCAGAGAAGCCCGGACCATCGGCCATGCCGCCAATATAGCACAGGTTTCCTTAAAAAGTCAACTGTCACACGGAAAAAAGTGTTGAAAAAGCCAGAAAAAGCGGGTATAATGGAACCGAAATCGGCTGTGGTATGTGGCCATACCACAGCCAGAGGAGGAAGCGCGTATGGAGTTTGAAAAGCTGGTGTCCCCATCGCTGAAGGACCTGTTCATCACCCACATCGAGGCCATGATCCTTTCCGGGGAGCTGCCGGTGGGGCAGCAGCTGCCGCCGGAGCGCCAGCTGGCCCAGTCCATGGGCGTCAGCCGGGCGGTGGTCAACAGCGGCGTGGCGGAGCTGGAGCGCCGGGGGTTTTTAGAGGTCCGGCCCCGGGTGGGCACCTTCGTCACGGACTATCGCCGGGCCGGGACCCTGGACACCCTGAAATCCATCATGACCTATAACCGGGGCCGCCTGCGCAACGAGGAGATCCGCTCCATTCTGGAGATCCGGGACGCCCTGGACAAGCTGGCGGCGGCGGGGATCATCGCCTGCGCCTCGGAGGAGGACATCGCCGCCCTGTTCCGGGCGGCGGAGACCATCCGGGAGGCCGGGGACAACCGCCATGCGGCGGAGGCGGCCTTTGCCTTCCAGCATGAGCTGGCCATGCAGTCGGGCAACACCCTGCTGCCTCTGATCTTCCGGTCCTTCTATTCCTCGGTGTTGGTGCTGTGGGAGCGGTTCTGCGCCCTCAACGGCGTTTCCATGCTCTATGAGACCAGCGTCCGCCTGTGCCGCCACATCCGGGACCGGGACCTCTCCGCCGCCGTGGCCTGGATCGACTACTGCACCCGGGAGACCGTCTCCGGCAGCCGCCGGATATACTACTGATCCGGGAGCGGCAAAACCAATGTCACAAAAAGAAATCACCATCCCTCAAGGATGGTGATTTCTTTTTGGCAAGCTGCACCAATTAAGATATCAGCGGTTTTTCTAGTGTTTTCAATGGTTTCAGCTTTTTGGGGCAAGGTTTTTGGAGCTTGCTGCTTCATACTGCTGGTTGCTGCTGTGCAACCAAAAAAGATATTGTGGGATTTATGGAATTTTGTGCGGTCTGCACGATTCTGTCAACGATCTCCACTTTGACGGCTTTCCTGCTTTGTGCGGTTCCGGTCATAAATCCGCTTGCTTTGCACAATGCGGGTGACCGGCGAAACGCCGTTCCATGTGCCGCGCTTGGCTGCATGAAATTTGCGCTGGTTTTTCTTACTCTGTTTTTTCAGCGGTGTAACCTTCATTCAGATCCCACGTCCTTTCCCGCTTGTTCTGCTGCTCCGCGCTTTCAACTGCGCTTCCGTCCTTGCGATCTCTGGCGATCTCCGGCATCGGGTTGGCGTCCAGCAGCTCCGTCAGTGTGCGCGGTGTGTATCTCATGTAATCCATCATGCAGCCGACATTGATCAATCTGCTGGGGATGCCCATCGCCCACTGCTCGTTCTTCCACTTCTCAACGAGTTTCCACTCGCGTGTATTATGTACATGACCGTATAGCATGACCGCGCCATAATGCTGGTTCTTATAAAACAGAATCGGGTAATGACTCAGAATCACCAGCCGATTCTCATCGTTGACCTCTGCGTACTGCTCGATGCTCTCCCAATAAGGGCGGAGCTTTCCTTTCACGCGGTCGTGGTTTCCTTGAATCAGGTGCTTATGACCGTTGAGCTGCTGGATGATTCGAATGCTGTTTTCTTCATTTTTCCAGAACGCATCGCCGAGCACATAGACTGTATCCTCTGACGTGACGCGCTCATTCCAGTTTTGAATCAGAGTATCGTCCATCTGTGCGGTATCTGGAAATGGGCGATTATCAAAACGGAGCACATTCAAATGTCCAAAATGCATATCTGCAATGTAATAAATCATAACTCTATTTCCTTTGTCAGTTTTCCTTATTATACAGGAGAATTCGGCAAAGTCTCGCTCTGCAGAAAATATTTATCTGTTTTTTCTGGATGGTATCAAAATGTGAGACCAACCTCTCAGAGAAAACTCTTGCAAAAGTGTGCGCATACCTCCAGTTTTTTCTGTGTCTTGCGATCTGGCTTTCTATAGTGTTTCCTCGATCTCATACCCGCCGCCGAAAATGATCGTCAGCTTTCCATCGTTATGTACCTTGATGCACTCGATCATCTGGCGCACGATGCTGTCATCGTACTGCGTTTCGTTGGCGGTTCGCTTGGCAATGATATTCTGGATTTCCTCCAGCCGCGCCTGCCGCGTGGCATCGCCGCGCACACTCTCCTGAATTGCGGCAATGCGGCGGTTAAGCTGCTCGATTTGATCGGAGATGCTTTTGAATTCATCCTCGCTGCTTTCTACGTCTTTCCCAGCCGCAACGGTTTCGTTGACCAGTTCCAGCATCCGTTTGTTCAGCGCATCGATGCGGCGCGTGAGTAGGTCAATTTCCTCCGAACCGCCATTTATGCCGATGGCTTCTCCGATGGTGGCTTTCATAAGCGTGAGGTAGGTGGACTCGTCCTCCGCGTGAAAGCGGTTCAGCGCCCGGACAACGGCCCCATGCAGGGCGGCTTCCTCCACTGTGACGGAATCCTTGCAGTATTTCTTTCCGTAATCCAATCGGCTGACGCAGCGCCAGACGATTTTCTTCTTTCCGCGGATATTCCATGTCACACGCTTGTAGCGGCTGCCACATTCGGCGCAGTGCAGCACCTCGCTCAGCGCGTATTTGGAGTATTTCCCGCTTTGGGTAATAGACGTCTTATCCGATTTTGGTCGGAGGGCCTTTCGCCGCGCCAGTTCTTCCTGTGTGCGGTGGAAAATGTCGCGGCTGATGATCGCCGGGTGGCTGTTCTCGACAAGGTACATCGGCGCTTCTCCGTGATTCGCTTTGCGTGTTTTGGAAATGCAGTCTACGGTCACGGTTTTCTGAAGAATGCTGTCACCGCAGTATTTTTCATTCCGCAGGATGTTCATAATCATGTTCTTGCTGAAGCTGAGGTCCTTTCCGGGAATCTCAATGTTCTCGGATTGGAGTGTCTGCGCGATAAGTCCCACTGGCTGTCCAGCGAGAAGCATTTCAAAAATCCGTTCTACGATGGCCGCTTCCTCCGGCACGATCTCCGGTTTGCCATCCTCGCCTTTCCGGTAGCCCAGCAGCCGCTTGTACTGAAAGCTCACTTTCCCATCCTCGAAGTTTTTGCGGTAGGTCCATGTGATGTGCTTGCTGATGCTCTCGGATTCGGACTGCGCAAAGCCTGCGTAAATGACAAGATACAATTCACTGTCGCTTTTCAGCGTGTCAATGTTCTGTTCCTCAAAGAAAATCCCAATGCCTTGCGCTTTCAGCGAGCGTATATATTCCAGACACTCTACCGTGTTTCTGGCGAAGCGGGAGACGGATTTTGTGATGATATAGTCGATCTTTCCGTTCTGGCAGTCGCGGATCATGCGCTGAAATTCCGGGCGTTTGTCCGCCCTTGTGCCGGAGATGCCCTCATCGGCATAAAGGCCGGCAAACTCCCACTCTTTCCTGGCGGCGATCATTTCTGTATAAACGCGCATCTGGTTCTGATAGGATGTAAGCTGTTCTTCGGAGTCTGTGGAGACGCGGCAGTAGGCCGCCACTCGCTTTTGGTGATATTTCTCCTTGTCTACAAGGATGGACTTCTTCGGTTCAATCAGGGTGACTGTCCGCTTTGGGATTTTCTGTACTTCCATTCGGTTTATCCTCGCTTTCATAAATCTCGGTCTGTGTCTTTGTATGCAGAATGACGCTGCCTCCCGCGGAAAGGGAGACGGCGTCAATCAGGCTGGAAAAGCAGGCGCTGTTGAACGCATCCTGTGGGTGCATCAAAGCGGCGCGTTTTCTGGCAATCTGCGCGGCGATCTGTGTTTTTGCATTGGTTTGCCGATAAAGCTGGCCTGCAATCTCGCGCAGCAGGTCTACGATCCGCTGCTCATCCGGCTGCTCCCGCAACATCTCATTTGCGATCTGCTGCTGCAGCTCCTGCACCGCAGGAGAATCTGTGCGCCGCACTATTTTATGTGGCAGCAGGAGATCGGCGTTTTCAATGATACGGTTCATAAGCAGCGTGACCTTTTGGAGCAGTTCACCATCGCTGATTCGCACCCGCAGGCCGCAGGCAGTGTTGCTGCACGTCCAGCTTTCCCGGACGGCCCGCTTGGAGTTGATGTGCCGGAGCATGGGCGCACCGCATTGTCCGCAGCGGACACGGTCGCGGAGCTGCCGGATTCCTTCACATTCTGTAACGGCCCGATTCCAGCGCCGTGCGCTTTTGGCTGCGACCGCTTCCTCGTAGACGGCGTCTTCGATGATCGTCTCGAATTCTTCATCGCCGGTGTACTTCGCATTCTCCAGTATCCGTGAAATCCGCGCCTTATCCCATACACAGGTCCGCTCTGTGTATGGGATGTTTTTCGCTGTGAGATCTTCCGCAATCTCCTTGAGCGATGCACCCTGGATGTATGCTTTGAAAATATTGCGGACAACATCGGCTTCCTGCTGCTCAATCACGGTTTGACCGTTGCGGATGGTGTAGCCAAACGGTAAATATCGAATCTTTTTCATACCCGTCCCTCTTAAATCTGTTCTGTTAATCTGAGTCCGCCAAGCAGCGTTACCGTCATTTCGTCATGGTGATTGATGCAAATGTCGGTAACGATCTCATGGAACAGCTTCTCGTCGAACACTTCCAGCGGCTGCTCCAGCTCGTCAATCAGCGATTTCAGCTTTCGGACATCTTCCAGCATGGTGAGGATCTTGGACTCAAAGCTGCTGTATCGCTCGGTTTTCAGTTTATCGAGCTGCTGGCGAATCTCCCTCGCCTGCGTGTGGTAAATATCTGTGGCGAGGTATCCCTTTGTGCGAAGCCGCTCCAGCGCGAGCAGCTTTGCGTTCAGTTCGGCAATGCTCTGACTGAGCAGACTGGCCGCTCTGTTGTTCCGCTTATAGGCTGCGGCGGCAAATTCCAACTTCTGAATTGTCTGGCCGAGGATATCTTCCTCGCAGAAGCGCAGCTTGTTGATCATGGTGATGATGCCATCATAAATGCGCGCTTCACTGTAATAGTGGGAGCCGCAGGCGGCTGTGTCTGCTGCGTGTCTGGAGCATACCCATTTAATTACGCCATTGGAAGTCTTGCGATGATAGAGAGCGCCGCACTCGGAACACCGAATGCGGCTTGTAAGAGGATATGTATTTGTGGTCTTGACGCTTTCCGTCTTTTTTCTTCGCGCTGCCAATAAACGCTGCACAGCCTCATAAACATCGGGCGCTAAAATTGCTTCGTGCGTATTTTCTGCATAAAATTGATCGTACTCCCCACAGTTGCGATGGCGTTTGAATGGGACAGTTGCCTCTCCATAAAACTTTTGATGAAGCGTATGACCGGCATAGCGTTCGTTGGAAAGCATATATGTAAGCCGGTTTGATTTCCAGTTTGCTTTATTGTCTTTGGTCGGAATTCCTTGAGCTGTCAATTCTCGCGCGATTTCAGTTGCAGACATGCCGTTCAGATACGCATCAAAAATCCATCGAACAATTTTTGCTTCCGGTTCGTAAACTACAAGTTTCTTATCAATCAAGCGGTATCCATACGGTACGTTGGTTGCAATGTATTCTCCACGTTCCATTCTCTTTACAATGGATAGCCTTTCGTTTTGTGAGATGGATTTGGATTCCTCCTGCGCAATGGCGGCGAACGTATTGAGCAGCATCTCATCGGCCATCGCCAGTGTGTTGACGCCATCTTCTTCAAATTGCACCCCAACGCCGAGCAGCTTTAATTTTCGCGTGTAGCTCAGCGCTTCTTTGACGTTGCGGGCAAAGCGGGAGACGGATTTTGTGAGGATGAGGTCGATCTGGTGCAGCTCGCACATCCGGATCATCCGCTGGAATTCCGGGCGGGTATCCGCCTTCATGCCGCTCAGCCCCTCGTCCGCAAAAATATCGACCAGCTCCCAATCCGGATTCTCCGTGATCCGCTTCCTGTAAACGCGCTCCTGCGTGGCAAAGGAATTTTTCTGGTCTGCGGAGTTTGAGGACACGCGGCAATATGCCGCCACGCGCAGCTTGGGGATCTCCTGCTTCGTCGTTGGCGCAATCAGTTTTGCAACTGGCATTTTTCTCACCTCCCATGCCGTTTGTCAACGACAAGTATATCCGCGAAAAGGTTCAAGTCTACTGATATCTTTCAAGCGGTTCCGAATTCTACCAAACGCTGAAACGGCAGTGCGAATTCTTGTGGAAACCGTGCAAATTACAGTTTAATCCGTAAGGACAATGTCCGCGCCGGTCAGGTTCTGATAATATTTTTTTGCTCTGCGGTATTCTTTTTCCGTAATGTCTCCGCGCTGCCGCAGGGCGCGGAGCGTCATAAGGATTCTGAGATAATTTGCGTTCTTGTTTTGATGCTCAGATAGCATTTGTGTTTTCTCGCCTCCTGTACATCTGTTTTCGTACTTCGTCACACGCGCGCCAACGCGCGGTTTTTGTAGTTTCTGGTGCAGCGTCCCCACCGGGGCGCAGAAAAGCCGACACGCGGGCGCGTGTCGGCTGACGGCTTGTGACAAAGGTTTACCCCCGCAGGCATGACCTGCGGGGGCTTGATTTGGGTTCAGGTTTCGTCCGCTTCCGGCTGTTCCTCCAGCTCGTCCTGGGGCGATGCTTCTGCAACCGGTTCGGCGGCTTCGGCTGCCTCCAGCGCGCGGGTGATGATGTCGACTAAGAAGTCCTTCTTCTTGATGCCGCGCTCCTTGAGGTAGCGGTCGAGGCGGTCAAAGAGCTCTGCGGGGATCTGCGCGGCTAAGGTTCTCATTTCTCCGGTCATGATTTTTCCATCCTTCCAGTCGTAATATTCCGTGATCATGGCTTCCACATACTCACCGAGGGTCATCCCTGCTTTTTCCTGCTCCTGCCGCACTCTGGCATGGAGTGCGACGGGCAGCATGGCGCATAGGTTTTTTCTTTCTTCCATTGCAATCTCCTTTCGATTTGGTATGCCAAGTATCGCAGGAAACGAGAAAGAAAGCTATTCACCAGAGCCAACAAAGAATGCCGCACAAACGAAGCAAATTATACCATTTTACAAGCAAGCCTTTGCACCTGTATTCATTATCTAGCCTCACCGCCGTGACCTCGGTTTTTCTTTTTGCAAACCTGCTGCCGGTGACCATGCACTTTCCCTGCGTAGAAAAGTTCTCGCACTACTTTCAGATCGAGATTCCAATGTGGTTCAAGCCAACGATCCGGATACTTGGCGCACAACCGGGGCAGGAATTGTTTCAGTTCTGCACCCTCTCTGGGGAATTGGATGCCGTCTTTGTAGGTAATGTCCCGCTTCAGTTCTGCCACAAGTCTCTTATATTCCCGCTGGTCGGTCTGCTCATAGGCGCTTTTGCCGGTGAGCTGCCTGTAGGCATACTCTCCCACATAGCTCATCTGCTCGAAGCTGCAATCCCCGTAAGGCTCGACCTCTGCAAGCGAATCCGGGTCCGCCAGCGCAGCCAGATAGACTTCTTTTCCTTGCGCAATCAGCCATGCGCGGAAGTCTATAAAGCCGTCATCACTGCAGCCGTATTCCGATATGATTTCGGCAGCATCCCACAGGCCGTACTTGTACGCGAGATCTTCGTAAGCTTGCGTAATATCGTGAAAGTTCTGTGCCTGTTCTGCCCCCATAGATACCAAACGTCCCTTCAGATACTCCACCATGGCAGACATATCCTGACCGCAGGCATCTTTCGCCTCCCGGATCAATCCCCAGAATGTGTCTTTGTTGATCTCTGTGATGGTATCGTTCATATTCCACCTCTTTTGCGTTTCAGTTTCTCAGTTTCAAAGCGTAGCTTAATCCGTAAACAAATCCGGTCTGGCTGCGACGGCAAAGCCCTCGCGCCCGGTCACGACCACGCCGTTCTGCCCGCCGGAGCAGTGGATGACGAGGAGATTCCCTACGCTGTCGTAGCCGCAGACGATTCCAACGTGACTGTCATCCGCATAAAAGACGAGATCGCCGGGCAGTGCGTCTGGCCATGAGACATTGGTGCAATACCCATGCTGCGAGGCTGCGCCACCGCCGCGTCCGGGCAGGTATGCACCGCTCGTGGCGTTATAGAACGTCCAGTCCACAAAACCGGAGCAGTCCAATCCGAACGGAAGCACCTTGCCGGTCGAGCCGCTGCCGGGCGCAGTAACCGTCGTCGGCGTTCCCCATCGGCTATCCCAGCCAAGGACGAGGCTTTTGCCGCCCCAGAAATACGTCACCTTTCCGAGAAGCTGATACGCCGTCAGGACAATGGATTCTCGCAGCGGGTCAAGATCATCCGGCAGCGTGCCTTGAATGTCCGAAATGTCGACGGGGCCGATGGGCGTACCATCCGGTTGGTAATTGCCGATTAGAGACAGAAAAATGTCATCGTAGTCCGGCTTCAGCAATTCTTCGAGCATCTCCCGCTGCTGGGCAGTGAAGCTGTATTCATCTGCCATCTGCATGGCATCCTTGATCTGTGCGGAGATGTGCAGTGTTGTGATCTGCTCGCCGTCTACGGTTCTGGTCGTCAATTCGTATTCCAACTTGTTGGCATCGAAAAAAATTTCCCGCAGGAGCTGGAGTTTTTCTTCGTCCATTGTCATAACGTCCAAGCCGTGTTCTTCGTCGGTCGAGACCTTGACCGCGTACACAGCCAGCACATTCCGCCAGTTTTGCAGCATGGCCGCTTCCATGCCCTCCTGCATATCCAGCTCATCGTATGAATGTTCCTCCATGATACGGTAGATCTCATCGGTAAACTCGCCGTTCAGCGTCGCAACCGCGTCCGGAATTTTAATTTCCGTGCCGGTGTCCTCACCGGCGAACAGGATTCCGAGCGGCGAAGCGAACAGCATCCCCACGAGCAGGATCACCACAACAACGGAAACTGCCGCCGCACCGCCTGCACCAATCGCTGCGGCCAGCTTTTCTGCCGCTGCCACGATTGCCCGCAGGACCTTCCTTCCGGCCTCTTTTGCTACCTTCGCCGTTTTGATTGCCGTATCCCGAAGTGCCTGTCCTTTGCGGATGACAGTTGCGGCCTGCTTTGGAGGAGCTGCCGACGCTTTGCTGGGCAAGGCTTTTGTGGTGGGTGTGACAGACTTGATTTTCGCTTTTGAAGTCGTTTTGATTTTCTGCTTTTTTACAAAAGCCGGTCGCGCCTGTTTCTGGAGACGCGCAGGCTTTGCCGGAGCGACATTCCTGCTCGCTGGCACAGGAACTGTTTCATTCGTCAATGATGGTTGACATAATTTTATGTTGCCTCGAATCATTTTCTGCGCTGCCTGCTGTGGATTTGCCTGCACGGGCGTTACCTGTGTCGGTTGCTGCGCTGCAATGTATTTCTGCTTGCTCTTGATGTCCGGAAGCGGTGGCTGTGGAACTTCCGGCTTCGTGGGTTCTATATCGGCGGGCATGGAAGCTGTCTGCGGCTGCCGTGTTCGGATCTGCGGCAGGGCTGACTGCTCCGGCTCCGTACTATGGGAAACGTGGAGTTTTTGCTGTTCACGAACAGTTTCTCGTGTACGGATGACCGGTGAAAATGTTTCGGAATCTGTAATTGTGTTTTCAATACCGCTTGATTCTTCTTTGAGAAAATTCTGCTTTTGCCGCTTCTTTCGGATGTACTCTTTCGTCTTGATTGCAGGAAGCGCGAACTGTGTGGTATCCGGTTTTAGCGCAGCAGGAGCTTCTCGCAGAGAAGAAACAGGCGGCTTTTCTCTCGGCAGAGTCTGTGCCGCTGGTTGTACCGTTGGAGCCGTCGCAGGTGCAGACGGTTCCGCGCTGGAAGAGACTTGTGCAAGCGGCCGTTGCTCTGCTGGTTTTGCTTTCCCCGCAGGCTTTTCTCTTACTGATGTTTCCAGCTCACGCACAGAACGATTTGTCTGCGATTGGCGAACAGTCTGCGGCCTTTCATGAATCCGCGAATCTGGTCGCTGGGGCTGCTGCACAGGTACGTCAGCATTCGGTGCATATTCCCGCATCTTGGGCTGAGGAGTATTTGCGGGAGGAACAGGCTTCTCCTTGATTGGCGAGACCGATTCGCGCACAGCACGCTCCGTCCGCAAATGGTGCGCAGGCTGTTCATGTTTTTCTGTACCACCTGTGGTCGTTGCTATAGTTTCCGCAGAAGTAGTCTTTGCGTTTTCGCGAACCCGCGGAACTGGATACCGAGATGGAGACGCTGGCGCTTTCGCATCCGGTGCTTGCTCCCGCATTTTGGGTTGCGGAGTATTTGCAGGAGGAGCCGATTTCTCCTTAATCGGAGAAACCGATTCACGCGCAGAATGTTCCATTGTCGATGGCATTGTTTCCGCAGAAACAGCCTTTGCGTTTTCATGAATCCTCGGAGTTGGATACTGAGACGGGGACACTGATGCTTTCGCATCTGGCGTATATTCTCGCGTTTTGGGCTGTCGGACGTTTACTGGAGAAACCGGCTTCTCCCTGATTGGAGAAGCCGATTCGCGCACAGACTGATTTCCCTGTGACTGGCTTTGCGGTGGATATTCCCTCGGTGCCGCAGTAGGCTGCAGGGGGTGCCGAGGCTGCTCATGTTGTGGAACAGATTCTGTCCTGGCTTCCCGCTGCGGTTCGGATTTCGTTTTCGGCAGCTTGTGGACAGCTTTTTCTGCCAGATGGCGGGCTTCCTGCACGGCATGATCGGCGGTGTCTGTGATCTTGCCGCTCTCGTAACGATCGTCTGACTTACCATCCTGTGCAGCCTCACGCAGCTCCTGCCGAAGCTGCTGAAAGGAAGCATCTGTGCCGCGGCGGAACGCTGTTCGCGGCGCAGATTTGAGGGTTTCGACGGCTCTCGCTTTCAGCGGTGATTTTTCTTTGACCTCTCGCATTACGACGCCTGCTCCACCCGTTCAGATAGTTTCGTCGTCATAAGCTGGTACAGCCTGCCGTTTTTCGGAAAATGATCCACGAAAGGCACGATGGTGCTGCCGCACTTGAGAAGCCCGTGTCCAAAGTCTACGCCTGAAATGTACGAGAGCTGATTATCTGAAATATTGAGCAGCCGCGCCAACTCGATCCGGTCCGTACTCGCCTGATTGAGCATGAGCAAAAACTCGCTGTTCGCCAGCATCGTTCGGGCAGTATGGGATTGCAGCAGATCGTCGACGTTCTGCGTCAGCCCCGTGCCGCAGGCACCGTATTTGCGCATTCGTTTCCAGAGCGTGAACAGGAAATTGGCACTGTATTCATGCTGGAACAGCAGGTAAATTTCGTCGATGTAGAGCCATGTGTTTTTGCCGAGTTTGCGATTGCGGATGATGCGGTTGAACACGCTGTCCAGCACAACGAGCATACCGACCGGCAGGAGCTGCTTGCCGAGGTCGCGGATGTCATAGCAAAGAATGCGGGAATTGGTATCCACGTTTGTGTACTTGGCAAACGTATTCAAGCTGCCCTCCGTGAACAGCTCCAACGCCAATGCAACGTCCCGCGCTTCGAGTTCCGGCTGCTCCAGGAGCGCGGCATGGAAGTCTTGTAATGTCGGCACAACTCCGAGATAGCCGTTTCGGATGAACTCGCGGTAGACCTGGGCAGTACACCTGTCAATGATGGATTTCTCCTTCGCAGACAGCTTCCCAGCCCCTACGAGCTGTTCACAGAGGGACAATAAGAATTCGGATTTCAGCACAACTGGATTGTCACCGTCGTTGTAGCCAGACTCCATATCAAGAGCATTGATATGATTGGGTGACGTCGCCGAGATTTCAATGACCTCACCGCCCAAGCCTTCAACTAGAGGGCGGTACTCGGCTTCGGGGTCGATGATGATAATGTCGTCATTTGTGGACAGCGCGATCTCCGTGATCTCTCTCTTGGCTGCAAAGGATTTACCGGAACCGGAGACGCCGAGAATGAAGCCGTTGCCGTTCAAAAGCTCTTTTCGGTCTGCCAGAATGAGATTTTTGGAGATCGCGTTCTGCCCGTAGTAGATGCCGTGCCGGTGGCGAATCTCCTGCGCCTTGAACGGCATAAGCACAGCGAGGGCTTCTGTGGTCAGCGTCCGCAGTGCATCAATGCGCCGCAAACCGAGCGGCAGCGCGGTTACAAGGCCGTCCTGCTGCTGAAAGCTCAGCTTCGCAAGCTGACACAGGTGTTTTCTTGCGATAGACTGGAGCGTTTCGGTGTCGCTGTCCAGCTCCTCTTTGCTGTCTGCCAGATGCACGAGCGTGACCACAGCGAACAGCATTCGCTGGTCGCGGGTCGTGAGGTCGTCCAGCATTTCGCGGGTTTCCTTGCGCTGCTGCTCCAGATCGTAAGGGACAACCGCAGAAAAGTTCTGGTTGCTGTTCTGCCGCCGCTGCCAGTTGGTGACGTTCGTCTCCACGCCGAGCAGCTTGTTCTCCACCTCGCGCACCGCTTCGTCGGTCGGCACGGGGATCATGTCAATGGAGAGCATCATGCGCCGGTTGAGGTCGGTCAACTCTAGAATCATGCTGTCTTTGATGTAGCTGGCGTAATCCTTGAGGAACAGGACGCGACCATAATGACTTCCCATTTTGAAGTAGTCACGATGAAACTCCAAGCTGTCCGGGCAGATCGTGTCCTTGAGATTGTGCCCGCGCTTCATGGCCGTTTGCAAATCAAAGGGCAAGGATGATTCCTCTGGTCGGAAGAATCCGCGCAGGACATCCAACCGCTCGGCGGCGTCCAGCTCGTTGGAGGACGAGTTGAGCCGCGAGAGCTTGGAGGACACCTCGCCTGTCACACGGGAAAAGAATGTGCGTGCTTCGTCTACATTCTTTTTGTGAACGGAAACCGTGAGAAACCGCTCCTGTTCCACGCTGGCGGAGCTGCCGGAAATTTTGTCGGTCAGCATCCCGTTGAACTCGTTCACGAATCCGTCGAGACTGTCGCCGCGCTGTGGGAGCAGAACCGTATCTTCAAACGCCTGCCGGTTGACCTGCTTGTTGCAGATCGTGAGTTTCGTGGTCGAGCCGCTGTCCAGCGCGTTCAACAGTTCGCTGTAGCCAAGGAACATGGCGGTCTTGTCCTCTTTGGACGCGATGGCATAGTTGATGTCCGAAAAGCGCAGCGTTCTGGAATATTTCGTACCGAACTGAAAAATTCCATCCGCGAAGATTCGCTGGATGGGAATGATGTCCTGCACACTGCGCGGGATTTTGTAGGCTGTTCTGTCCTGCTTGATGGTGTTGTTGAGCGTTTTAATCAAGCGTCAGCACCTCCCGCATTGTGTTGTTGTCCAATAAAAGCTCCGCGTACAGATTCTGTGGATGATACGAAAGTGTGCGCGGGCAGAGGATCTCCGAGCGGATGACCGCCAGCAGGAATCGCTCGGCGGGCATGCCGTTATAGGTAAAAAAGCCGCACATGGCAAACGGAAAAGCCGCCAGCATGCACATCCAGCCGACCTCCGCTGCGCCGATAAGCGGCTTCAAGCCAAAATACGCGCCGACCGCCACGCCGATGGCAAGCAGCGCGAACACCATCTGCCGCAGCGATAAGCCGAACAGAATGCTCTCCTGATACCGCTGGATCTCTTTGTTGATTTTAACTTCGATGATGAATCCCTCCAATTTCTAAGTTTTTTTGGATTGACCCTTGAACTTTTCCTTGTTCCAAGCTAACATGGCACAAACTTTCTAAAGGAGGTCGTGCCATGTTGATGATTGTATTTGGGGCAGGCTGCCTGCTCCTATCTGTACTGTTTCACGCCGCATCGCTTCTGCACCTTGGCCTGCCGCTTTTGTATGCGCTGCTCGTGCCAACGCTGTTCTCCGGGTGGTATTACAGTCACTACGCGCTGGCGAATGGGATCTGGTATGCGCTCATTGTCCTGGGGCTGATTTCGTGGGCCGTGTCGCTGGTGCGGAAGATTGCAGGCAGGTAGTATAAAACCTATGCAAAAATCATTTGACACCATATATGACACCATGTTATAATAAGACTGAACAGAGAGGCAGAGGTGATGTTCCGTGTCAAAATGGGATAAACTATTGGCAAGGATCTGCGGATTATCGCGCGATCTTCGTTTTGACGAGCTGCGCAAGGTGCTGGAAAGCTACGGCTATGAAATGCGTCAGCCAAACGGCGGCAGCAGCCATTGCACGTTTCGCAAACCCGGCTGCGCGCCAATTACGATCCCTATGCACGAACCGATCAAGAAAGTCTACGTTATGATGGTAAAAGAAGTTGTAGAAAGCGAGGTGTCAAATCGTGAAGACGATTGAGTATTATATGAATCTTCCGTATCGTCTGGAGCTTGTTCCGGACACGGACGAAGGCGGTTTTGTAGCCTCGTATCCGGAGCTGCGCGGCTGCCTGACCAGCGGCGAGACGGCGGAAGCGGCGCTGAAAAACGCGCTGGACTGCAAACGCGAATGGCTGGCCGCCGCACTGGAAGATGGCTATGAGATTCCGGAGCCGACGTCTGATGACGAGTATTCCGGTCAGTTCAAACTGCGGCTTCCGAAGTCACTGCACCGCGCCCTTGCGGAAAACTCCAAACGCGAGGGTATCAGCATGAACCAGTATTGTCTGTACCTACTGACAAAAAACAACGCTGAGTTTCGCCACGGCGCATAACAAATCATAAGACGCAGAAACCTCCATCCAACTACGGATGGAGGTTTCTTATCCAAGTCCCATCAGTTCTCGAATAATTCGGTCAGACATTTTAATGGAGCCGACGAGTACCAGCATATTGAATACCAGCTCGCCAATGTAGTTCCAGACAACTGTTGCCGGGGCAAGTCCTTCCGTTACGACGGGCGGGCTGGACGCGAATTGTGAAAAGATAATGCAGGCCAGCAAAATGACACAGCCCTCCAAGCAGATGGCGGCGTAGCTCTTGATGAACGCCATACCGATACTGCTGGAGGGCTGTCCTGCGAAGCTCGACAGTGGGATCGGCGCAATCGCCGTCGCCATATAGAGCTTAAAAAAGCGGCCGTAGACGGTCAGAATCATAACGAGCGACAGCACCCAGATAAACAGCGAACCGAGCAGCGTCACTGCCCAGAGCGGAATGCTTTCCAGCAGGCCGACATCTTCAATCGTTGACGCGATCTCGGCGGGCAGCGTGGATGCTTCCATTGCCGAAAGACCGGACGCGCCCATGATCGTCTGGATCGTGCCCTGCGCAATCGAGAACAGCGCCGTCATCAGCTCCATGCCGTAGGTGACCGCCGCCTGTGCCAGTACAAAACGGATGAAGCATTTGAACGCCACCTCCGGGCGTTTTAGTTCCGTAAAGCTGCCGCAGGTTTTCATCACGCCAATCACAAAAAACAGCACCAAAAGCGCATACGCGATGGCTTTTAGTGCATCGTTGATCCCGACAATCACATTCCAGATTCCGCCGCCTTTGAAATTCTCTGGGCTGGTGGTCAGCAGCGTCCAAATCTCAGATAGTTTATCATTCCATGTTTCCAGCGAAGAATTGAGGTTATCTATGATCCAGTTTCCACTTGAGATGGTATCACCTCCAGTTGTATCGGGGAGAGCATTCTCGCTCTCCCCATATTCTTATCAGCCGGTGATCAGCGTCAGGATCTCCTTGGTGAATGTAATGACGATGCCGCCCGCAACAGGCAGGATGCCGTTCGCGCGCTGCGACGGATCGTGCGACTTGAGAGACAAACCGACCTGCAAAATGCCGAAGCCGAGCAGAATCAGACCGACGGCGCGAATCAGGGAAAAGATGAAATCGCTCAGGTTATTCACGACCGCCAGCGGATCGCCGTCCGCCGCGAACGCCGGGACAACAAAAACCGCCAGCATGAAAAACACGCTGGCGAAGATGGAATAGAGCCGTTTGGCTTTGGATTCAAAAGGTTTCTTCAATGAAATTCCCCCTTCAATGGATTCGAATTTTCTGTGCCGCCCACACGAAGCAGCGGGCGGCCGGTGTAAACGGGCGGTTTTGTTCCATGATGAATGTAGGGCGCTGCGCCGCCGAGGGAACTGTGTGAGATCGCGGGATGGTGCATGAGATCGTACTTTTCGTCCATAACCGGGCTTGCACCGCGGATGAACAGCAGCGCATAGCGATTGTCCAGTTTCCGTACCTCGTCAGGGGTCAGCAGCTCGCGCCCGGACATCTGGAAATTGGTCGAGTAGGAGCCGGATTTGCCCTTCGTCTGCCCGTGCGTTTTGGTATCAATCGTGGCTTTGCCGAGCATCTCAGAAACGTATTTGTGTGTTGACGATTCGTTGCCGCCGAGATACAAAATGGTATCGCAGTTACCTGGAATTGTCTCCCAGCTATCCTTATACAATTCTTTGATCTGCGCCATGTTCTGAATGATAACGCTTGCCGAGATGGAACGCGAGCGCATGGTTGCAAGCTCGCGCGTGAATCCCGGCAGCGGCATGGCTGCGAACTCGTCCAGCACAAAGCGAACGTGGCGCGGCAGCGGGCCGTGGTGGATCTGGTCTGCGCTGTAATAGAGGGCTTGAAACGCCTGTGCGTAAAGCAGACTCACAAGGAAATTAAACGTGTTGTCGTTGTCGGGAATGACAGCGTAAAGAGCCACTTTCTTCTCGCCCAGCGTGTAAAGGTCCATGTCGTCATGGTCGGTCAGAGCTTGGATCTGCGGCAGATTAAAGGGCGCGAGACGGACGGCAGTACTCACCAAGATCGATTTTGCGGTCTTGCCCGCGGCTAATTTGAAAACCTTATATTGCCGGACGGCAACGCTGTCCGGTTTTCTGCGCTCTATGGATTCAAAGAGCAGATCGAGCGGAGACACATGCCCTTCATCTTCCTCACGCACCTCGGCATATTCCAGTACGCGCATGACCATTGAGAAGTTCTGCTCATATTCCGGTGCTTCCTGAAACAGCATGAGGATGATGGCCTGCAGGAGTGCGGTTTCGGCCTTGGTCCAGAATGGGTCGGACTCGTGGCTGCCCTTCGGCGTGGTAGACTGGATCAGGTTGTTGACCAGCTTCAGCACGTCCTTTTCGTCGCGCAGGTAGCGGAACGGATTGTAGCCGTCCGACTGTTCCAGATTCACAAGGTTCAGAACGCGCACGTCGTAGCCCTGCTCCTTGAGGTAGCCGCCCGTGGCAAGCAGAACCTCGGATTTCGGGTCCGTAATGACGTAGTTCGTGTTTGCGGTCAGGATATTCGGCAGCACAAAGCTGCGTGTTTTGGCTGCGCCGCTGCCGCCGATGACCAGCACGTTGAGGGAGCGGCGGTGCTTGTGCGTATCCAGACCGAGCCGGACGTGCTGGGTCAGCGGGATGCTGTCCTTCTGCGCGAACTGCGCATTGACGGATGCGGGTGTGGCCCACGCCGCAGAGCCGTGTTCCTCGCCGTCGCGGGTCCTGCCCTGATTCGTCCGGTAAAGCAAAACTGTCATGCCGTAAGCGGCAAGGCAGATGAGAATTGTGGGCAGGCTTTTGTCTGTCCATATGATATTCGTCGGCTGCTCCAACGCGCGCGTCAGATTCCGCAGCAGCTCCGGCAAACCGCCGCCAAGGGACTGCGCCAACAGGAGGGCAAGCCAGACGACGGGAATTATTCCGATGAGGTAAAACAGGGTGTCGTTCGATTTTCGGATAGGCATCACCTCGGAAAATATTTGCAACTAAAATCAGTTGCAAAATTGTTTTGACTGTGCTATACTGATCATAGAAATGAGGGATAGACTTGGGTCAGAAAGAAAAACTAATCAAAAGATTAAAAACCAAGCCGCGTGATTTTACATTTGATGAAGCCGAAACATTGCTGGGGTATTTGACGTACTCTCGCTCCAACAAAGGAAAGACGAGCGGTTCGCGTGTCATGTTTACCAGCGAACAGCATGCGCCGATCTTGCTGCACAAGCCGCATCCGCGGAAAGAGCTTTTGGAGTATCAAGTCAAGCAACTGCTTGAGGTTCTGGAACAGGAGGGATTGATTTGAACAATACAATGCAATATAAGGGCTATGTCGGAAGCGTTGAGTTTTCTGAAGCCGATGGCCTGTTTTTCGGAAAGGTTCTCGGTATCCGCTCATTGATCTCCTATGAGGGGACGAACGCCGCCGAGCTTGTGGCTGATTTTCATGGCGCGGTAGACGATTATCTGTCGCTGTGCGAAGCAGAAAACAACGAGCCGGAAAAAGCCTATAAGGGCAGCTTTAACATCCGGGTATCACCGGAGCTGCACAAGCAGGCTGCGATTTGCGCAATGGCGCAGCAGGTCAGCTTGAATACGCTGGTCGAGGATGCTCTGCGTGAGTACGTTGCAGAGCGGAAAGAAGCCGTATAATAATAAATCGATGGCGCTGACGAAGCATACCGTCAGCGCCATTTTTATATTCTGTTACCGTTCAAAGCCGGTACTCCGTTTCAGATGCGTTTGCTCTGGCAGTCCTTTCTCCATGAACCGTTCCATGAGCACCTTTTTCTTTTCATAGCCGGTGAGAATGGAATCCACGAACGCGATGCTGTCGTCTTTCGCGTACAACTCTGCAATTTCTTCCCGGCTTGGCAGCAGGTCCATGTGGATGCGGCTGCGGTCAGTGACGAGCTTGAGAAGCTCCGTTTCTGTCTTGCGGAAGCTGTTGACCGTGAACTCTGTGCAGTTACTGCGCTCCGGCAGGCGCGGGGCGTCCCAGAACATCGAATTGCCGGAATCAAAGATCGGTGCCATCCGCACAAATTTCAGTGTCCGGCTGTTGCGGAGAACACCAAAGTTGTTGAGATGCCGATCCGTATTCGTCAGCACGAAATCCGTGAGGATCTGATATTCCAGAAAACTTCTTACTTCCAGCTCAGACAGACCATGTGCCGTGCAAACATGAATGAAATGCTCATAGGTCGAGACAGCGTTATCTTTCTTCTCGGAATCCACAACGTCAATCGCCGGAATAAACTCCAGCGTCTCCGATGCAAAATCCTCGCAGATACAGCCGTACTGCTCGCTTGCACTGCCGATGAGCTTGACCGGGCGATACCGCACATGGTTGGAAAAGCCCTGCTTTTCATGCAGCATGGATGCCAGCACTTCATTGAGACTCTGTTGGGAGTTCGCACCGCGGTTGCCTTTGAGCAGGCAGCGCGTATCGTCGACAATCACCCATTTCTTGATCAGGTCGCCTTGCAAAGCAGCCTCCGGCGAATAGAAATGCGCCGACGCAGTTTCTGACAGGCTGCTAAAAGCATTGGAGAATGGACTGACGTCTTTCCACGTCAGTTCGCTGCCGCTCGGCTTGATCCAGTAGTGGTCAGAGAGACTGAGACCGAGGTTCCGCACGAGCAGGCTTTGCGTGGAGGGGATGCCCTCCTGCTGCAAAAGCGCGGCAATGTTGCCCTGACTGATCGGGACGGCACGGCGCAGCCACCATTTGCGCAGACTGTCCGCACCCTGACTGCCGCCGAGCGGCAGCAGTTCCGGATTTGTGCCGGGCGTGACTTTGAGGATAGCGCCGGACAGATCGTCGAGCTGCAAGGACGCAACGACATCGTCTTTGTGCATCAGATCATATTCTTGCTCTGCCATACGCACCACCTCCCAGCTTTTTCTGCTTCGAGCATATCATAATTCTCTGCACAAATCCAGTTTTCGTTTACTTTGTGATCTCACTGTGTGTTTTTTCTCTGGTCGGAACGCGCGGTTCGACACCGGACAGCTTTTCGCGGAAAGACTGAAGCTGCTCACCGATGGATGGGCGGTCATTCTTCGAGTTCTTCCTGCTCGTAGGCGAGCTGCTGGCGATATCGTCCGAGGAGCGTTCCGACCGAGACTCTTTTTTTGATGAGCGTTCCTCCTGCAGCTTTTCCAGCGAACCGAAAAGACGCTCGAAAATAACATTTGCCAGCTCCAGATCGGTCGTCGGAATAACGAGATCAACAGGCGCGTCCGGCTGCTCCTTGTCCTGGATACCCGCGAACAGTACCTTGTCCTTCGCCTGACGGCTGAACTCGCGGTATTGCTCCGGTGTCAGGGAAAACGTGCGGATGTCGCGCGTCTGTTGGAGAATTTTCTTGAGACTGGTCCTGCCGTAGACTTTCTTATGATTGCGTGCTAACGCCAGCAGCATCGCCGCGGCATTCTTCGCCGCAGAACCTGCCAGCTTGACCGCTACCTCGCCGCCGGAGAGCATCATGTGAACGACCTGCTCGGCGGCTTCGCTGTTTCCTACGTTGATGGGGAATCACCTCCTGTTTGTGAACGAATGCTCTGTTTCTTTTTCGTGTAGGGATTTTTCCTGTGCAGTGACATCGCGCTGCATGACCGCTGCGGAATCCGTGATCTCGCGGCACAGCTTGATCTTCTGCCGCTCGGCGCGGATCTGCTTGTTGAGCTGCGCAAGCTGCTCGTAGATATCCGCTTTTTCTTTTGTGAGAGCTTGCCGTGAAATACCGCAGGCGTCCAGTACCGCTTTCGCTTCTGCATACTGCGCGTACTCGGACTCCATGCCGGAGAGACCTTCTTCATAGAGAGCTTTGCTCACAGCGAGTGATTCTTCCGTCGCCAGCGCATCAAAGAGCTTCTTGCGCTTTTTCTTACGGACGTTCAAAATCGTGCGCTGCTTGGCAAGCTGCGTGACCGCATTCTCTGCCCGCTGCATACAGGCGGTCAGATCATCTGCCGTGGTGATATTGTTCTCTTGCAGGAATTTTAGTCGTGCTTTATAGATTTCGGCTTTCATGATCTCCTGCCGAAGATGCGGCGTCATGCGCGGCGGATATTGCCGCTTCTCAATGCGGCCAAGCAGATAGCAGTAGTGATAGTAAAGCGCAAGGAATCCCTTGTACTTTGGATGTGGGCGGTATGGCTGGGGCTTTGGGCGCGGGAGGAACGCCGGTCTGGTGCCGGCTTCGATCTCTGCAAGATTACCCGCAATGGCGCGTTCGATGTTTTCTTCCGAAAACGCCGCGTTTTTGCGCTCCGGATATATATACCGCTCCTGCCCGCGCAATCGGAAACCAAGCCGGTTGCCGTGGTGAATCTCGTAGCCCTTATGCTCCATGAGCAGGAAAAAGTGACCGAGATCGTTGGCATCCGTAATTGCGTCACGCAGGTCCGCTTCCAGCATGGAGCGGAACGTTGGTTGCCCTTTGGACTGGCGGAGCCATTCGATGTAGCTGATGGATTTTGTGTTCTCCCCCTGTAAAATTATAGACAGACCGTTTTCTCTGCAAAGCCGATCTGAGATTCTGCGGATTTGCTGATAGTAATTCTCGCGGGTGCTGTGATACATTTTTCCGGTGACAGCATTGACCGAATTGAATACAATGTGCGAATGGATATGCGCCTTGTCAACATGGGTAGCAATGACCGCTTCGTATTCGGACAAATGCTCTGCGGCAAATTGCTTCGCAATCTCATGCGCCAGTTCCTGCGTGATCTCGCCCGGCTTGAATGACTGGATGATATGATAGCATTGCCGGCCGTCAGTTTTCCCCAACGCACGTTTTGTGTCCATCATCTGCTGCGCGGCATAGCCGGGATCACAGCGGACATAGTCGGTCAGAAGCTGCTCGTCCGTTTTGGACGGATTCGTGATATAGTCGATTGCCTGTCGCAAACCGCCGTTGCGGTAAAGGATTTTTGTGATTGCCATTATTATTTCCCGGCTTCATAAAGCAGGCCATAGACCGCATCCAGCATCCGCAGCGCGCGTGTAACTTCATCGTGGCTGGCAAATCCGGCGTTTGCTTTTCTGGCAATCTGGTTGATGTTATTTCCAATTTGATGAATCTCGGTACGCAAGGCTTCAAACTCTGCTGTTGGACGCGGCCGGAGATCATGTCCATTCAGAAGCCTGCGCAGATATGCCGTCCGTGTCTGCCCGCAGGCTTTAGCGTTTGCAATCAGCTTTTCGGCTTCTTCTGCGTTCAGCCGCAGACAAATTTTATATGGTGTTTCGTTCATCACTTCTCCTTCCGCCTGCCGGCGGCATATTGGGGTCAGGGTTCGCCCTGCAAGTGCCGCTTTGATATCAAACGGCGATGCTTGCGCTCTTGCCGCGAAGCGGCGAGAGCCTGACGCCCCGCCAAAAGGCGGGGCAAGAGAGGAGAGAGATTTCAATTTTCTTTTCCTTATAGATGCCTTCGCGCTGCTTTGGCCATTCAAATCGTTTTTTGAATGACGTAGTCGCTACAATAGTCGCTATGAAATTCAAAACTACTGATTTTTGCCGTTCGTAGTCGCTACATTAGTCGCTATGCAGCGTTCAATTCCGATTCCAGTCGCTTTCTGGCGAGGTCTGCATACACGTCCGTGACCTCGATGCCGGTCGCGTCATAGCCTTCCTTGACTGCAGCCAGAACTGTCGTGCCGGAGCCTGCAAAGGGATCTAAAATATGACCGCCCGGTTCCGTAATCCGGACAAGATCTTGCATGAGCTGCAAAGGCTTTTCAGTCAAGTGAATGCGGTTCTGCGGATTGCCATATTTGAACACACCTGGCAGGCACGGCACGGGGCGGCTGACCGGCATGTCGCCGTTCGAACCCCAGACAATGTATTCTGCCTGCTGGCGGAAACGTCCTTTCTGCGGACGGGAGTTTCCCTTGTCCCACACGGCAATGCCGCGCCAGATCCAGCCCGCCCACTGGAGCGCATCGCTGGCGCAGGGGAGCTGCCGCCAGTCAATGAACATACAGACCGGCGCACCGGGCTTGGCTGCGCGTCTGGCAAGGTACAGCCACTCTGCCGCCCAGCGGGTCCATGAGCGCTGATCCTTGGCGTCGCCGTCAAAATCAGGCGGCGCGTTGCCGCCCATGCTGGAATATTTCTTTGCGGTGGCTTTGGATTTTTCCGCCTGTGTGCGGCCACCGGACGCATACGGCGGGTCGGTGATGACAGCGTCGAATGTGCTGGGAGGAAAACTCTCCAGCACCGTAAGGCTGTCTCCGTGGATGATCTCCCATCTGGGCTTATCGCGCATGGGCATCCGCTCCCTTCGTTTTCTGTTTTGGTTTTTGCTTCGGTTTTGGTTTGGGCGGGTTTTGATATTCCTCGATGCGAGAAATACCGTCCTTTCCTGTTACAATGACGGGACGGTGAACGCGCTGCCCCATGCTTAAAAGCGTTTCCTCAATACATTCCGCAACTTCTCCGATATAGTACATATCCCAAGGGAATTCATCTTCGCTCTTATTCAGAAACGCGAGGATCGTCTGATAGACTGCATTGTCGATCTCATCAAGACGCTCGGTTTGTGCGCTGGTGAATTCCGGATAGTGTTCATCTGACATTTTCAGCCCTCCTGCGTTCCGTAGTTTTGCCAGCCCGATTCTGCACCCGTTCATGCGCTAATTCAAAAACGCTGAGATATTCCGCAGTCGCGTTTGCCAACAACGTATAATCACGCGAACCTGGGCAGCAGGCATACCATTGCGGCGTTTTCCCGTCGACCCAGATGTGCGGTTCCGTATTGCGAAGATTCGGATTTGTGCTGCGGCAGCTTCTGCTGACAATTTCCCCGATTTTCATCCGAACACTGTCAATTTCGCCTTTCGTAGGATTCAGAATGGAAACTGTCAGGTATGGATACTGATTCGCAACGATATCTTTTGTAAATCGCGCTTTGACCCGCAGATCGCCAAGACTGCCGTAGCAGCATTCGCCAACGAATTGCGGGGCATGGATCACGCGCCCATCTCCATAGATCTTTCTCAGTTCTTCCAGAAAGAAATTTGTCATGATACCTCCGAAAGAAACAGGAGCACCAGATCTCTCTGACGCTCCCGTAATTATGATTTGGATATTGTATTGTCGTCCTGCCGTGTTTCAATGTAGATGCTCTGCTTTGTGGAGCCCTTTTGTCGGCGCAGACAGAATACCATGTCCGGCGTGCGCTCAAAAAAGCCGATCCCGCCCTTCCAACTCATGCCGCAGGAACAATGCTGCAAGCCAATAAACTGCTGCTTCATTTTATGCCCGCAGCGAGGACACTTCTTATTGTTCTTCCCCATCATCTGCTCCTGTTGCATTTGTATCTATGCTAGTTATAATGTATTAGGCTGCAGTTTGTAAATCCCATTCTCGGAACATTGCATCAATATCCGCAAACGTCTGGCTGCGGTTGAATTTCTCTGTGACCTTGCCGGGGACGATTTGCAGACGCATCATTTTTTGCCACAGATCCGGATGATGATCGTACAAATGTCGCAGCTCGGACAGCTTGGCATTCGGGCAAAACCAGCAGCCGCCGCGGTCGGTAAACTCGTACACAGGAGAAAGCAGTCCTGCTTGTTTGCAGAGCTGCTTCGCGTCATCCTCGGTGTATCCGTATTTCTCCAGCAGCGACACCTGATTGCCGCCTAGCCGTGCCAGACGCTGCGGTTCGTCCTTTGCAATGCCAATGTACTGCACGGTATCTGACGGCAGTGTTTTCTGATACTGCCGGATCGGGTGCATTTTGCAGTCACGTTGGACATAGCATTTCCCACACACAGGAAAGGAGCGGATCATGTCTTTCTTCGGCCCGCGTGTGACCTTCCCCATAAAAACAGAGGTATAGGTTTTCTCGCTTCGAAGCACACGGACAGGTACGCCCAGTTTTTCAAGGGCGGGAATCGCTGCCTGATAGATAAACGCCTGATGTTCCGGCACTTCGCCTGAGGTGCTATTATCAAACATGACCTCACAGTACACCGCTTCGTCCAACGGTTCGCCATGCTCCAAGGCCAGCAGGATCGTCGCAATGCTGTCTTTCCCAAAGGAACAGGAAACGACATGCTTTGGACTCATGTGTGCTCGTCCTCCAGCTCTGCACAGGACATGCGCAGCTTCTCTGTCTTGTCCGTCTGCTCCCAAGCAGCCTGCGGGTGCATAAAGTGGCAGTTATTGCAGACTTCTGCGAAGAACGGCTTGTCCAGATCCAGCGCGTGAATCATGCCAGCTGGGGTGAAGTCAAAGACGCGGCGGACAGCTTCGGTCAGAAATGCGTCGTCATAGTATCCGCTCTCCTGCGTGTCGATCTCGACGGCAACCGGCTCTGCCTGCCCAATGGCATAGGCGAGGCTGACCGTACACACATCGGCAAGACCCGCCGCGACAATGTTCTTTGCCACATATCGTGCCATATATGCGCCGCTGCGGTCGACCTTCGTGCCGTCCTTGCCGGAAAGCGCACCGCCGCCGTGGGGCGCAAGTCCGCCGTAAGTATCGACCATCAGCTTGCGGCCGGTGAGACCGGTGTCGGCTTCAAAGCCGCCCAGCACAAACCTGCCGGACGGATTGATGAGAATCTTCGTCTGCTCGTCGATGCGCACATCATGGCAGGAACGGGCAATGACCAGCCTGCGGAGTTCTTCGCGCAGCTCGTCAGGGTCTTTGTCTGCATCATGCTGGCAGGAGATCACGATGGTGTCCACGCGCTCCGGCACACCGAACGCATACTGCACGGACACCTGCGCTTTTCCGTCTGGCCCAATTCCTGAAATCAGATTTTCCTCCCGGCAGGTGGTGAGCAGGCTCGTGATGCGGTTCGCCAGCACAACCGGCGCGGGCAGCAGTTCAACCGTTTCCCAACAGGCATAGCCGTACATGATGCCCTGATCGCCTGCGCCGAGTGTATCCCCATTGACCGCACCTGCAATGTCAGGACTCTGCGTATGCAGCCGCACCTCTACATGATAATTACAGTCATATCCAGCTCTTTGAACCGCTTGCCGTACAATGGTTTCCACGTCAGGGCTTGCCGTCGTGCGGAGTTCTCCGGCAACAAGAATTTTGCCCGCCGTTGCCAGCACTTCACAGGCGACGCGGGCATTCGGATCTTCTTTGAGACAGGCATCCAGAACGCTGTCCGCAATCGTGTCGCAGAGTTTGTCCGGATGGCCTGCCGTGACGGACTCTGCCGTCAGGAGGTATTTATCTTTCATGCGTCGATTTTCCTTTCTTCGGCTGATTGATCACCTTTCCATGCTGCATGACGAACAGCTTTTCGCGGGAGTATAGGCGCGTATAGGTCTGTATCTGCTTGTCTGTCAGAGAGCAGAAACTCTCACCGTTGCCTTGTGCAAGGAAAAACGTGCCGTGGATAATGTCATACGGTATGCCATTGCGATTCCGCAGGAAGCGGTTTTCCGGCAGGCCGAGGAGTTTGGCTTCTTCGTTGCACAGCAGCAGGACATTCGGATCTTCAAACGGTTCGACGGTCTGAATGAAACCACCCACAATAGCCTGCATGCTCGCCAAGCTGCCGTCGATCTCCTTGACATACGGATCTTTGGTGGGTTCCACGACCAGAATGCGCATGGGATCATCGCTCATAGTTATCCTTCTCCTTTCCGCGGCGGTTGTGATTGTAGTCGCCAATGTCTGTGATCGTCACATATTCCCCAATCAGGCACAGGGCTTCGCCGTAGCTGTGGCACTCGCCGCTGAAAATACGGTGAGTGAGTTCCTTTGCTTGATCCCGCAGACCAGCTTCGCGCAGCGTCCTCGCCGCAATACCGACAAGGTTAAAAATATTGCCGTCCTGCCCAATGAGCGGGCAGGACGGCTTTTCAACACCCAGTTCGGATTTCTCTAAAAATCCACCCAGACGGTTCGGTACATAATCACTGAGCCATGTCCCGCCGATAGCTTCGTATGTACTAAGCCGCCACACTGCGAGTTTGCCAGCATCAAGATCGACACCTTCAGAGTCAAACAGCATGTTGGTGTGACCGTCGTACTCAAACAGAGATGCCCGTTCAAACCGGCTGCCATTGCGCAGGATTCCGGCATCCGTGAGCATTTCGTTGATCCCTTCCAACCATTCCTGCGGATCACCGCCGCAGCCTTGCAGGATCAGCCCTTCCCGGTCGCTCATTCCGCGAAGATCACCAGCTTGAATTCTCTGGATGGCGTTATCGCTCATGGCTGGCCTCCTTCCGCTGCGGCGGCTTGGTCTGCACTTTCTTTGGATACGGTTCAATGCCGCATTCCTTGAGGCAGTTCTTGAATGCATACTTGAGGCAGCCAACCGGCAGACCGTTCTGCTCATAGCCCGTTTTGATACCGAGATAGTAGTCTCTCGGCGGCAGGGATGGCTTCAGGTGCAGTTCGGGGTTCATAATGTAGGCCATAACTGGGACGCGCTGTCCGTCAAACGTCCGCACCTCCAGCGTCTGCTTGATGTACAGACGCGGATAGCCTTCATAGCGGTCGAGCGATGCTTCACATTTGTCAGTTAACTCCCACAAAAGGCCGTAGACACAAGCACCTTCCTTGGGTTCGACCGTCGCAACGCCGCTGCCGCGAAAGCGCAGGTCATAATTGTCCAGGACAGCCTGTCCGTAGACGGTCGCGTCCGGGCAGCGGTAGCGCATCTGGTCCAGATTGATATTGCTGCCGTAGGCAAAATACAGTGGCTTTTCCATCATCATTCCTCCAGCAGTTCCAACGCGCCGATCTCCTGCAAAACATGAATGAGCGCGGCTGCGCGTTCTTCCGTGCCGCCCTCTGGCAGCTCGCAGGGCTGCTCCGTCATGCGGCGGATCGTGTTCTGCATATAACGGATATATCCTTCCGTGCCGTCGAACGTGCCTGCATCAAAATGTAAGGCACGGAGCTGGGCTAAAATTTCGATGGGCGTACCCTCGTATGTAGATTCTTCAATACAAATTCTCATTCGGTCACCTCTCCTGTTCCTGCTGAGATGTTCGGTTTTTGTGGCTGCTTGCATAGCAGTCCTTGTCATATCGCCAAGCGCGATTATGAAAAGCTTTTCATAACCGCGCTTATCGTTATCCCGACGAAATGAAAAGTAAGCGAGGACTTTCCTTGTAAACAGGAGCAGCCCTCGCAAATTTCTTTTCATAACGCTTATGGGCTCAATGATTTCAGCCAATCCATTAACTTACTGTCAGATTGCCATGTGCCCTGCTTAGGAACAGGCGTTGGATATGCTTGTTCCAAAGCCTTCCTTTTCATCTCGGTGTCAGCACGTGCATATGTTTCCGTCGTCTTAATATCAACATGACCCAGAATATCGCGTATATAGACGATATTGACACCAGACTGGAGGAGGTGCATAGCTTTTGTATGCCGCAAAATATGTGGTGTGATTTTTTTATGGCCATCAGGTGCATACTTCTGCAAAATATAGGTAATCCCTGCACGAGTAAAAGATTTTCCTTGTGAATTCAAAATTAGCTGTTGAGTTCGTTTTTCTGGGCTGGATAAGTTTTGCCTTTGGATATAACTTTTAAGCAGATCCGCTGTTTTTGCTGAAAGCGGTACCTCTCGGGATTTTTTCCCTTTCCCCGTAAGTTGTACACGCGCATACCGTCCGAAATGTATGTCTCCAACGGTCAGATCCAGAAGTTCAGAAACTCTTGCCCCTGTGTCATAGAGCAGACAGAGTATAAGCAAATCTCGAAACCCTTTTTCGGTACAAGGATTTGGTTTCTCTAACATTTCCTTGATTTCCTCATATGAAAGGTACTGTAAGACTGGCGTTGGACACTTTTTTGTGGGAATTTGGAGGATTCTTTCGCAGGTGTAAATATAGCGTGGATTTTCTCTACGGGTAAACTTAAAAAAGGCTTTTATGGCGGACAAGCGTTGATTTCGCGTTGAGGCAGAATTCTTCTGTTTCTCACAGAGCCAATTCAGGTACCCCTCAATTAAATCGGGAGACAGGGTCTCAACTGTAATCTTGCGAACTGGCAGTCCGCGTTCTTCCTCACAATACTGAAGCAAACGGGAAAAAGCCGCTTCATAGGAGGCGAGTGTGTTATCGCTGACTCCGCGCTGGCATGGTAAATAGGACAATAAATATTTACTAAGCAACGATGCAAAATCTGTAGTCCTCACAATTCCACCTGCCTCCCAGGAAAGACATCAAAATTATGTTCCATTGCTGAAACAATATGCGGAAAAGCCTCTGCGGTTAAGCGCAGGTACTGCTGTGTCGAGTAAAGGCCCACATGGCCCATATATGCGGACAGATACGGAAGTTTGGCGTTTAAATCCTCGCCAGCCTCAACCCACTTCTGTAAACAATGCACCGCGAAAGTGTGACGCAAGTCGTGAATTCTGGGGCCTTTTCCTTTGCCGCCATAAGATATTCCTGCACAGTAAAGCGTCTGTCGCCACGCATAGAGAATGGTACCGGAAGCGTAGTGTCCGCCACATGGCGTCTGAAAAAATGCTGCCTCGTCTTTTCTGTGTTTGCCAACATTTGAAACATACTGGAAGCAGCGGAATGTTAACGACTCGGACATTGGAACCAGACGTTCTTTGCCAAACTTACTGTTTCGTATATACAGGATACCTTGATCCAAATCGACATCTGCCATAACAAGATTCAATGCCTCTGAAATCCGCAGACCGCAGCCATAAAGCATTCGGAACAGCAAACTCATCACATAAACGCGCTGCGGAGAAATCGGCGTGTATGGAAGTCCATCTGCGGCTGCAAATAAGCGTACAATCTCACTATGGCTAAAAATATATGGTACAAAGCTGGATTGAACCCTTCGGATATCCCTGTCAACATATGCGTCTATGCCAGCTTTCTCTAAGTACTGCATGAATCGCCGGATTTCTGTGGCACGGTAATAATGGTTGCGAGGAGTTTCATTGATATCCTTTTCATTCCAGCACTCAACCGCGCTTTTGGAGGCATAATCCAATGGTTCCCCGTTTGCAAGACACATTCGCAGAAAGCGGAGCAGCATACCCATCGGTTTCTGAATCTGGACTCCAATAGTTTCCTTTTCAACTAAGTATTCATAGCACCTTTCGGATAAAATATTTTGAAATCCGACCTTTTCATAAAACTCGACCTGACCAATCATAGCAGCACCTCCACATCCAATGCACAGCCCCGAAGATGATGCGTATCGACCTGCAAATACTTCTTTACCGTATCGGTTGAGGTATGCCCCAAGATGTTTGCAATGGTTGAAATGGGAATGTTTTCTTCCATGAGTCTCGTTGCCAAGGTGTGCCGCAATGAATGCATACCATGCTTACGCTTGGATAGATCAATTTTTGCCATCCGCGCATAACGTACAATGATACCGCTAAGAGAGGACGTATCTGAAAATGCCATGATTGGTGTCCGTCCTGTCAAGAAAACATTTTGTATCGTAGTTTTAGGCCGTCCATATTTTAAGTAATCAATGATTGCCCAACCAACATCATCCGGTAGTGGTAAATCGACACGCTTTTGCGTTTTAGACTATATAAAAGACAGCCTGCTGTTCTCCCAATCTATATCTCCAAGACACAACGCACGGATATCTCCGACTCGAAGTCCAAGTTTTGTTACAAGCAGCAAAATTGCGTAATCTCTTTTTCCCATAGGATTAGCCCGGTCCACCGCAGATAGCAGTTGATCTACATCTTCATGTTCCCATACGGATGGCAGCGGATTCTTCCGCAAAGATCGTTTCGCTGGAATATTGCGGGAATAATCTTCACTTACATATCCATTGTGAAACAAGAACTGCAAGAAAAGGCTTAGCGTGCGTCTGTGGTGTTCTACCGCATCATCGCTCAATGTAATAATAGTGACTAAGAACCCAATTACCGTTTTGTGAGAAATTTCAGATATAGCAATTTTGTTTGAGTGCAAGTAGTTGAAAAATTTGCGCAGATCTGCTTGCCGCCTATATACAGTAGCCTCAGAGGTACCCTTCCCCCGACAGTCATCACCAAATTCGTCACTGAGGTTCTGGAACTCTGTAGTAAGTTGGAGGTTTCCCCTTAACCGTCTGGCGCGGAAAAACGCGCCATGCGTATTAAAGTCATTCAGCAGCGTAATTGTTCTCCATGCGTACTGTGTGGTGCATGGCAACTCATGAACAAGTCGGCCATCAAATTCAACAGGATAACACTTTTCAAGGAACTTCTTCCCCACACTGGAAGAATAGCATTCAATTCCTTGTGCTGCCCCAAATATGAGCAGCCGCTTTATTACTGTCCGAAAATTTGTAAGCCGGGATTCACTATATCCGGCTGCAACCAATGCCCGATCAAAGGCAACCGTCAATTCCTGTATTGATTTTTTACCGTCCATAAAGATGCCTCCTAAAATATTATGCAAAGAATGCAAGCTAATTTTATCGGCTATTACTTATTTTGAACAGCTTACTTTTCATTTCGTCGGGATAACGATAAGCGCGGTCGCCCTCCAGATTGGCAAGCAGATGATCGCGTGTGTTCTTGAATTCATCGCCGTTCAGCCCCATCCGCACGAGCCAGACACGGAACGTGAACAATTCATTGTCGCTCACCGTCTTGCGCATGACGCTGGTGCGCTGGGCGATGGCCTGCGCAGACATGGCAAGACACAGATTGACGTAGGCTTTTGCGCGACCGGCGTGCAGCGTAGAATTGAAGCAGCGCCATTCAATGGTGCCGCGATAAAAGACAGAATGCAGGTTCAGCGCATAATAGCGCGTCCAGTTGTAATGCTCGTGCGCAGAAATGCAGCCTTCGTACCAGATGTTTTCCAACTGCGTCAAATCTCTCGTCGGTTCATTGAACAGCCGCCTTGCCCGCTGCAGCATGGGTTCGCGCACGCGCTGACACCAGCGGTTGACACGGGCGGGGTCCGTTTTCAGGGCTTTGAACAGCAGATCTTCTTTGGAATACATGATACTGAGCAGATTCTTGAGACTCTGGCGGTTATGATTGGAAGCATCCACATGGACGTGCATCCCGCAGGAGTCGTTGACTTTTCCGCCTGCCTGCCGGATACGGCGCACACACTCCTGGAATTTCTCCATTTCCTCATAGGTGAGCTTCGGCGTTACCATCTCCACGCGATATTCCGGATCGGTCGTTCTGCGATAGTGCCCATCGTCGTTCCACTCTGCGCGGATGCTGCCATCGCTCATAATGCGCCACTGCTTGCCCTCCCGATCCGGCACATACCAGCTATCATAATTATCATAGCTGCGCTGTGGCGTCGTTTCAAAATATGCAGCAAGTGCCTCTGCCGCTTCTGCTCGCGTGATGCCGGTCAGCTCGATTTCAACGCCGAAGCACTGATCTTTAATCCCAATCATCGCTCCGGTTCTTTCGGCTTATCGCCCTTTGTCTGCGGAGGAGTACGTTTCTCCGGCTCCTGATAAACGTAGGTATCTTTCTTTTCGTCGAACACCATGTTAAAATCGGCAGCTTCTGCGCCGTGAATCTGAAACGCCATCTCATAAGCCTCCTGGCTGCCGCCCTCCGGGATATTCCCGTCAATCGGCTCTCCGGCTAAAAGGACAACATGACCGACGTTGTGACCAATATCTTCATCCGCCCACTGCAGATCAACTTCCACCTCTGGGAACATCTGTGATAGCTTGTCTATGACTGGCATGGGTGTATCCCATGCTGTCAGGAAGTGAATGCTTTGTGATTCCTGATCGAAGTGAACGTCATAAGCATTCCACTTTGTTCCCCAGTTCCGATTGCACCATCCGTACCAATCTCCGCAGCCATATTGCAGGAAGTTGGAGATCACGACCTGCCCCATGGCAATGACATCTGAAAGGGGCGTGTATTTGCTGGCTCTGGAAATCCGCTGTGCATCCAGCGTCATAAACTGCTCGCCTTTGCTTCGACCAACAATGCCGGCCAACTTCTGATATTCCTCACTGCTCAATTTGGGAACGCCTATGTCCGGTGCGGCTGGGTTCAGTGCCATCATGCAGACATACAGAGCCTCGTCTGTGCGGGAGCCAGCTTCAATGTTGAGGCTTTCCGGCATGGGGATGATTTTATTGAAGTCAATACTGCCAAAGCCGAGTTCATCACTTTTGATTTTGTCAAGCATGGCATGAACCTGTTCACTGTCACCCTTAAACTTCAAAATGTTTGTAATATGGTTTGGCATAGGTCACCTGCTTTCTTGTGCGTAGAGTTCCGCATCTGCTGCGCGGATGCGGCGGCCAATGGCTTCTATGACCGGCACGGTTACGCTGTTTCCAGCTTGCTTGTATGCCTGCGCATCGGAGTTGATGGCGAGGATATTATCAATCTGATCCTCGCTGAAACCCTGCAAACGAAAACACTCCCGCGGCATCAGCCTGCGGACTCTGCCGCCGCGCAGGACAATGCCGTGTGTGTTCGCTGTGTCCACCGTATGAGCAACGCCCGCAAACACACGCCCGCGGCGCGTATTGCTGCCCGCGAAACCGAGGTCGATGGAATCGCCTTCATGCGCTTCCTTGTAGCCTTTCTTCGTTGCTTCCTTAATGTAGAGAACGCCAGAATTCTGCCCTTTGAAGTTGGTAAGGGAGCCGTCCTGCCGGGTATGCAAACATCTGGCGTTCGGCGTGATTTTTGGGTCACCTTTCGTCAGATCTACAAAGTAGAGTCCGGATTGTCTGCTGGTGTCCTGTGTGCAGGCGATTCCGGCAGAATCATAGACTCGTTTGCCCAGCCGTCCATGGACGATCTGTACAAGAGCTTTTGCATCTGTTCCAAAGACAGGAAGTATTTTTCCGGCGCATCGGGGATCAAGATATCCGATAAGGAACAGCCGCCGTCTTGATTGCGGGACTCCAAAATGTTTGCTGTTAAGCACAATCCATTCGACATGATACCCCAGGTCATAAAGCGCGGAGAGGATGACACCAAACGTCCGGCCTCGGTCATGCGAAAGGAGCCCAGGCACGTTATGAACAGAAATCAATTATGTATAGCACCTCCATAAAAAGCAGTGAAACAGAG
>OJNX01000170.1_pt1 | contig 45031 bp, 30 predicted proteins | sample 1598021 | NCBI WGS metagenome assembly OJNX01 (sample SAMN01915227, study PRJEB22387) | human gut metagenome | isolation source: stool | host: Homo sapiens | place: USA | reverse complement strand
CTAATAATCAACAAATTATAAAACTCATCAAATAATCATTCCCCACCTTTCCGCCTACTCAAAAACTGATATTTCCAAGAAAAATCTACCTATTTCTGAGATGAAATAAATTCCTCCAACACCTTCCACGTACCGATTCCATGCTAAACCTCACGTTTTCTTCACTTTTCCCAAGCAGCCGGAACCGCGCTCCCTTCCCCATTCGCCCCGCCGTGAATTCTTCCCTTTCGAAGGATAGCGGCCAGCCACACTGAACCTCTCCAGCTTCAACACGGCGCTGATCGATCGTCCACGATGGACGTGACCGGCGGCCTGACGCTGAACCTGGACAGCGCTCTAATGTTTGATTCCGCCTCCCAGACGATCGACTTGGTCACCTTGGGCTCAGGCACTTCCCTGGAGCATTACATCGACTGGGACGCCCTTCTGACGCTCACCCAAAACGGCCAGAACCTGATCTGGGACGGCGTCACCTACAACAATGGCAGCCTGACCTTCACCGGTCTCGCCGTACCGGAACCCGGCACGGCCGCATCTAGCCTGCTGGGCCTTACGTCCCTACTGATGAGACAGCGGAAAAACTCTTAAAGCCAGCTTATAGCACGACTCTCCCGGGGCTGTTCCGTTACAAGAGTATGCGGAACAGCCCCTGCTTGCTGAAAGGGGGATGAAAAAACATTTTCCCCTTCCCTTCGCGCGGTTCCGGGAACATACCGCAACCGTCGTTCCGCTTGTTGAAAACGGTTCCCATGACGGGAATAATATGAGCATCGCCCTTCTGGAAATTGCCATAACCTGTTCAAGAGAGAACCATCTCTCCCGGCCGGTTCACGCCGGCCGTCAACCAAACTCATGAAACCAATGACGACGAGCAATAAACACATCGGCCTGAAAAAATCAGACCTCAACAAAGTAATCGAGTCCCTGCAGGAACTCCTGGCGGACTATCAGGTTTACTACGCCAATGTCCGCGGACTGCACTGGAACGTCAAAGGACCGAATTTCTTTGTCCTTCACCTCCAGTTTGAAAAACTCTATCTGGACGCCGCCAAAAAAGTCGACCAGCTTGCAGAACGCATTCTGGCCCTGGGTGGAACGCCGGAAAGCAGATTCAGCAAGTACCTTTCCCAGGCCCATCTTAAGGAAACGGGAGAAATCTCCGACGCCAAGAAAGCTATCCAGACTATCCTGGAAAGCCTGAACCACTTCATTGAAATGGAACGCAACGCCATTGACGTGGCCGAACGGGCGGAAGACGAAGGCACGGCCGACCTGCTCACCGCCTTCCTTCAGGACCAGGAACAACTCGTCTGGATGTTCATGGCTTGCGAGGCCCGTTGACGTGCCGTTGGCAGTTGTTTAGAACAAATATTTTCACTAGGGCATTCCTCCTGGAGCCGCCGGAGTTTCTGCACATACGGAAACTCCAGCTTTTCATCTTACCGAAAAAGACCGCCTGTCCAGTTTTCAACATATTCCCTAACCGGGATACAAATATTTGACGACGGGGTTCCAAAGTTCAAAAACCAATCGGACAGGCAAACGCACCCCTTTAAATTCGGAATAGGCGACGGGGAAGGAACAATACTTGCTTTCCCAAGGCACCGTTCCGGCCAAGCTTCTCCAAAAGCGCCCGGTTTGAAGCCATGAACAGGGTGTTGGCAAAAGAACCGGGCATTCCCATGCATGGAATGGTCCGGGCGTTATTCCAAACAGCAGAGAGCCCTGCATTCTTCTTTTAAAAATGCATGACCGGAGCAGGCAGGCGTTTTACCGGGAAAGCCCCTGACCAGCTTGTTCCGCTCCTCCGGCCCGTAGTGCATCAGGCCGTCTCATTCCCCTTTTAAATTTTAATGGGCGAACGGCCATTGCTCTAGAAATCCGCCTCTCTTCTCTTTTAGAGGGTAATCAGCAACAGGCCATCATGTTCTAAATTTTCCTTCATCTTTCCCGGAACGTCAAAAAATATATAGACAACACACATTAAATTTTAGATGATAAAGTATCTCTTTATGAAGGGTTTTATTCATTTGTGCTTCCTTGGAATCGCTGTTTCTACATGTTTCATTACTGTGAATAAAGGAATTGCAGGACCGCTTCCCCATAGATCCCGAACGGACATTACCCCGATGTCCCTGCTTCAGGATTTGAAAAACGGCACCAGAACCAAGGCGCAACTTAAAACAGCCCTCCTCGAATACATGAAGAAGGAAGCAGGAAAAACCGAGGATAATGTCACTAGATACACTCCGGAAGCCGGACGCAACAAGAACGTCATCACCTACGTAGGCTTTGAAAAGGATTGGTCCGTCATCAACAAACGGTCCCTTGCCGTCCTCAAGGAAACCCTTCCAAAACTCCAGAGCCAGGACTCTTCCATCCGCCTGGAAGGCCTTGACGATCTCACCAACCTGATGCTGGCCTTTGAAATTACCACCACCCCGGAGAAGAAACAAAACAAGGCTTTAAGGCTCTTGCTTGGCCATTTCTACTTTTTCCCTAGCCTTTATTTCAAGGAGATCCGCACCGAGTCCTATCTTCCGGAACGCATGCTGCGCATCGGTTCTTTCCATGCTGCCGACTTTTTTGATATGGGAAAGAAGTTCTATCCCCTCGGCATTGAGGCATACAAGCGTCTTTTAAAGGCGTACGGAACGACTATGTCCGAGCAAAGCCAATACGTTTACTGGATTTCATGGGGATATCTCCAATTGAAACAATATGATGAAGCCATTACCTGGGCAAAAAAAAATGCCGCTGTGCGAAGGTATGACGGAGGCACCCGCCAGGCTGCAACAATGGGCCAGACAAGGAAAGTCCAAGCAGAAAAAAAAGAAATGAACCGTAGGTCCACCCATGACTACCCTATCCAAAACACTTTTCTTTATCCTCATTGCCGCATCAGCGGCAGCATTTCAAGAAGCTTCCGCCAAGGACGATATCAAGGTTGACGACATCTTCTCTAAACAGGATCAGCAGAAAATTGTCCACATTATTGAGCATCCCGCGGATGAAGTTGCAGCGCCCCTCATTCAACGCGCTCTACAAGGACATGTCAAAAAATCCAATTCGACCATCGTCACAGATCCTCACCAACCTCACAAGGAAAATTATTCCGTCTCTTTTACATTCAAGGAATCTCCCCATGCCCGTACACGCCCCAAATATCCTGACGACGACACCAACCTGGATTTCTCAGGGCAGCCTTGCGGCATTGGGTTGGTGACCTTGGTATCGGATGACGGCTGTACCATTTCCATTACAGGCGACAAGGGGAAAAAACAGGAATGGCTGAAAGAGAGCGGCAAAGGTCACGACATTTCCAAAGGCAGAAGGGATTATCCCAATGTCCTGATGCCCGGCACACATACATTGAACATTGAATATTCCCAGACCTACTACAATCCGGCACCGGGGAAAAGATCTGGATGGCATCACCCTTTTCGTCACTCCTATTGCTGTTGACATTTCCGTACGCAAACAAAATGCTCCCACGGAAAATCATCGGGTACTTCTGATCAAGGGAGAATCCGTAGAAATGGCGCTGAACAAGGATATGCTGGGACAAAAAAGCAAATTTGAAGACCGGACCACTTGGGAAATATGCCGGTTGGAGTGTGATACGACAGGAGAAGGAAATTACGAAACTCAATGGGCTAAAGTCGGGAATGGAACCACATGCACTTACCAGTGCAATACTCCGGGAATTTATCGTGTACGTGCTAACGTCAATGGTAAAATTTTTACATATACCAGAAGGGAAAAAGCCTTTGAAGCAAAAGAGACCAAGCTTCTACAAAAAGGACATCCCGACTGCATAGGAGTAGTCAACAGCCAATATGAAAAAAACCTTATCAATAGCGCTATGGAATACATGACCAAAAAGCATTTTGCCAAGGCAACGCCGTGGTACGCCGTGGAAGACCTGGAATTTATTTTTCAAACTTCCTCTCCACCCCTCACTCCTCCACAAAAAAACCTATCAGGAGTTCCCTCCTGAGAAGACAAATAAAAAATTACGGTCATAGCGATTTTTCAATAACCTGAAAGATTTGAGCAAATGAAATTTATTTATCTACTATCAAGCCCATTCCTGCGGCATGTAAATTCCAACAATTATCTACGGTACTTTAACGCCTCCTCTTGGGAAAGCATGCGCTCCCTTAGTAAAAGATTGGATAGATCCCGACAAAAAAATAGGATCCTGGAAATGAATGAATCCAACCAACACTCTACCGGAACCGGGATGGTTTGAATTCGACAAAGCTCATGCGGCCATCATAGACTACGGTGGGGCCGGCATCAGTGCAGGTACCACCGACGTCAATAAAGTGCTTTATCTTACCTTCCCTTCATCCTTTAGAAAATATGAATAAATCCATTTTCTGCCTTCTTTTCATTGAGTGCTCTCTATCAGGATATGCCGGGGAAATTCGAAATATAGACCATATTCAGGAATATCAGAAGCTTCGATATCAATACGCCAGACAGGGGAACCTGGAAAAAGCGGCGGAAACCGATGCTAAACTCCGCCGGATTATTCTCAGAACTATTCCTGAAATTATTAAAGAATTAGAAAGTATTTCCCACAACGAAGAAATTTCTCTTGTTAGTTATCTCCGTAAACTCCCGGATGAAGATTACTTAAAGATGGTCATGCAACTGGTTAGGCACGCAAACCTGAGGAATCCGGCACAACGTCAATTTCTAGAAAGCGTTATTTTCGAACCCTTTGAGGGAGAACGCGATAATCTGCTGGCAATGAATTGGAGAGACCAGCACGTTAGAGATCTCTGCTTTACTCTGAAAAAGAAACTTTCATCTGAAAGTCCACATCAGAAAACAATTTCTTCCATCCTTGATGGAGAATTGTATAAAAATATGATATACAATGCCTTTACGCATGGTGAACTTCGTATACCAAATCACCTGGGAAGGGGAGGATATGCCCCTCAATTCAAAAAATGGGGGGAGAACGAACAACAACAAATAAAAGCTGTCAAGGAGTTGCGCCAGGCATGGGACGCAGCATGCACCGTCCTTCTTGAAATGAAAGGAACGGAGGATATCGCCCGAGTCAATCAAGCCTGGGAAAACGCTGCTCAAAAAGCAAAAGCCGTGATGAGAATGCTCCCGCCAAATGAAGAAGATGCCCAGCAACGAGTTGGTAAGTTTTTCTACGACACGGCTTTCAGCCAATACTTTTTTCTGGCTCCCGCGTCAAGGGAGGCCAATTCAACCTATCAAAAAGTAATAAAAAAACTTGCTGAACTTTATAAGCTCCAGGAAAAACTTCCGTCACAGCTGACGGGTATCGGACAATTCCATGCAGAAATCATCAGCTCTGAATCGTACCTCAATGAGGAAGCGCTTTTGCTGTTAACCAAGGAGCTAGAGGAAAAACTCCGCAAAGCCACATCTTCACGTTCCGTTGAAGAGTAAGCCCCGGAATATTCCTTTTTCGCACTTTCTTTCAGGAGGGTCAAAAAACGGGGCCTCCGCACCCGCGGAGGCCCCAGCTTACCCAAACAACAGAAAATTGCTGCATGCATTCTTTCAGGAATGCATGGCCAGAGCATGCCGGTATTCCACCGGGAAGACCTTGATGAATTTGCCGCGTTCCTCCGGCCAGTTGTTTAACAGGTCGCAGGCCCGGCGGCTTTTCGTAGCCATGTAGTGCTCGTAAATGAGCTGGAGCAGTTCCGCCTCGTCGGCGGAGTGCGGCAGGACCGTTTCCAGGTCCACGCTGCCCAGGTTGCATTTCTGATCGAAGTCGTTGTCCGCATCATACACGTAGGCCAGGCCACCGGTCATTCCCGCGGCGAAGTTGACGCCCACCTTGCCGAGCACCGCCACACGGCCTCCGGTCATGTATTCGCAGCCGTGGTCGCCGATGCCTTCCACCACCATCTTGGCTCCGCTGTTGCGGATGGCGAAACGCTCCCCGGCCTGCCCGTGCAGGAAGATGCTGCCGGACGTGGCCCCATAGCCGATGACGTTGCCGGCAATGACGTTGTCCGACGGAGCGTAGGAGATGTTTTCCGGAGGCCTCACGATGATTTTGCCCCCGGAAAGCCCCTTCCCTACGAAGTCGTTCGCCTCCCCGGCGAGTTCAAAGGTAATGCCCGGCGCAAGAAAGGCCCCGAAACTCTGCCCCGCGCATCCGGTGAAGTGCACCGTGAGCGTATCCTCCGCCAGGCCGCGCGGGCCGAATTTCATCACCAGCTCTCCGGATAGCTCCGTGCCCACCGTCCGGTCCACATTGCGGACGTCGCGGAAGAGTTCTGTCTTTTCCCCTTTTTCCAGCAGGCCCTTCAAGTCCGGGAGCAGGCGGTTCCGATCGTAGTTGTCCAGAGGTTCCTTTTCAAAGGAGGGGTCAAACCTGCGTCCGTCCCCCTCCGCCGCATGCAGAATGGAGGAGAAGTCCAGATGCTGAGCCTTGTAGAAGTCAATGGCGCGGTTCACGGAGAGCAGGTCCGCCCTGCCGACGGCTTCATCCAGGGAGCGAAGGCCCAGGGAAGCCAGGATTTCCCGCGTTTCCTGCGCCACGAAACGAAGGTAGTTGATAACGTATTCCGGCTTGCCGCTGAACTTGGCCCTCAGAGCCGGGTCCTGCGTGGCGACGCCCACCGGGCACGTGTTTTCATGGCACCTGCGGAGCATGGCGCAGCCGATGGCGACCAGAACGGCAGTGCCGAAGCCGAACTCCTCCGCTCCCAGCAGGGCCGCCATGACGACGTCCCTCCCGGTGCGCAGCTGGCCGTCCACCTGGAGCCGCACGCGGGAGCGGAGCTTGTTGAGTACAAGCGTCTGCTGTGTTTCCGCCAGTCCCAGTTCCCACGGCAGTCCGGCGTGCTTGACGCTGGTGAGCGGGGAAGCGCCCGTACCGCCGTCGTGGCCGCTGACCACAACCACGTCCGCGTGGGCCTTCACCACTCCGGCGGCCACGGCGCCGATGCCTACCTCGGAGACGAGCTTGACAGAGACGCGGGCGTCTGGGTTGGAGTTCCGCAGGTCGTAGATCAATTGGGCCAGGTCTTCAATGGAGTAAATGTCATGGTGCGGCGGGGGAGAGATGAGGCTGACATTCGGCATGGAATGGCGCAGCCGGGCGATGTACGGGTCCACCTTGTGCGCCGGGAGCTGGCCGCCCTCTCCGGGCTTGGCGCCCTGGGCCATCTTGATCTGGAGCTCGGAGGCGTGGCGCAGATAGTTGATGGTCACGCCGAAGCGTCCGCTCGCCACCTGCTTGATCGCGCTGTAGCGCACCTCGCCCCTGGCGTTGGGTTTGTAGCGGGCTTCATCCTCGCCCCCTTCCCCGGAGTTGCTTTTGGCTCCGATTTTATTCATCGCAATGGCGATGGTTTCATGGGCCTCCGGACTGAGGGAACCCAGGGACATGGCCCCGGAGACGAAGCGGCGCAGGATGGAATCCGCGCTTTCCACTTCCTCCAGCGGGACGGCGTCCGCGGGAGCGAATTCAAACAGGCCGCGCAGGGTGCAGAGGTGCTGCGCCTGGTGGTTGCTGTAGTCCGCAAATTCCCGGTATTTCCGTTCGTCATTGTCGCGAACGGCGGCGCGGAAGGCCTGGAGCGTCTGCGGGTTCCAGAGGTGGTTTTCTCCGCCCTTCCTGTACTTGTACTGGCCGCCCGCATCCAGGCAGCCTTCCTTCCCGGCGTTTTGCGCGGCGCGCTGGTTGCATTCCGCAGCTATTTCCTCCAGCCCGATGCCGCCCACGCGGCTGACGGTGCCGGGGAAGAATTCGTCAATCAGTTCCCGGTTCAGCCCCACAGCCTCGAACAATTGGGAGGAGCGGTAGCTACGCAGGGTGGAAATGCCCATCTTGGACATGATTTTAAGCAGCCCCTTGTCAATGGCGTTGATGTAGTTGCCGGAGGCCTTCACCACGTCCAGCGGGCAGTCCTGAGGCGCGGCCAGGGAGGTGACCGTCGCCAGAGCCAGGTACGGATTGACCGCCGTGGCCCCGAAACCCAGCAACAGGGCGAAGTGCATCGTTTCCCGCGCCTCCCCCGTTTCCAGGATCAGGCCCACGTCGGAACGCAGTCCGGCGGCCGCCAGGGCGCGGTGCACCACGGAGCAGGCCAGCAGGCTGGGAACGGGAAGATAGCCGCGGCCTATGTTGCGGTCCGTCAGCACCAGGATGCGCACGCCAGACCTGACCAGCCCCACGGCGGATTCCGCCAGGCTGTCCAGCGTCTCCCGCAGAGCCTTTCCGTCCCCGCCTTCCGGGAACTGGAGGGGGAGCCTGGCGGAGGGGAAGCCGGCTTCCCGGATGTTGCAGAGGCGGTTGAGCTCCTCGTCCGTAATGACGGGGCGCGCCATCTTGATGAGCCGGGCGTGCTCCGGCGTTTCCTCCAGAATGTTGGGATGGTTGCCGATGTACGTGGTCAGACTCATGACGAGTTCCTCCCGGATGGGGTCGATGGGCGGGTTGGTCACCTGCGCGAACAATTGCTTGAAGTAGTTGAACAGGAGCGGCGCCTTTCCGGAGAGGACGGCCAGCGGCGCGTCGTTCCCCATGGAGCCGAGGGGTTCCGTGCCCTTCATCATCATCGGGCGGAGGATGAGTTCCACATCCTCCTGCGTGAAGCCAAACTGGCGCTGATGAACCGCCAGGTCCGGCATTTCCGCGGAGGCGGAAACAGAGTCGAACAGGGAGCGGACGGAAATCTTGTTTTGTTCCACCCAGCGGCGGTAGGGCATGCGCCGGGCCATTTCATTCTTGGTTTCCGCATCGGACACCAGACGGTGATTCACCAGGTCGCAGTAGATCATCTCTCCGGGGCGCAGGCGGCCCTTGCGGGCCACTTTTTCCGCGGGAATGTCCGCTACGCCCGTTTCCGAGGCCAGGATGAAGATATCGTCCGTGGTCAGCGTGTAGCGGGCGGGGCGCAGGCCGTTGCGGTCCAGCATGGCGCCCGCGTTGACGCCGTCGGAGAAGACGACGGCGGTCGGGCCGTCCCACGGCTCCATCAGGGCGGAATGGTATTCAAAGAAGCCGCGCACGTCCGGCCCCAGATGGTAGTTGACGCCCCAGGCCTGCGGCATGAGCATGAGCATGGCGTGGCGCAGGTCGCGCCCGGCGGCGGCGAGCAGTTCCACCATGTTGTCCAGGCAGGCGGAATCGCTCTGTCCGGGAGGAATGAGGGGCAGGAGCTTCTGCAAGTCATCCCCCAGCAGGGCGGAGGACAGGTGCGGTTCCCGCACGCTCAGGTGGTTCAGGTTTCCGCGCAGGGTGTTGATTTCCCCGTTGTGGGCCAGGTACCGGAAGGGATGGGCCAGGCTCCACGTGGGGAAGGTGTTCGTGCTGTAGCGCTGGTGGACGAGGGCCAGCGGAGATTTGAAACGCTCATGGCGCAGGTCTTCGTAAAATCCGTCAATTTGCGTGCCGAGGAACAATCCCTTATACACGATGCTGCGGCTGGAACAACTGCACACGTAGCATCCTTCCACGCGCCGCTCCATTTCCCGGCGCATCACGAAGAGCTTGCGTTCCAGTGCCGCCTGGTCCGCAAAGCCGCTGCCGTCGATGAAGAGCTGGCGAATCAGGGGGCAGGTGCGCCGGGCGTTCTCGCCGATGCTGTTCCGGTCCACGGGAACCTCTCTCCAGGCAATCACCCTGCCGCCGTTTTCCGTGACGGCGGCCTCCAGTTCCTCTTCATGGCCGCAGCCGCCGAACATCATGGCGACTCCGTATTTTCCTCTGGCGGGGAGTTTGTTGGGAAGGAGCAGGCGGAAGAATTCATCCGGCAGGGCCAGCAGAATGCCCGCTCCGTCCCCGGTATCGGGATCGCTTCCCACGGCACCACGGTGCATCAGCCTCTTGAGAACGGTGACACCCATTTCAATGATTTTGTGGCTCGGTTCATTCTTCAGGTCCGCCACCAGCCCCACGCCGCAGGCGTCCCTCTCCTGTTCAAAGTCATACAATCCCTGCGGCGCAGGAATGCCTGTCTCGAATTGATCACTATTCATCAGTTTGCTGTTTTATTTGAGTTAAGCTGATTTCCTTATAGCAAAAACCGTGCCAACATTATGCACTCCTTCCACCCTCCCTGTTTTTCGAACGCCGCTGCCCCGGTTTTATATGATTTGACAGGCCTTCCGGCACGGCAGAGGCCCCATGGCGGCAAAGGGACTTCCCTCTCCCAAGCAGATATTTTTACATTTTCGTAATTACCCCTTTACCGTGATTTTACATTTTTGTAATCAATGCTTTCACCTTTTTCATCCCTCTTCTTTCCACGGCTTCCTTTCACAATTTATATAATATATTTATAGTCAAATTTTTAAAACACCACACCACTCTGGCACAAGTTGATTCAAAAAGCTGGCACGGTTCTTGCTAGGAAAAAGATACAACAGTTAACCATGATGAGTGACTCGACAAGAACACAAGCCATCAGCGCCATCGCCTCCCTTCCCGTGAGCGGGGTGAGCGAGAGCGCTCCTGTCCGCATTGATTATTACGGCGCCGACGTTTTCAGTACGGAGGTGATGAAGAAGTACCTGCCCAGGGACACGGCAAAAACTCTCCTGTCCACCATCCAGGACGGCCTGCCGCTGAACGCGGACATTGCCGCGGATGTAGCCCACGCCATGAAGCAGTGGGCGCTGGAACGGGGAGCCACTCACTACACGCACTGGTTCCAGCCCATGACGGGTTCCACGGCGGAGAAGCATGATTCTTTCCTGGACCCCAAGGACATGGAGCCGATCATGAGCTTTTCCGGCAAGAACCTGATCGTGAGCGAGCCGGACGCTTCCAGTTTCCCCTCCGGCGGCCTGCGCTGCACGTTTGAGGCCCGCGGCTACACCGCGTGGGACCCCACCAGCCCCGCCTTCATCAAGAGGCACGGGAACGGAGCCACCCTCTGCATTCCCACCGCCTATTGTTCCTATACGGGAGACGCTCTGGACAAGAAAACCCCTCTGCTCCGCTCCCGGCAGGCATTGGGCAACGCCGTCAAGAGGCTGATGAAGTGCTTCGGGCTGCCGGACGAACGCGTGACCATCACGCTGGGGCCGGAACAGGAGTATTTCCTGATTGACAAGAATTTCTATCTGAACCGCCCGGACCTGGTCCAGACGGGCCGCACCCTTTTCGGCTCGCCGCCCGCCAAGCACCAGCAGCTGGAAGACCATTATTTCGGCTCCATCAAGCCGCGCATCCTCAATTTCATGAATGATGTGGAAAAGGAACTCTGGCGGCTGGGCATTCCGGCCAAGACGCGCCACAATGAAGTGGCCCCGGCCCAGTTTGAACTGGCCCCCCTGTTTGAGGACGTGAACCTGGCGATCGACCACAATATGCTGGTGATGGAAATCCTGCGCCAGCAGGCCAGCAGGCACGGGCTGGTATGCCTGCTCCACGAGAAGCCCTTCGTGGGCGTTAACGGCTCCGGCAAGCACAACAACTGGTCCATTTCCTACGGGGAAAAGAACCTGCTGGACCCCGGAAACGACCCGCAGCAGAACGCCATCTTCCTGACTGTGCTGACCGCCATCATTGAGGCCGTGGACAAACACAGCGACCTGCTCCGCAACTCCGTAGCCAGCGCGGGCAACGACCACCGCCTGGGCGCGAACGAGGCGCCTCCCGCCATTATCTCCATTTTCCTGGGCGACCAGCTTAATGAGGTGATTGAGAATATCATCAATGGGGAGGCCGGATGCGGCAGACGGAACGACACGCTCAAGATCGGCGTGGATACGCTGCCCGTCCTGCCCAGGGACGCCACGGACCGCAACCGCACCAGCCCGTTCGCCTTCACCGGCAACAAATTCGAGTTCCGCGCCCCCGGCTCGGCCCAGTCCTGCGCCGGACCGATGATGACGCTGAACACCATCGTGGCGGAAGCCTTCGACTCCCTGGCGGAGGAACTCTCCTCCTTCGCGCCGGAAACCTTCCTGTCCCAGCTCCAGGAGACGCTCAAGCGCAGGATTTCCGAACACAAGAGAATCATCTTCAACGGAGACAATTATTCGGAGGAATGGGTGAAGGAAGCGGAACGCCGCGGCCTTCCCAACCTGAAAAACACGATGACCGCCCTCCACAGCCTGGTGAATGAGAAGAATGTGGCCCTGTTCGAGAAGTACGGGGTGTTCTCCCGCAGGGAACTGGAATCCCGGTTTGAGATTTTCCTGGAGGAATACCACAGGCGCATCCGCATTGAAGGGCGCCTGTCCTGGGAAATGGCGGCCACCATCATCCTCCCTGCCCTGCGCAACGAATACAAGCAAACCGTTTCCGCGCTCTCCAGGGCGCTGGACGCCAAGCGGACCAACGGGACCGCCGCCCTACAAAAGCTGGCGGACAAGCTGGGCGACGCCCTGGATTCCGTCGTGTCCGACCTGGATACTCTGGAAACCGCGCTCACGAGCTGCCATGAAGACATCCTTGCCGCGATGTCCCGATTGAGAACCAGCGTCGATGCCGCAGAAACCCTGGTGAACGACCGGTCCTGGCCTCTCCCCAAGTACCGGGAAATGCTGTTCATCTATTAGGGTGCACCGACGAGCTCCGGAGCTTTGCCGGCCCCTTGCGGGGCAAGCCTCTGCCCGCAGAGGAAAAGGCACGGCTCCGGGGCCTTGGCGCCCCTGTCCCGGCCGCCCTTTTCCCACTGTTTTCCACCGACCACCACCCCCTGAAAAATCCGCGTCATTGGCTGTAAAAAAACTTTCCTCCGGAGCCCTGCGGGCACTTAATTCCCCCGGCGGAAATCCACGGTCCAGAACCACAGGATTCTTCCATCGCCATTATGCCTAAAGATACCTCTATCAAAAAGATTCTCGTGATCGGCTCCGGCCCGATCGGCATCGGCCAGGGCTGCGAATTCGACTACTCCGGCACCCAGGCCTGCAAGGCCCTCCGGGAAGAAGGTTATGAAGTAGTGCTGGTAAACTCCAATCCCGCCACCATTATGACGGACCCGGAGACCGCCCCGCGCACCTACATTGAACCGATCACTCCGGAGTTTGTGGAGAAGATCATCATCCGGGAGAAGCCGGACGCTCTGCTCCCCACCCTGGGCGGCCAGACGGCCCTGAACTGCGCCATGGAACTCCACCGCAGCGGCGTGCTGGAGAGGGAGAACGTGCGCATGATCGGCGCCAACGCGGACGCCATTGACCGCGGGGAGGACCGCAACCTGTTCAAGGAGGCCATGATCCGCATCGGCCTGGACGTGCCGCGCTCCGGCATCGCCCACACGATGGAGGAGGCGCGCCGGGTAGCCGGGGACATAGGCACCTTTCCCCTGATTATCCGCCCCGCCTTCACGCTGGGCGGCATGGGCGGCGGCGTGGCGTACAACAAGACGGAGTTTGAGGAAATCTGCGCCCGCGGGCTGGACCTCTCCCCCGTCTCGGAAATCCTGATTGAAGAATCCCTCATCGGCTGGAAGGAGTTTGAAATGGAAGTCATGCGGGACCGCGCGGACAATTGCGTGGTGATCTGCTCCATTGAGAATATTGACGCGATGGGCGTGCATACCGGGGATTCCATCACCGTGGCTCCCATCCAGACCCTGACGGACAGGGAATACCAGGTCATGAGGGACGCCTCTTTCGCCGTCATCCGGGAAATCGGCGTGGAAACGGGCGGTTCCAACATCCAGTTCGCCATCAACCCGGCCAACGGCCGCATGATCGTCATTGAGATGAACCCCCGCGTTTCACGTTCCTCCGCTCTGGCCTCCAAGGCCACGGGGTTCCCCATCGCCAAGCTGGCCGCCAAGCTGGCCGTGGGCTACACGCTGGACGAACTGCGCAACGACATCACGAGGGAAACGCCCGCCTGCTTTGAGCCCACCATTGACTACGTGGTGACCAAGGTCCCCCGCTTCACGTTTGAAAAGTTCAAGCAGGCGGACGAGCACCTGACCACCTCCATGAAATCCGTGGGGGAAGCCATGGCCATAGGCCGCACGTTCAAGGAATCCCTGCAAAAGGCCCTGCGCTCCCTGGAAACGGGCCGCTGGGGCTGGGGATTCGACGCGAAGGCGCCGCAGAAGCCCACCGCGGAGGAAATCACGCGGAAGCTTGCCGTCCCCACGGCGGAACGCATTTTCTGGATTCAGACGGCGTTCAGCAGCGGCTTCTCCCTGGACGAGGTGCACCAGCTCACCCAGATTGACCCCTGGTTCCTGGCCCAGATGCAGGACCTGGCGAAGGCGGGCGACCGCCTGGATACGCTGGACCTGCGGGAAGCCAAGAAACTGGGCTTTTCAGACAGGCAGATCGCGCTGGCCCGCGGAACCACGGAAGAACATATCCGGAAGGAACGCGTGGAACAGGGCATCATTCCCGGCTACCGCCTGGTGGACACCTGCGCGGCGGAGTTTGAAGCGTACACGCCTTATTTCTATTCCACTTACGGGGACGAAAACGAGGCGCGCGACACGGGCCGGAAGAAGATCCTCATCCTGGGAGGCGGCCCGAACCGCATCGGCCAGGGCATCGAGTTCGACTACTGTTGCGTGCACGCCTCCATGGCCCTGCGGGAAATGGGGTATGAAACCATCATCGTCAATTCCAACCCTGAGACCGTCTCCACGGACTACGATTCCTCAGACAAGCTTTTCTTTGAACCCCTGACGCTGGAAGACGTGCTCCACATCTGCGAGCAGGAGAAGCCGGACGGCGTCATCGTCCAGTTCGGCGGCCAGACGCCGCTGAACCTGGCCAACGCCCTGGAAGCCCACGGCGTGCCCGTCATCGGCACCAGCCCGAAGGCCATTGACCTGGCGGAGGACCGCGAACATTTCTCCGCCCTGCTGAAGGAGCTGGGGCTGAAGCAGGCGGACGCGGGGACGGCCACCAACGTGGAGGACGCCGCCGCCATTGCCGCCCGCATCGGCTATCCGGTGCTGCTGCGCCCGTCCTTCGTGCTGGGCGGACGCGGCATGATCATCGTGTATGAGGAGCAGGAGCTGCGCCGGTACATGAACGAAGCCGTGGAGGCCTCCGAGGAACGCCCCGTGCTGATCGACCGCTTTCTGGAAAATGCCGTGGAGATTGACGTGGACGTCATCGCGGACCGGGAGCGCGCCGTCATCGGCGCCATCATGCAGCACGTGGAACCCGCGGGTATCCACTCCGGAGACTCCGCCAGCATGATCCCGGCCATGGGCATCTCCATGAAAATGCACAAGGAAATCACGCGCGCCTCCAAGGAGCTGGCGAGCCGCCTGAACGTCTGCGGCCTGATGAACATCCAGTTTGCCGTGAAGGACGAACAGCTTTACGTGATTGAGGTCAATCCGCGCGCTTCCCGCACGGTGCCCTTTGTCTCCAAGGCCATCGGCAAGCCGCTCGCCAAGCTGGCCGCCCAGATTATGGCCGGAAAGACGCTGGCGGAACTGGGCTTCACCCGGGAAATCACGCCGGAATACCATTGCGTGAAGGAGGCCGTCTTCCCATGGGGCCGCTTCCCGGGCATCGACGTGGTGCTGGGACCGGAAATGAAGTCCACCGGGGAAGTCATGGGGATTGACCCGGACCCGGACATCGCCTTTGCCAAGTCACAGGTCAGCGCCTTCAACCCGCTGCCCACGGAGGGCAAGGTATTCATCTCCGTGAATGACCGGGACAAGGAACGGGTGCTCCACATGGCCCGCCAGCTGGCGGACATGGGCTTCATCCTGTGCGCCACGCGCGGCACGATGATCCACCTGCTCCAGCACGACATTGAGTGCGAACGCGCCTACAAGGTGAACGAGGAGCGCCGCCCCAACATCGTGGACCACATCAAGAACGGGGAGATCAATTTCATCATCAACACCCCCGGCTCCCATGACGCCCGTGCGGACGACATCATCATCCGCTCCTCCGCCATCGCCACCAAGACGTCCTACTGCACGAACCTGGCCTCCGCCCAGGCCTGCGTAAACGCCATCGAGGCGCTGAAAAACAGGACCCTCCAGGTCCGGATCATTCAGGAATACCACGCTGAAACCCTTTAACCCCGCACCATACAGAATACCCATATCATGAGAGCCATTCTCGCACTGGAAGACGGCAGCGTCTTCATCGGTTCACACTTCGGAGCCACGGGCACGGAAGTGGGGGAAGCCTGCTTCAACACGTCCATGACCGGCTACCAGGAAGTCCTGACGGACCCGTCCTACAGCGGCCAGATTGTCACGATGACCTACCCCCTGATCGGCAATTACGGCGTCAACCCGGAAGATTACGAGTCCGGCAAGGCGCAGGTCAGCGGCTTCGTGGTGGCGGAGCTGGCGAAGGTTCCTTCCAACTGGCGCGCCACGGAAGCCCTGGGCCCGTGGCTGGAAAAGCAGGGCGTCATCGGCATTGAAGGGGTGGACACCCGCAAGATCGCCAAGCACCTGCGCTCCGCGGGCGCCATGCGCGCCTGCCTCACCACGGAGCTGACGCCGGAGGAAGCCGTGGAAGCCGCCAGAAATGCCCCCTTCATGGAAGGCTGCAACATCGTGGACAAGATCGGCTCCCACCCCATGACGCCGGAGGAAGTGGACGCGCTGGTGACGGAAGGGGAACTGCCCCCCACGGAGTACGACATCGTAGCCTTCGACTTCGGCATCAAGTACAACATCCTGCGCCAACTGAGGGAAAACGGCTTCCGTGTGACCGTGGTTCCCGCCCACACGACGGCGGAGGAAGTGCTTGGCATGAAGCCGGACGGCGTTTTTCTTTCCAACGGTCCGGGGGACCCCGCCACGCTGACGGACATCCACCGTGAAGTAGCCGCCCTGATCGGGAAGGTTCCCATGTTCGGCATCTGCCTGGGGCACCAGATCATTTCCCACGCGCTGGGGGCGAAGACCTTCAAGCTGAAGTTCGGCCACCGCGGCGCCAACCATCCGGTGAAGGACCTCCGCACGGGTAAAATCAGCATCACGTCCCAGAACCACGGTTTTGCCGTGGATCCGGACACCGTGCCGGACGACGTGGAAATCACGCTGATGAATCTGAATGACAATACCGTGGAGGGCATCGCTCACAAAACGCTCCCCATTTTCAGCGTGCAGTACCACCCGGAAGCCGCGCCCGGCCCCAGGGATCCCCAGTACCTGTTCCAGGACTTCAAGCAGATGATTGCCTCACGCGGGCTGTAGGCGGAGCACAAAAAAACGAACGCCTTTCATGCCGCCGCATTTTTCCTCGTCACTTCTGGAAAAATGCGCTATTTCTTCCTGCGGCTCTGAATGAACGGAGCCGGTTTTCCGGTTCATAAACGTTCCGGCGAACGTACCCTGAACATACACTTACTTCCATTCATGAGTAAAATTGCATTGATCTCCGGCATCACGGGGCAGGACGGCTCCTTTCTGGCTGAATTCCTGATTGACAAGGGCTATGAGGTGCACGGCATCCTGCGTCGCTCCTCTTCCTTCAATACGGGCCGCATAGAACACCTGTACCTGGACGAATGGGTGAGGGACATGAAAAAAAGCCGTCTGGTCAACCTGCATTACGGAGACATGACGGACTCAAGCTCCCTGATCCGCATCATCCAGACTGTCCAACCGGATGAAATCTACAACCTGGCTGCTCAAAGCCACGTGAAGGTCAGCTTTGACGTGCCGGAATACACGGCGGAAACGGATGCCGTGGGTACCCTCCGCATGCTGGAAGCCGTCCGCATCTTGGGCATGGAGAAAAAATGCCGCATTTACCAGGCCTCCACGTCGGAACTCTTCGGCCTGGTGCAGGAAGTCCCCCAGAAGGAAACCACCCCCTTCTATCCGCGCTCCCCCTACGGCGTAGCCAAGCAGTACGGATTCTGGATCACGAAAAATTACCGGGAATCCTACGGCATGTTCGCCGTCAACGGCATCCTGTTCAACCATGAAAGCGAACGCCGCGGGGAAAACTTCGTCACCCGCAAGATTACGCTGGCGGCAGCCCGCATCGCCCAGGGGATGCAGGACAAGCTCTACCTGGGCAACCTGAACGCCCTGCGCGACTGGGGCTACGCCAAAGACTATGTGGAATGCATGTGGCTGATTCTCCAGCACGACGTTCCGGAAGACTTCGTCATCGCCACGGGGGAAATGCACACCGTCCGCGAATTCTGCACGCTGGCCTTCCGGGAAGCGGGAATCGAGCTGGAATGGGAAGGGGAAGGCGCGGAAGAACGAGGCCGGGACACAAAAACGGGCAAAATCCTGGTGGAAGTGGACCCCAAGTATTTCCGTCCTGCGGAAGTGGAACAGCTCCTGGGCGATCCCACCAAGGCCAGAACCCTGCTCGGCTGGAATCCCACCTCCACGCCGTTTGAAGAACTGGTGCGCATCATGGTCCGCCATGATATGGAATACGTCAAACACGTTGATATCCGCTGACCATGGACAACGACAGCAGGATATTTGTGGCCGGGCACCGCGGGCTGGTGGGGTCCGCTATCTGGAAAGCGCTGGAAAATAAGGGCTATTCCAACCTGATCGGCCGGACGCACCGGGAACTGGACCTGGAGGACCCCGCAGCCGTCCGGGAATTCTTTGACCGGGAAAAGCCGGAATACGTCTTTCTGGCGGCGGCGTTCGTGGGCGGCATCATCGCCAACTCCCTCTACCGGGCGGACTTCATCTTCCGCAACCTCCAGATCCAGCAGAACGTCATCGGGGAAAGTTTCCGGCACGGCGTATCCAAGCTTCTTTTCCTGGGAAGCACCTGCATTTATCCGCGGGAGGCGCCTCAGCCCATGAAGGAGGACGCCCTGCTTACCTCCCCGCTGGAATACACCAACGAACCCTACGCCATCGCCAAAATAGCTGGGCTGAAAATGTGCGAAAGCTTCAACCTTCAATACGGCACCAACTACATCGCCGTCATGCCCACGAACCTGTACGGACCCAACGACAACTTCCACCTGGAAAACAGCCATGTGCTACCCGCCATGGTGCGCAAGATTCATCTGGCCAAGTGCCTGATGGAAGGGAACTGGGCCGCTGTCCGGAGAGACCTGGACGCCCGCCCTGTGGAACAGGTGGACGGAACGGCGGCGGAAGAGGCCATTCTGGCCGTGCTGGGCAAATACGGCATCTCCCCCGGTTCCGTGGAACTGTGGGGAACGGGAACTCCCCTGCGCGAATTCCTGTGGAGCGAGGATATGGCGGACGCCTGCGTCCATGTGATGGAACAGGTAGATTTCAGCCAGTTGAAGGGAGAGGATAGGAACGTGCGGAACTGCCATATCAACATCGGCACCGGGAAGGAAATCTCCATAGGCGATCTGGCGCGGCTCATTGCCGCTACGGAAGACTACCGAGGAAAACTGGTGTTCAACGCGGACAAGCCGGACGGCACCATGCGCAAGCTGACGGACGTCTCCAAGCTGCACTCCCTGGGCTGGCAACACCGCGTGGAACTGGAAGAGGGCGTGGAACGCATTTACAGGTGGTATCTGGGCCGGACGGCAGAAGCCGGCAACTGACCCTTCCGCCAGCTCCGCGCAGCCCATGACCCGCCTTCCGAACAGCCAGGATACGCCCCCCGCCAAACCCAGCCTGTGGGCGCTGAGCCCTCTGCTGGTGTTCTTCCTGCTCTACCTGGTTATTTCCGTGGCGGTGCAGGACTTTTACGCCGTGCCGGTCACCGTGGCGTTTACGGCGGCGGCCATCTGGTCCGTAGCCATCACGAAAGGGAAAAGCATCACGGAACGCGTGGACCTGTTCTCCGCCGGAGTGGCCAACCGGAACATCCTGATGATGGTCTGGATCTTCGTGCTCGCGGGGGCCTTCGCCCAGTCCGCGCGGGACATGGGGGCCATAGACGCCACAGTCCGGCTCACGCTGCACCTCCTGCCGGACAACCTTCTTCTGGCCAGCGTTTTCATCGCTTCCTGCTTCATCTCGCTCTCCGTCGGAACGTCCGTGGGAACCATCGTGGCCCTGGCCCCGGTAGCCGTGGGACTGGCGGAAGCCACAAACGTCAACACGGGCATGATGACGGCCATTGTGGTGGGAGGCGCCTTCTTCGGCGACAACCTCTCCTTCATTTCAGACACCACCATTGCCGCCACCCGCACGCAGGGCTGCGCCATGCGGGATAAATTCCGGGCCAACGTCAAGGTGGTCCTGCCCGCCGCCCTGCTCGCCCTGGCCTGCTACATGGCAGCGGGGTGGAGCGTCCAGGCGCCGGCGGCAGGCGCGGACGTGCAGATAGAATGGCTCAAGGTGCTTCCTTACCTGCTGGTGCTGGCCGCAGCCCTGGCGGGCATCCACGTGATGGCCGTGCTGACTCTGGGTCTGCTGGCCGCGGGAATGGTGGGCATGGGCATGGGCTACTTCTCCTGCATGGACTGGTTCCGTTCCATGGGCGACGGCATGACCGGGATGGGGGAACTTATCATCGTCACGCTATTGGCGGGCGGCGTGCTTGCCATGATCCGCTTCAACGGCGGCATCGCCTATATTATTGAAAAAATCACGTGCCATATCCGGGGAAGGCGCGGAGCGGAATTCAGCATTGCCGCACTGGTCTCCCTCGCCAACCTATGCACGGCGAACAACACCATCGCCATCATCACGGCGGGTCCTATTGCCAAGGACATCAGCGACCGCTTCAACATTCCGCCCAGGCGCAGCGCCAGCATCCTGGACACCTTCTCCTGCCTGGTACAGGGAGTCATTCCCTACGGTGCCCAGATGCTGATGGCCGCGGGAATCGCCCAGATCTCCCCCCTGCAGATCATGAAATACTTGTATTACCCCCTGATTCTGGGAGTGTGCTCCGCGGCGGCCATTGTCCTCGGCGGAAGGGCAAACCGGAAACATGCCTCCGGTCCGGAAAATCCGGCCTAGGCATTCGGAGGGCCTTCCTTCTTGAAACGAGAGGGAATAGGGTCTTTGTTACCGACATGTTACTCTTGTTATCCGCATGTTACTCAACATATGGGGCAAACATGTTATCATACATGCATGAGCCTTCATATAGAACCCACAGAAGAAGCAGTAGAAACCCTGCGCAAGGAAAGGCGAAAAAATTACATTGCCGCACTGGCAACATCCATTCTCTCCGTAGTCCTTGCCGGGGCCATCCTCTACTCCCTGACCATCATCATCGCCGCGCCAGAAGAACCCAAGGTCGTAGGCTACATCACGCCTGACGACGCGCCGCCGTCAGATACGCCGCCCCCGCCGGAAGTGCAGAGGGAAACCTCCTCCCCCTCCCATGCGGAAACTCCCGTCAAGGTAGTGGTGGCCGCTGCGGCAGCCCCGGTGAACCTGCCCAAGATCGACATTGACCCTCCCGACGAACCCGTCATGCTGGAAGAAGGGAACATGCTCGGCATGGGGAACGGATTCGGACCGGACCTGGGAGACTCCACATCCGCCTTCGGCTCCAAGGAACCCGCCGGCAGCACGCTGGTAGGCACCTTTTACGATACCAAGCAGACGCAGGGCGGCCGTCCCACCGACCTGTCACAGGAACAATTCTGCTCCATTCTTTCCCGCTTCGTGAACCGGGGCTGGAATGAAGCCGACCTGAACCGGTTTTACAAATCCCCGCAGCAGCTTTACGCGGCGCAGTTCTACGTTCCCAGAACCTCCGCCAGTGAGGCGCCCAAAGCCTACGGCTGCGCGGACAAGGTGAAGCCCAGCCGGTGGATCGCCATCTACCGGGGGAAGGTGCGCGCACCCAAATCCGGAACGTTCCGCTTTGTGGGTGCCGGGGACGACGTGATCGCCGTCCGCTTCAACAACCAGAACGTATTCGACTACGGCTGGTTCCAGGCCTCCCTGGGCAAGATGACGGCGGCGCAGGACATGAAATGGATCAATGCCATGCAGAACAAGCCCGGCAACGACGCCCTGAAAAAGGAACTCCGGGACGCCGGAATCAACGTGCCGCCCTCCACCTTCTACAAATACTCCACCACCAAGCACTGGAATGACACCATGGGCGGTGTGGTCGCCGGGAAAACGTTCACAGTCAAGCAGGGGGATGTCTATCCCATTGAAATCCTGATCAGTGAAATCCCCGGCGGGGAATTCGGCATGACCCTGCTGCTGGAAGAAGTAGGCATGGAACCCATGAGCAAGGATCCCAAGACGGGCGCCCCCATCCTGCCGCTGTTCCGAACCAATTACGGCGTGCCCAAGCCGGACAAAAACAAGGAACACGTACCTTTCGACGAAATCGGCATCGTCTGGGAATCCGTGAAATAACGCACGGAAAACCTTTCTTTCCCCCACATTCATGCCCGCAGGCCTCCTGCGGGCATTTTGCTTGCCTGGGAAACAAAGATATCCTAGCCTCCGGACATGATGCAGCCTTTCCGCTTCCATCCGATCTACCAGCCCCGCATCTGGGGCGGACAGCACATGAGAACCCTCTTGGGACGGGAACTTCCCGACCGGGAAACGGCCTACGGGGAAGCCTGGGAAATCAGCGACAGGCCGGAAGCCATGAGCATCGTGAAGGAAGGCGAATGGGAAGGCATGCCCTTGCACCGGCTGTGGGAGGAACACCGGGAGGAAATCTTTGGCCCCGGTTATGAACACTTCCCGCGTTTCCCCCTGTTGTGCAAGATACTGGACGCGCGCGAAAACCTTTCCGTCCAGGTGCATCCTCCGGAACGTACGGCGCAGGCATGGGGAGGAGAAGTGAAAAATGAAGTCTGGTACGTCCTCCACGCGGAACCGGACGCTCTAATCTACGGAGGCATGGAGGAATCCGCCACGGAGCAGGACATATACCGTGCGGCGGACGCGGGCCGGATGGAACAGCTTATCCGCTCCGCCCATCTGAACGCCGGGGAACACCTGTACATTCCCGCCGGGCTGGTTCACGCCATCGGCGCGGGCCATCTCATCGCGGAAATCCAGCAAAACAGCGATACCACCTACCGCCTCTACGACTGGAACCGGACGGACGACTCCGGACGGGGAAGAGAACTGCATCTGAAACAGGCCCTGGACTCCATCCGTGAATTCAGGGAACTCAGCCGCGATCCACGCTATCTGTCAGACACGCCCCACTTCACCTCCCGGGAATACCGCCTGGACAGAGGGGAACGGTTCATCCCGCAGGATGCTTCCCGCTTTGCCGTCCTGACGGTGCTCCAGGGTGGCGTGGGCTGGGACGGGAGGAAAGCCACGCAGGGGGAATTCATTCTTTCTCCCGTCCGGTCGGCGGCCGTAACAGCCACCGAACCGGACACGGTTCTCCTCTCAACAACGGTTTGAACAGGTCAATATGACAAAAAGGGTAAAGAATTCCGCACAAAGCCGGGGCTTTCACACTTTTTCGTTGCAAAGAAACAGGGCGGCTCTTAGTTTGGACTAAACTTTTTCCTGTACCAGTCTCCCATTCCTTGCCCTTCGACTGTCGTATGAACAACCTTTTCACCATCGCCACGTATCTTTCCCGTGTTTCCGGCCAGCTCCAGCCCATGCTGGAAAAAGTCCAGGGCATGGACCGCAGGACATTCCTGCTGGAAGCCGCCGCCCTGCTCGCCCTGACAAGCTGCGCTGAAACCTCCGGCAAGGCCGGCCCGGCGCCCATGATCTCCTTCACACCCTCCAGCGTTCCACTGGTGAAGCGTTCCCCGCGCCAGCTCCTCGCGGAATGCAACGTGCAGCCGTTGTTCATGCCCAAAACCTCCCCCCTACGCCGGCGTTCCTCCCGCATGAAGCCCCGCTTCATCACCATGCACAACACGGAAAACCCGTCCGCAGACGCCATGCAGCACGCCCGCGCCCTGAACAACGGAGCCCTGCGGTGCAACTGGCACTACACGGTGGACCCGTACGTGGCCATGCAGCACCTCCCTTTGAACGAAACCGGCCGCCATGCGGACCGCGGCGGCCCCGGAGACATGTACTCCATCGGCATTGAAATGTGCGAAAAGCGCGGACAAAGCATCGTCAAAACCTTCGACCGCGCCGCCAAGCTGGCCGCCTACACGATGTACTCCCAGAACATCCCGCTGCGCAACGTGGTGCCGCACTACTACTGGACGGGCAAGCGCTGCCCCCATCTGCTGCTGGACAACGGCAAACCCGGCTTCAAATGGTCCTGGTTCATCTCCCGCGTGGACTACTATAACCGCTGCATCAGTTGAGTTCCCGTGCTCTGCCGCAAACCGGCAGGATGAGTCCCCAGCGAATCCCGGGGAAAAAATCCTGAAGGCGCGCCCATTGCCCCTATCCGCAGGTACGGAAAATTGACCCGTCCCTGATCCGGCCGCACCGCAGAATCCATCCTCCTGCTTCCGGATGGAGCGCTTCCCATCATCCCGGTTTGAGGCCGCGTCTTCTTGATGCCCTTAATGAATGACCCGGAAAGAAATACCCTGCGGGCCAACCCGCAGGGTAATGATGAGAACCGGAAACCGGACAAGGAAATCCCCGGCGCACCGCGCCGTCAATTCTCCACGCGCCGCTTCGGCCTTTGCTGAAATCCCAGATTTTAGCCCTTCCTGTCTGCGGCGGGCGCTGCTGCCGCCTTGGGTTGCAGCGGCAGGGTCTTCATGCGGGTTACGCTTCCGTTGACGCGCACGGGCACCACCCTGGGCTGCTCGGAATAAAGCTTCACGTTGCCCACCTTGCCGTTTTTCCAGGAGAAATCCACGGTAATGTTGCCGCGGGCCTTCAACCCCTTCACAGAACCGGACGGCCACGCATCCACGGGGGAAGGCATGATTTCAATGCCGCCTGCGTGGGATTGCAGCAGGATTTCACACACGCCACCCACGATGCCGAAGTTGCCGTCCATCTGCATGGGTGGGTGCGTCGTCAGCATGTTCGGAAGAGTATTGTACTTGAGCAGGCCCTCAAACATTTCATGAGCCTTGTTTCCGTCCCCGAAGCGCGCCCAGAGGGCCGTGCGCCAGGGCCACGTCCAGGAACGGCGGCTGTCGCCGGTCGTGCCGCGCCATTCCAGGGACAGGCGGGCGGCCTCCGCCAGCTTGGGCGTCTTGAGCTTGGTGATCTGGTTGCCGGGAAAAACGGCAAAGAGGTGGGACGTATGGCGGTGGTCCGTCTTGGGAATGCGGTCGATCATCCATTCCTGAAGGTTGCCCTCCTTGCCGATCTTGTTGCCGGCCAGCCTCTTCAGCTTGCCCTCCAGACTCTTGGCCCAGGCGGCATCCTTGCCCAGAATGCGGGCGGCCTTGATCGTGTTGGTGAAAAGTTCCGCAATCAGCTGCTGGTCATGCATCACGCCGTCTTCACGGGGGCCGTGTTCCGGGGACCATCCGTCCGGAGCCACCAGGGTGCCGGCCTTGATGTCGGCCAGTTCCTTCTGCTGCTCTTCCTTCAGGGGCTTGCCGCCGGACAGGAAGCCTTCGCCTTTCGCGCCCAGTTCCTTTAAATGGTCTTCCCAGAAATGGCAGATCTCCTTCATCAGGGGATAGGCCTGTTTTTCCAGATACTTCCTGTCTCCGGTGAAGGCATAATGCTCCCATATGTGCAGGGCATACCAGGCATTGCCCGGAATGTTCCAGGCCCACCCGTTGCCGCCGAAGATGTTCTGGGAAGTGCGCACCGTCCAGCCGCGCACCGGCTTGCCGTCCTTGGTATTGAATTTTTTATTGGCCTGGGAGGCGTCCCGGCAGCCGGGAGCCATGGCTTCCACGTAATCAATCAGCGCCTGGTGGCATTCGGAAAGATTGGCGGGTTCCGCGCCCCAGTAGGCCATCTGGACATTGATGTTGTTGTGATAGTCGCAGGCCCACGGCGGACTCACGTATTCGTTCCAAAGGCCCTGGAGGTTTGCGGGAAGGGTTCCGGGCCGGGAGCTGGAAAGCAGCAGATAGCGGCCGAACTGGAACATGGTCTCCTCCAGGTCGGGATCGGACGGCTTATTTTTGTAGGATTTCAGGCGTTCCGGAATGGGAAGTTTGGCCACTTCCGGCTCAGTCTTGCCGAAGTCCACTTTCACGCGGTCAAACATGGACTTGTACTGGGCGATGTGCGCCTGTTTCAGCGCGGCATAATCCGTAGAGGCGGATTTGGCCGCATAACGGTCCAGCTTCTTGGAAGGGGCCTCCCCCTTCCAGTCTTTCTTGTAGTCCATCAGGTAGTCCGTCTCCATGGCGACGACAACCGTGCAGGAATCTGCGTCTTTCACGGAAATCCTGTCCCCGGAGGCGGAAACGGTGCCCCCCTTCGCGCGTACCAGGACGCGGCCTTCAAAATTCATGCCGTTCTTCAGGGTACCTTTCCACGTAAGTACGGGGCCTTTGGCGGAGATGTCCGCATCCACCTGGCAATTCACGGAAAAGTCCGCGTTGAAACTGCCGGGCTTGCTGGCGCGGTAGTTGATCACCAGGACATTGGCGGGGGTACTGGCAAAAGCTTCACGGTCGTAGGTCACGCCGTCGGATTTGTAATTCACCTTGTAAATGCCGTCGCGCAGGTCCAGGGCGCGGGTGAAGTCCTCCACGGACACGGAGGCGGGCTGGTCCCCTTTCTTGAAGTCCACGAACAGGTCGCCGAAAGGCATGTAGTTGCCGAACTGGTTGGTCCCCGCATTCGGACCGTAGCCGTAGCCGCCCCCCGGATTGGGACCGCCGGACCAGAGGCTGATCTCGTTCAGGGCAAAACGTTCACGGTTGGGGGCGCTGAAAATCATCGCGCCCACGCGGCCGTTGCCGATGGGATAGCCTTCCGCTTCCCATACGGCGGAGGGCTTCTTGTATTTGCCCAAGCTGCCGTCAGGGTTTTTGTCCGCCTGTGGATAGACGACCACGGCAGGCTTGTCGTTCCAGATCAGGTTGGAGGCGGAAGGCTTGTCCAGAGCGCTCCAGCCAAGCGATACCGCACTTACGGATAAAGCGGAGAAAAGAAGGGATTGAAGATGCATTGCTTTAATAAGACTCTCATAAAAATACCCCTCCTGCAATCTCTATCTTTCAGTCTTCTTTATTATCCATCCAAAAAAGACCAGGACCGCAGCGGGAAGCAATATCCAGTCTCCGGCATCTTCAAACGCGCCTGCCCTTCAAAAAGGAGGACAATAAATTTCCTTGCCTTTCCCCGGAGGCTTCATACCGTTTTCATCATGTTGAAACGGTTTGCTTCCATTCTTCTCTCCCTTCTCTTTCTCGGAGCTTCCGCCGGACTGGCCGATAGCAAGGTCACAGTCCCGGATATTTTGAAAAACCGCATTCCGTTGAAAAAAACGGAGCATCAACTCAACATCGTTTATTTCCTGGGCAGCGATACGGACCCCGTGCCGGACTACGAACGCCGCATCAGCGAACTGATGCTTTACCTCCAGCAGTTTTACGGAAAGGAGATGCAGAGGCACGGCTACGGAGCCAGGGCCTTCGGGATGGACATCAAGTCGCCCGGCCGCGTCAACATCATTGAATACAAGGCCGAGAATCCGGCCAGCCATTACCCCTACGAAAACGGCGGCGGATGGAAGGCGGCCCAGGAAATTGAAAAGTTTTTCAAGGCCAATCCGGACAAAAAGAAAAGCCAGCACACCCTGATCATCATGCCCACATGGAACGACGACAAGAACGGCCCGGACAATCCCGGAGGCGTTCCCTTTTACGGCATGGGCCGCTATTGCTTCGCCCTGGACTACCCCGCCTTCGACATCAAGCACCTGGGACAGCCGACCAAGGAAGGGAGGCTGCTGACCAAATGGTATGGCGGCCTGGCTCATGAACTGGGCCACGGTCTCAACCTGCCCCACAACCACCAGACCACGTCCGACGGCAAGAAGTACGGCACCGCCCTGATGGGAGCGGGCAACTACACGTTCGGCACCAGCCCCACGTTCCTGACCCCCGCCAGCTGCGCCCTGCTGGACGCCTGCGAGGTGTTTTCCGTCACGCCCGGCCAGCAATACTACCAGGGCAAACCGGAAGTGGAAGCCAAGGGCATTTCCATCTCCTTCAAGGGGGACCAGATCCTGATTTCCGGAAACTACAAGAGCCCGCAGACCGTCAAGGCCCTGAACGTTTACGTACAGGACCCTCCCTACGCCGTCAACCAGGATTACGATGCTGTCTCCTTCTCCGAACGCCTCGGGAAAAAGAGCGGAAAGTTCTCCATGAAGATCGACAGAAAGGAACTGGATGGGCTGAAAGACAACGAATTCCGCATTTCCCTCATGTTCGTGCTTGCCAACGGCCAGCAAATACAGAAGCACTTCAAGTTCCTGCGGGACGCCCTCCAGGACTACAAGGACACGGACAAATCCTGATTAAATCCTGGTTCCTGCGCCCTCCGTATGGGCGGACGGCAAGCTGAATCAAAGAAAAAGATTCCTTCTCCGGGCACTCATTCTCCCCGGCGGACTCCGGATACCCGTCTCATCCTTTCACCAGACAGGCATATGCACCCGGCGGGGAGGAACGTTATCAGAAACCATCCATCTCCGGAAAGCCAAGCGGTCATCCCGGCACACATCAGGGGAATCAATAATTATTCCTTCAGGTGCTTCCGCCAGTCGGAAGCGTTCTGATAATAATAAATCGCTTCCTTTTCAAGCTCCTTCATGCGGTCGTCCGGGGCCACTTCATTCCCGTCCCGGTAGAATTCCGCGCCGCGCTGGGGCTTGAGCACCACCATGTCGTCCCCCCGCAGGTAGCCGATGTACTGGTAATTGCTCACGAAGTAACGGGAACGGTACGAGGGTTTCAAGGCATCCTTGCCGTAGAAGGAGGCGTCATAAGGCCATTTCAACAGGCCCAGAAGCGTGGGAAGCACGTCTATCTGGCTGATCGCCGTCTCCCGCCGTTCCGGCTTCAGCAGGGCCGGAGCGTAAAAAATGGAAAAGATGCGGTGCGTTTCCGGATTGAGCGATTTTTTCCCGGCGCTCCCGGCGCCGTGGTCGGCCACAAAAACGAACAGCGTGTTGTCAAACCAGGGCTTGCTCCTGGCTTCCTCCACAAAGGCCCCCACGGAATAATCCGCGTATTTCACGGCTCCCAGGCGTCCGGTGTGGGAGGGAATGTCAATGCGGCCCTCCGGATACGTATAAGGCCGGTGGTTGGATGTCGTGAACACCACCTGCAGGAACGGCACTCCGCGTCCGCAGGACTCATCCGCCTCACGGATGGCGCGGCGGAACAGGTCTTCATCACAGACACCCCAGATGGTGGAATGGGTCACCTCGGAATCATCCATGGAGTTGCGGTCCATTACCTGGAACCCGTTGTTCCCGAAGAAATAATTCATGTTGTCAAAATAGCCGTACCCCCCGTAAATCCATTTGAGGTCATATCCCTTTTCCTTGAAAATGGAACCGATTGTCCGGAGGTTTTCATTGCCCTCCCGCCGCACGATGGACATGCCTGGCAGCGGCGGAATGGAGGTGCTCACCGCCTCCAGCCCCCGCACGGAGCGGGTGCCCGTAGCATACGTGTTCGGGAAAAAGATTCCCTCCCGGCCCAGACGGCTCAGGCATGGGGTGATGTCCTCCCCGTCCTTCCGGCATTCATTCAGGAATTCCGCGCCCATGCTCTCCATAATGACCACCACCACATTGGGGCGGATGGCCTCCCCGGCGGGGCGTACCAGCCTCTTCACGCTTCCGGCGGCGGCATCCGGCACGGAAGTATCGTCTGCCGTGAATTCCGCGGCCAGAAATTCCGCGGCGTCCTGGTCCGGCAGGGTCTTGTAATAGGTCCGGTAATCCAGTTCATTCTTGATAAAGGCACTGAAAAGGCTGTAAAGGCCGTCCTTGGCCATTTCCGAATTATAGCGGTTGCCTACGGAATCCGCGTCCTTAATGTCCACCAGCCAATAACCGCCTGTGACGCAAGCCAGCAAAGCGGCCACCACGCAGCCTCGCTTCCATCCGCGGGGGGCCTCCGCATTCCCGGGAACCAGGAAGCGGCGCATGGTCCAGGCCGCGAGCACGGAGACGGCCAGAATGCCCAGCAGAATAGGAACAATGGGGTAGGATTCGTAAATGTTCCCGATCACCTCCTTGGTGTAAATAAGGTAGTCGACCGCAATGAAATTGAAACTGGCCTCGAACTCGTTCCAGAAAAAGGCTTCCGCCACATCTTCAAACAGGTTGGCCAGCGCAAACAGGAAAAACCACGCCAGGGTAATCCAGCGGTCCGCCCTGCCTCCGGCCTTGCTGCGGGGCAGAAGCCACAGGTAAATGGCATAGGGCAGAAGCCAGTAGCACATCGTGATCAGGAACTCCGTTATGAAAATATACCCCGTTTTCAGCAAAGGCAGAAAACCGAAATCCATGTTGCGGTATTCAAAAAACACCGTAAACAGGTTTTCCACCACTTCAATCCCGAACGCAAACAGGAGAAACGGCCAAAACCTGCCCCAATAATAACGAATCATGGCCTCCATGAAATATAGTGGAGGAAACAAGTCGTCAATGTCACATTACAGCATCAGGACAACAAGGCTGTCATCCGGTTTTTGAGCGGAACGCGTCTCCCCTCCCGGCAGGGAGGAACGTCCGGCAGGCGTCTAGAAAATTCCGGGATCAAACCACGTCCAGCCCTGAATCCCAATCCTTCCAGACGGGTTCCAGCCCGGCGCCCCGGATGGCGCAGACCACCTGTTCCGGAGAACGCTGGTCTGAAATTTCAAACTGTTCCGTCGCCTTGCAGCGGCCCTTCTTTTCTTCGGGCAAATCCACCCTGTTCCCCCGCACCGTCAGGTGGGCCGTGGCCGTTCCCACCCCCGTGTAGCCGCCCGGCTCCGTCCGGGCAATGGCGGACATGTGGGTCATGCCCAGATGCATCAGCGCGTTTCTCATGGGCTCCGGCTCACGGGTGCTGACGGACATGCCTATCCTGGGGAAGCAGATGCGCAGGGCGGCCATAAGCTGGACAAAATGGCGGTCGTCCAGCATCAATTCCGGATCGGGTTCATACTCGTAATTCCCGGCGTAGGGACGCATGCGCGGGAACGCCACGGAAAGCGCGGACTTCCAGCAATGCTTCTGCAAATAGTCCAGATGGGCGGCGAGCGCCATGGCCTCCCGCCGCCAGGGGGACAGGCCGAACAGGGCACCTATCTGAATGCGGCGGAAGCCGCCCTGGTAGGCGCGTTCCGGGCAATCCAGCCGCCAGTTGAAATTCTTCTTCATGCCCGCCGTATGCAGGGTTTCATACACCTCCCGGTTGTAGGTCTCCTGGTACACGGCCAGTTGTTCCGCCCCATGGTGGACGATTTCCGCATAGCGGTCGTCCGGAAGCGGTCCTATTTCCAGCCCCAGCGAGGGGATAAAGGAATGCAGCGCGTCCAGGCATTCCTGCATGTACCCGTCTGAAACGAACTTGGGATGCTCCCCAGCCACCAGCAGGATGCTGCGCAGGCCCAGCCCGTACAGGTAGCGGGCCTCCTGCACCACTTCATCCACCGTCAGGGTGGTGCGGATGATGGGATTGTCCCGGGAAAAGCCGCAATACTTGCAATTATTGATGCACTCGTTGGACAAGTAGATGGGGGCGAACAGCCGGATCGTCCTGCCGAAATGCAACCGGGTCAGCCGCCGGCTCTCCTGCGCCATCGCCTCCAGCCGGGCGTCGTCCACAGGTTCCAGCAGGGACATGAAACGGCGCACGAGGGGAGAGGGATGGGCCGTCAGTGTGCTTAATTCTTCAGAGAAGGGCATAAGGATAACTAATCAGGAATGAGAGAGGACCGATCCCTGTGCGGAATCTCCGCACCGTCGCCGGGAGAGCCAATTTGCTCCTTTCTGCACCGGGGATTCCATCCTTTACCGTGTCATTTCCCGGTACGGCGGGATTCCGGGAGAAAAAGGGAAGCTGCAAATCGTCGTGACAGACGGCCTTCCGTGGACTAATCTGGCCTTATCCTCCCATGACCTCCACGCCGAACAGCCTTTTCCGCCATTACCTTGATTCCCTGATCCAAAGGGGAACCACACGCGCCAGCCTGACGGAGGAGGCCCGGGACGTCCTGAGAACATGGTATGTAACCGCCAAAAAGGGAAGCCGCGCACATTCCCCGTCTTCCCCGTCTTCCCCGTCTCCGCGACCAGAACCGCAACCCACAAAAACACCGCCCCCAAGTACAAATCCGGAGCTTTTCCCGGAAGAGCGGAAACCGTCTTCCTCCATCACGCTGCCGGAGGGAACAATGGAAGACAAGCTGCAATACCTCAGGGACCTGGCCCAAAACTGGAAGCCTGCACGGGACCTCAACTCCCTGCGGGATACCATGGTCTTTGCCACGGGCAATCCCCATACGCAGCTCATGCTGATCGGCGAAGCTCCGGGGTACTATGAAGAAGTGCAGCGGGAACCTTTCGTGGGACGGGCCGGGGAAAAACTCAACCAGATTCTGAAAGCCATGGGGCTTTCCAGGGACATGGTTTATATTTCCAACATCGTCAAATTCCGGCCTTCCCTGCCGAACCAGAGAACCAACAACCGCGCCCCCACGCCGGAGGAAATAGAAGCCTGCCTTCCCATCATCATGCATGAAATCCAGGTCATCCAGCCGAAGATGATCATTGCCCTGGGAGGCACTGCCGCAGTCGGCCTGCTGGGGGAACAGGGTTCCGTCAGTTCCATGCGCGGCAGGTTCCACGATCTCAACGGCATTCCCGTGCGCGTCACCTACCACCCAAGCTACCTGCTGAGGTCGGACAATCCGCGGGAAAAGCGCAAGGTATGGGAAGACATGCTGGCCGTGATGGAACGGATGGGCATGCCAGTCTCCGAAAAGCAGCGCGGCTATTTCCTGCCCAGGGAATAAACTCCCTGCTCCCTTTTACACATGCCGCAGCCAAACCGGAAGAACCCGGCGGCCTGCCCCTGATGCGCGTCAGCGTGCCGAGCGCCATTTGCAGAAACCGTGGGAATTCCACCGCAAGACGCCATGCGCCCCGGCTTTCATATTCCCTCCCGCGCCGTGTCCGAGCCGGGTACCATGAAGAAACGGCAAAAGCGTCCGGAACAGTCAGGCTTCCCTATCCATGGAGTTCCTCCTTTTCCGGCACTTCCCAGAACAGAGCCGCCCTCTCACGGCTTACTCCCTCCATATTCAAGTACCGTGCGCGCAGCAGGGCGGAGGAACGGTGCCCCATTTCCATCTGAAGCAGGGGGAAATCCCTGAACCATTTGGCATGGAAGGAAGCGTAGGTATGCCTCAGGACATCCGGCCTCCATGCCCCGAACCTGCCGCCGCTTCCCCACCCTGCTTTTTTCCTGAGCTGCCTCCAGCGCAGAAGCCAGTTCGATGGACATAAAATCCTGTTCCCTTCCGGAATGCCATACCCCGTCAAAAGCCGTTCCAGCACGGGCTGAACGGTAACATGGCGCGCGCCGCCCGTCTTGCTTGCCAACGGTCTTACGGAAATCACCCTTTCTTCCAAATCCACATCCCGCCACCGGAGGCGCGCCACCTCTCCCGGACGGATTCCGGCATACATCATGATCCAGACAGCAGGAGCGCAATCACGGAATTCGGGAGATTCCGCTGCGTTCCTCAGGCATTTTATCTCCTCAGGATTCAGTACGGCAATGACCTGCTCACGGAAGGAAGGAACATCCACCCGGGCCAGAGGATTTTCTCCGCACCACCCGCGCCGCAGTGAAAGACTCAAAACCCCGCTCATTACAGCCCTCGCCTTGTAACGCTGCCTCCCTGAAGAAAAGGCGGATTCCAGAAAACGCGAACAATGCTCCGGAGTCAGTTTCCTGACCGGGAAGTTCTTTAATTCCGGGCATCTGCGCATCAGCGCGCCGGTAAAGTACCTGATATCCCGCAGGGTGGCGGGGCGCCGCCCGCACTTCACTTTCAGCGTTTCATCCACGGCGGCCGCAAAGGATACCGTCTGTTCTCCGTTTTTCAGTTCCTCCGCTCCCAGCTCAATGGCCTTTCTGGCACGGCGCATGCTGCATCGGGAACCGCCGCAGAGCTGCACCAGCTCCAGAGCCAGGGTAGCCGCCTCCACTATATTCAGCCCGCTCTCTTTCAACAACATTTCCGCCGCCAAATATTCGGCGCGATTTTCGATATGTTCCCTCATTCGAGTAATGTAATTGTAAAATAATGTTTTATGCCTCACAGGATTGCCAATCCTGATAGCAAGTAAAAAAACTACAATATTTCATATTTTATGGCGGTTTTAGAATTAATTCATCATGTACAAATTTCAATCTATTTGTTAGATTAAAAACATCGACGCTCCCGTCCGGGAAAAAGGAAAGAGGACTTTCTAACAATATGTAAACGAGACAAATGCATTCACGAACACAGGATTGGCAATCCTGTATGTAGGTGTTGGGAAGAAAAAGGCATTTCTATCCTTTTTCTTCCCGATGAACACAAACATACCAAATCATGAATCCTCGTTTACCACTACCTCTGCGCCGGGCTTTACTGACAGCCATGTGCGCCCTTGGCTGCCAGGCTTTCGCAGCCGAATACACCGCTTCCAATCTGGAAGAATTCAAGGAAGCCTGGAACCAGCTTGCTGATGGAGATACGCTCAAGATCACCGGAGCCATTGACTTCCAGGGAACGGACCTGACGGCATTGCCCGCAGACGCCCGCATCACCCTTGCCTCGGACGGCCATGGCACCGTCTCCAATTTCAACTACGGGGACATGTCCTCAGTCTCCATGCAGAATGTGAATGTAGCAGGGACGGGAACCGTCCGGGTCGGCAACATGACGGACGGCATGCTCAGCGGAACGGATGAAAGTGGAATCATCCTTTCCATAGAAAGCGGCTCCACCCTGGACGGCACATGGTTGTTGCTGGAAAACAACAAGCTGGTAGCGGGAGACGGCGTCTTTCTTGACGGCAACAATGTCACCACCGGACATTCCACCTCCATAGAGACAAGAATCGACCCCGAAACGGGAGCCTTCATCTCCACGGTTGTCACCAATACTCCGGGAGAAATTGCCATGGAACTGGGAAAGGATGTCTGGATTGATGAAATGGACTTGTCCATGGACGACGGCGTCCGCGGTAAAATTGTCTCCCATGGAGATATTTCCCTGTCCGATTCCACTCTCATCTCCACTGGGGCCGTCAACACGACATCCGTTTATGAAGACGAAGATTCCAAGATCCTGATCGGCAAGTCGGAATCCGTGGGAGCCACGGGGGGCATCGATTTCAGTGCCGGCGCCGTTACGATGACTGATACCGATCTGAGTACGGCAGGAGACGGCGACCTCTATACCGGCGGCGACATTCTCCTGGGAGACGGCAGCGACATTTCCGCCACGGACCGGGCGGAAATCACCACGGGAGCCCTGGTGCTCGCGTCCGGCATTTCCATCCAGGACAACCAGGGCCGCTACCAGCCCGGAACCAGCATTCAGGAATCCATGGGGCTGTCCGGCGACATATTCATCGGCAGCAACAGCTCCATCGAAAATTATGATCTGGATGCCGAAGGCTCCATCTTCATAGGAAATGGCGCGGAACTGACCTCTGTCACGCTGGACGCCATTTCCGTGGAACTGGATTCCGTCTCCATCTTTGAAAAGGAAGACGGCTCCCGAACCGTACACATGACCACTGCCGTGGGCGACCAGGCCACTGTTTCCATCGGCGACCATTCCACGCTGAATGACGTGGACATTTACGCAGAGGGCGGAGACATCTACATTGGCAGCAACACCACCATCACCGGGGACAACGACCTTTCCGGCAGCCAGATGGCCGACATCTGGGCGGCGGATACGGTGGGAGATATCGACGATGAAGGCGTTTCCACCCGCGGGACCATTTCCTTTGAAGGAACGCTCAAGCAGGATGCGGAGGGCGACTACGTTCTGGCCTCCGGAGAATACAGCGAAGGCACCTACGGGGGCAGCATCGTCATCGGCAACAACGTCACCCTGACCATGACCACCGTCGCGGCGGAAAATACCATCACGCTGGGTGACAACGTCACCTACCAGGGAACGGAAGATGCCTCCGTTTACCACATGAGCGCCTTCAGCGACTCGGACAACAGCCTCATCCAGGCCAGCATCAGGGACACGGATGAAAATGGAAACATCCTCAACGGGACCGTCACCATTACGGAGCGTGAGAACAAAATCACCACGGGCCGCAACAATACGTTCATGAACAGCACGGCTCCGGGCAGGTCCGCCGCCATGGATATTTCCAGAGGGGGAGCCCTGTATGCGCATGGAGACATCGTGATCGGAGAAAACAACCGTTTCATTGACAACTCGGCCTCCGGGTCCGGGGGCGCCGTTTTTGCCCAGAACAACATTGCCGAGACAATGACCTACGTTGACGGGGAACGGACCTCCAAACTGACCACGGAAGTTCTGGACATCGTCGTAGGCAACGGTTCCGTCTTCTCCGGCAACCGGGCCGGAGTCAACGGAGGCGCCATCGCCTCCGAACTGACGGCCAACCTGGCCTGGCAGGAAGGCGACAATGTGGACGACCTTTTCGAAAACGAAGGAGCCAATATCTGGCTCGGTAAAAACACGGTTTTCACGGATAATACCGCGGGCAGCCTTGGCGGCGCCATTCACCTGATGGAAGACCGCCTTCTGGTCATCGACTCCGGTTCCTTCTTCGACGGCAACATGGCGGGAGGTGAAGCCAATGACATTTTTGCCGAAGATGGAGCTGCCATCGTAGTCAATACCGACGCGGACGCAACCACCGTCATCAACAGCGGCATTTCCGACGCCGACTATTTCACCCTGGATGACGATCCGGAATGGGTCCGCGGATCCGCCAGCCTGGTCCAGCTGGGAGGCGGCAACCTGCTCTATGGCGGCAGAGACCAGGAAGACAACGGATTCGGCGGCGACTTCCTCCAGTATTCCGGAGCCGGTTCCCTGATCGTGGGCCATGTGGCCGAAATTGACAACGAACTTGTCGTGGAAGGCGCCCAACTGGGCGTTGAAGACCTGACGGACTATGAAATCAACGGCAAGGGCATCATCCTGACGGACAATTCCACCCTGGCCGGCGATACGCTGGAACTCAACGGGAATGCCGTGGTGGAAGTGGGGGAAGGCTCCTCCCTGCTGCTCAACGACATCACGTTCAACGGCAATTCCTCCGTCAAGCTCTGGCACACTGACGAAGCGGGCAATGGACGGGATCTTACCCACACGGCCTCCGGCATCTCATCCGTGGACAACGTTACCATTACCGGGGCGGATGCGGCCGGGCTGCCCCTGTTCAACTCCGCCTTCGTTTCCACAACGGCCGCCGCCAATGAGGACGGCACCATCCGGCTGTCCCAGAACATGAAAGGCGTGGCTTCTCCCATGCAGGGATATTCCGGCAACGTTTCCGGAGTGGCGGCAGGCATGGAGCAGGTCCGGATGAACGTGCGGGACGGCTCCGCCGCCCACAGGTTCTTTGAAAACCTGCTGGGAACCTCCAGCGCGGATGCCGCGGCAGCCATGATCCAGTCCGTCAGCGGAGAAACCGTAGTCAATGCGGCCTGGGCCTCCAATGACGCCCTCAAGGGCTTTGCGTCCCTCGTCCGGACGCAGGGGGCACTTTCCGCAGCCCAGGGTCTGAACAGCCCGGCTGCCAGGCCCATGCAGGCCGTGGATGCCAAGGGTTCCCCCATCGCCATGGCTCCCGTAGCCTCCGGCCGCGGCTCCGTATGGGTTGGCGGACTGGGCTCCTGGACGGACCAGAACGCCCGCCACGGCATTGACGGGTACAAGTACGATGCGGGCGGCTATGCCGTCGGCGCGGACTTCAAGCTCTCCTCTTCCGCCCTGGCGGGGGTGGCCGTCGGCCAGTCTTTCGGCACTTTCCAGGACAAGGGAGGCTTCTCCAGCTATGATGCGGATTCCTTCATGGCCATGGCCTACGGCCGCTATACTCCCTCCCGCAACAAGAAACTGACCCTGGACGGATACGCCGCCTTCGGCACCACCTCCTTTGACGGAAACGCCCGCGTAGCAGATACCTCCGCCCATGGGGAGTTTGACGCGGACTCTTTCGGAGCGGCTGTTTACGCCACCTGGACGGAAGAGCTGGAGAACAAGCTGGTTATCGCACCCTTTGCCGGGCTGGAATTCATGACCGGGAAGACGGACAGCTTCACTGAAAGCGGCGACCTGGCACGCACCTTCAGCGGAGCCCGCGCCCAGAACTGGACTCTGCCCGTAGGCATTACCGTGTCCCGTACCTTTGCGGTAGGTACCAAGACCACCCTGACACCCGGAATCACAGTGGCTGTGGCACAGGACCTCAGCCGCATCAATCCCAAGGGCACGGTCGGCAGCGATCTGGGATCCTGGACGGCACGCGGCATCAATAAGGGGCGCACGGCCCTGCGCGTCAACGCCGGAGTCAGCGCCACCTTCGGCAGCCGCTGGAGCGCCCGCATCGGGTACTCCCTGGAAAGCCGAGCCGGCCTGACAGCCCAAGGCATCAACGGCTCCGTCAGCTACTCGTTCTAACGGAAAGCCGTTCCCGCCTTCCCGGTCTGCTACCCGGCCGGGAAGGCAATTTTTTACTTGGACATATTCTTTTCCATGAACTCATCAACCTCAATCCGCCCCGCCATTCTTCTGGGCTGCGCATGTCTGCTGGCTTCCTGCGGCGGCGGTGCCGGCAAATCGGACTCATCCGCCGTGGCCCCTCCGCAGACGCTGGAAACAGACAGCACCATCGTGATGACGGACGGCCACGGCGTATCCTACAAAATCACCTCGTCCAGCACCCTGGAAACGGGTGACGGCATCTTTTCCGGAACATACACGTATGCGCCCGGCGCCGCTTCCGCCCGGTTTTCCATGACACTGACCGAGAAAGACCGCGAACATCCCCGGACCGTTAAAAGTTCCGGAGAAATGACCTTTACCTCCGCCACGGAAGGAACTTACAAGGTAACAGACTATGATTCCTCCGCCATGTCTCCGGTAGGCCTGGGCGGCCCCTTCAGGATCACCAGGTAATGCATGCTTTTTCGGTATTATGTTGATAGCGGAGCCGCTCCCCCCGAAAGGGAGCGGCTCTCTTTGTGAGGAGAATTCCGTGCAAATACAAAGCCGGGCGGAAATAAAAAACCGCTTTCCCCGGAGGAGGAAAGCGGCCGGAAATAAAACGGATGGCATTTATTCACCGCTCTGGAGAACGGCGCCGCGGCTGGCGTTGGTAGCCAGCTTGCGGTACCGGCTGAGCCAGGAGGAGGAAACCTTGTTGTACGTGGGCTTCCACTCCGCACGGCGGCGTGCGATCTCATCCTCCGTCAGACAGGCGTTCAGCGTGCGGTCCGGAATGGAATACTCAATGATATCCCCGTCCTTCAGCAGGCCGATGAGGCCGCCTTCCGCAGCTTCCGGGGAGATATGGCCGATGCAGGCGCCGTGCGTGGCTCCGGAAAAACGGCCGTCCGTGATGAGCGCCACTTCCGCGCCCAGGCCCTGCCCCATGATGTAGGAGGTGGGAGCCAGCATTTCCTGCATGCCAGGGCCGCCCTTGGGCCCTTCATTGCGGATGACGACCACGTCGCCGGACTTTACCTTCCCGGCAAGGATGCCTTCACAGGCATCTTCCTGGGACTCGAAAATCACGGCAGGTCCGCGGAAACTCATCATGTCCGGGTGCACCCCGGCTTTCTTCACAACCGCGCCCTCCTCCGCCAGATTGCCGAACAGGATAGCCAGGCCGCCGTCTTTGGAATAGGCGTTTTCCAGCGGATGAATCACGGTTTCATCCGTGATTCCGCATCCTTCCACGGTTTCTCCCAGCGTCTTGCCGCTGACAGTCATGGCATCCAGATGAAGGGAGCCGGGAATCCTGGAAATTTCATGGATGATGGCGCTCACGCCGCCGGCGCGCAGCACGTCCTGCATATGGAAGCGGGAGGAAGGCGCCACCTTGCAGATGTTCGGGGTGCGGCGGGAAATGTCGTTGATGCGCTGGAGGTCATACTCCACTCCCGCTTCCCGGGCGATGGCCAGCGTGTGAAGCACGGTGTTGGAACTGCCGCCCATGGCCATGTCGATCGCAAAGGCGTTGTCAATGGCGTCACGGGTCACGATGTCCCTCGGCAGGGGGCCGTCCGCCTTCGCCATTTCCACGGCGCGGCGCGCGGTCTGCTTCCAGAACTCCTTGCGCTCCTCGGACGTCGCCAGCAGGGAGCCGTTGCCGGGGAGAGCCAGCCCGATCACTTCGCTCAGGCAATTCATGGAATTGGCCGTGAACATGCCGGAACAGGAACCTGCGCCCGGACATGCGCGGCATTCCAGGGAATGGAGTTCCGCCTCATTGATCTTGCCTGCCTTGAAGCGGGCCACGGCTTCGAATACGCTGTTCAGGTCCAGCACGGTGCCGTCTTCCGCCATGCCTGCGGCCATCGGGCCGCCGCTGCAGAAAATGGTGGGGATATTGCAGCGCAGGGCGCCCATGATCATGCCGGGAACGATTTTGTCACAATTCGGAATGCAGATCATGGCGTCAAACGCATGAGCGCTGAGCATCGTCTCCACGCTGTCCGCAATCAATTCTCGGCTGGCCAGGGAAAACTTCATGCCGCCGTGCCCCATGGCAATACCGTCACAGACGCCGGGCAGATTGAATTCCACGGGGGTGCCCCCCGCCTTGCGCACTTCTTCCTTGATCAGCGCGGCTACCTTATTCAGGTGAACATGGCCGGGAATCACTTCATTGAAGGAATTGCAAATGGCGATGAACGGGCGGCTCAAATCCTCATCCGTCATCCCCGTGGCGCGCATCAGACTGCGGTGCGGCGCACGCTCGAAACCTGCTTTAACTTTATCGCTTCGCATGGCAATATATTGTGGTGCGGGGCAAGTGTACCACATGACGGCGGGAAGAGAAGTTGAATCTAGGCCAGTCTTGCAAAACGGAAGCGCTTCCGTTACAATCCGTTCACGGAAGGAGCGGGCGCCCTGCTCCGATTCCCGTCCGCGGCAGGGAAATGTGAACAAATCGTCACACCTATTCTCAAGACACGGCAGCGCCTTCATCCTAAAAAAACAGCCATGGCAACCATCCTTATCGCTGAAGACGATCACGCCATTTCGGACCTCGTCGCCTACAACCTGGAACGTGCCGGACATGCCCCGGTGACGGCCTACGACGGCCTGACCGCTCTGGAAGTGGCCCGCAGGGACAAGCCGGACCTCATCCTGCTGGACCAGATGATGCCGGGCATGGACGGGCACGGCGTGCTCCGGGAACTGCGCCGCGACAGCCGCACCCAGGGCATTCCCGTCATCTTCCTGACTGCCAAGGCACAGGCGGAAGACCGCATTCAGGGGCTGGAACTGGGCGCGGACGACTATGTAACCAAACCGTTCAGCCCCAAGGAACTCGTGCTGCGCGTGGCCAGCGTGCTGAAGCGGTGCGAACACACGCCGGGCAGCGTCATCGCGGAATACGGCCCCTTCACTTTTGACAAAAACGCCCTGAAATTCTACATCGACAAGGAAGAAGTGGACCTGACGGCCACGGAATTCAAGCTCATGATCTACATGATTGAGCGCGAGGGGCAGATCCTGAACCGCAATGATCTGCTCAGCTGCGTGTGGGGGTACAGCCACCAGGCCCAGAGCCGCACGCTGGACACGCACATGAAGCGGCTGCGCCAGAAGCTGGCCCTCTATGCGGACTGCATTGAAACCGTCCGCAGCATCGGCTACCGCTTCCTCCTGCCCGGACGCCGCCCTCCGCAGGAGCCTGCCTAACGTCTTCACGCCATGTCGGCCGTTGACTACATCCTCATCCTCCTGCTGCTGGCCTCCCTGTACCTGAACTGGCACCTGGCGCAAACATGCCGGTCAGCCATGAAAGCCAGGAAAAAAGCCCTGAGGGACGCCCAGCGCCTGCTGAAGCGCGGGGAGGAGGCCCAGGAACAGGCCATTGCGGACAAACGGCGCTTTCTGGAAGCGCTGGGGGAGGCCTTCCTGCTCATCGGCCCTTCCGGACACATCGTGCTGGCCAATACGCTGGCGCGCGAACTTTTCCAGGAAGAACGCCTGGAAGGCCGCAAAGTCGGCTCCCTGGTGTGCAACCAGGAACTTCTGGGCCACGTGCAGGAAGCCTTTGACACGGACGGCCCCGTCGCCAAGGAATTCACCCTCAGCGCCGTCAACTCCCCAGGCGGAGTGCAGAACGGCATCACCGCCTGGCATCTGGACAGCGCCGTCACGGACTCCCCCATCAGGGAAAAGCGCATCCTGCTGCGCAACGTCACGCAGAACTACCTCACCAACCAGATGCGCCGGGACTTCGTGGCCAACGCCTCCCACGAACTGCGCACGCCGCTCACCATCATCGTGGGATACCTGGAAAATCTGATGGAGGACGACTTGGTGGAGGAAAGCCCGGCCCTGGCCCGCAAATTCATCGGCATCATGCACCAGAACAGCCAGCGGCTCATGAACATCATTGAAGACATGCTCATGATCTCCAAGCTGGAATCAGGCCACAAGGCCATCCTGAAAGAGCAGTGGTTCCATATCACCTCCTGCGTGGACGACGTCTTCTCCCGCCTGGACTCCATCCGGGAGAAAAAACAGGCCGCCCTGCACATGGACATTCCGCCGGACTGGGAACTCTACGGGGACCCCTTCTACTGGACGCAAGTCCTGTTCAACCTGGTGGAAAACGCCCTCAAGCAGAACACGGAGCCGGGCCTTTCCGTCACTGTGGCAGCCGCCAAAACGCCGGAAGCCTGCGTGATCACCGTGACGGACACGGGCGTGGGCATTCCCGCGGAAAGCCTTCCCTTCCTCTTCAACAGATTCTACCGGGTGGAAACCCACCATTCCTCGGAAATCAAGGGAACGGGACTGGGCCTCTCCATCGTCAAACGGGCTGTGGAAGCCCATGACGGCACCATCACCGTCACCAGCGTCCCCCATCGGGAAACCGCCTTCACCATCACCATTCCTCTGAAACGGTTCCGGGAAGAAGCAAAGGCATAATAAAAGCACAGTCAAAAATATTTGACTCCAACTCCGGAAGACAAGTTAATAATTACAAAATCTTTGATCCATTTTCTAGTCTAAGAGAGAATAGACTATCGTCCACCAATTTCTCTATTTAATGTTCAGCATGGACTTCCGCATAACGTACCAGCGATTTTTTGTTTCCCAGCTGGTCGGCCACTTTCAAACCTATTTCCGCCATTTTCTTGCGTACGGAAGCCTTGTCCGCCTCTTTCAGCCATGCAGTCAGGCAAGCGTTGGCCCGCGCCGAAAGCTGTTTGTCTTTCCACAAGTCAAGCACCTGACCATAAAATTCAAGAAATTGAAGAGCCGTTTTTTCATGGTTCAATAACGGAGGAAGCGCCTTTTCCAATACGGCGCAAGTCTGAACTCTCACCTTCCGGTCTACCTTATTCTGCTGGTAAAATTTCAGCCAGTTCTTGAAAAAGATTCTCTTGGTTTTCACTTCATAAGGCAACTTTCCAGCCATGTCCGGAATATCCTTCCGGGCTAAAGCACAAAAATTACGCATATAGGCATCCACGGAATCCCACGATTCATTTTCTGCCAGCAATCCGGGATAAATGGCATAACCATTCGCCTTTTTCCAATCAAGCCCCAGTTCTTTTTTCAAAAAATACTCCCACAAAGTGGGATTTCCGGGAAAGGCCTCTTTGAACTCTTCCAACAAAGCCAGCTTGTCTTTCTCCGCCAAACGGCCATTCCTCCTCATTAAGGCCTGCCATGCGGGATAATTGGAAGCATTCCGTTTCAGCGCTTCCCTCAACAGAGCTTCCGCCTTCTGGGGATCGGCAGCCAGAAGAGATAAATAATAACATAAATTGGAAGCGGAGGCATCCTCTCCTTTCCAAAAACGTGGAAGCTCCGTGATGGTGGAAACAGCACCCTTCCACGGCCCCCCGGAACCGCCCTCCGACCATATCCAGCCATAAATATTATTACCTATCTTCCATTCTCCGTCTGCCCCTTTCCACACAAAGGCGCAATGCCCTGGCTGCCCGATCGTGTAGGAAGGAATCCCCTTCGCCTTCACAAACCCGGCCGCCCCCTTGGAAACGGCGCCGCACACGCCTCCATACTCTACATAAATCTGTAAGGAAATCGGTTTGTGGTCGTAAAACGCTCCACCCGCATGCACGCTGATTCCCTGCTTGTTCTTCATCCGGTAGGGGATCAGGCTGCAACTGGCATACCCTGCATTCCCCGCCTTAATCTTCTTTTTACCAGCCAGATAATCCTGAGCCCATGCAAGTTCCTCCAGGCTTTCCCTCCCACGGAAGAGAATGCCGAATTCCCATGGCTCCAGTGTAATGAACTGCGGAAACAATTTCTTTTCCGCAAAAGACTTTTTGTAAAAATCATACCGGGCCTCACATGCTTCCGGTTCCCGAGATGTGGAAACCAGCGCTGCTCCCAACGCCATATTGAAACCGACTCCGGAAAGTTCCTTCCCTTCCCTCACCCAAATATTTCTCAATACAGCCAGCGTATCCTTTCCTGATGACTTGGCAAACGTCAGTTTCTCAAATACCTCCGGATGATCCAGGAGCCATTTCACGAATCCCCTGTCCTTCAATTCATGAAGGATATAAGTCCTCTCCTTCCCGACCAACGCAAAGAAATGGGCCATATAGCAAGCCTGCGCCAGCTCCCGGTCCTTCAACAAGGATTCTACGGAAAACGTTTTTTCCGCCTCCAGTTTCTTTTGAACATATTCCCGGCACAGCCCGGCAATATTCCGCACATCCCCTGTTTCCATTCGCCACGCCAGACGCTGGGGAGACAGATCTCCAGCAACAATTGCTGGCAAGAAAAACAAATAGAGGAATAAGAGCTTAAACATAAATAGGCTAAATAAGAAAGCTATCTATGAGAATATTTTTTCCAATTATTTTCTGCGCTTGGAAAAACCCTTGTACAAGTAGGAAGCTTGAGGAACTCGTCCAATTGTTCTATCCAATAAATCAGGAATTTCATCATCCCCATACCCTGCCAATTTAAGATATCTTTTCACATGTACAGCTTTAGTCGGATAAAATTTGACTAATATCCCTACAAAATCCTCTTCCATATTATTGATGATTGAATTCAATTTTCTTTGCCTCCCAATTCTAACATTCATGTAATTACAATATTTTGTAAATTTATCTCTATTTTGCCTA